>Ga0075421_100000326_pt1 | contig 47939 bp, 34 predicted proteins | sample SoiMetdeltSBSDD5_FD_75292 | JGI IMG/M metagenome (GOLD analysis project Ga0075421, IMG submission 75292) | Bulk soil microbial communities from a Populus tree surrounding site in Tennessee, USA - Soil MetaG P. deltoides SBSDD5 | ecosystem: Environmental > Terrestrial > Soil > Tree plantation... | reverse complement strand
CCCGATCGTCGCAGGCGGCGCAACGCCGCGGATGACCCCGTGCCGCCAGCAACCCGAAGGGCGCCGGGCCTTGCCACTTCCACCACGGGCTGCTAGCCCTGCAAGGCGAGCGCGAAGATGGCGGGCAGCTTCCAGGGCGCCGGGTCGGCCTCGAAAAACGTCAACCGGCGCAGGAGCTGGTGCGCCGTGCGGTGGAGGGCGAACCACGCCGGCTTCGGGCGGGCGCGAAACGGCGCCCGCACCACACCCTTCTCGACTCGCGAGAACATGAGCGTGTTGTGCACGATGCCGCTTCCCGACCTGATGTCGTGCTGCGGATGCCCCGGGTAGGCGCCCCACGGCGTGACGACGAGACCGTAGCCGATGGCCGCCCAGTGGTTGATCGCCACCGTGCCGTAGCGGAGATCGGCGATTCCCCGCTCGAAGGCGGTTCCCACCTCGGGCACGGCGAGGCTCTGCGGGTGCACGATCAGCGTCGCGTTGAGCGTCCCCCAGAGCCGCTCGTTGCAGAAGGCGACCGCCCGTTGCACGAAGTCGGCGGCGCCCGACGCCGGCAGCGCCACCGCGCCGAAGAAGCTGCAGAACGCCTCGGTGGTGAATGCGATGTCGTCGCGCGACTCGGGGTCGAGCTCGGCGAGCGCCCAGGGCAGCTCCCCCTCCCCCGGTTCGCCGATACGCGTGGCGTCGGGGTGGGCCGCGAGGAAGGAGGCGAAGCGATCCGCGGCGCCGGGGTAGTAGGCCCGTCGCGGGGGCACCTGCCGGAGCACGTCGCGCACCGCGGCGAGGAACTGCTCGCGCTGGCTCCAGCCGCGGTGGAGCACCAGGACGCGGGCGGCGTTGCAGTTGAAGCCGGCGTTGTTCGCCAGCATGGTGGCGACGTTCTCGGCGTGGTAGGCGATGTCGTCGGCGCTCCACGTGCCGGGCACGACGATCACCGGGCTGACGTTGCCGAGCTCCGAAGACACCGGCTTGGCGAGCCTCGGGCGACGCTCCGCCTTGGCGCGGGCACCCTCGGCACCGGCGCCGAAGACGATGGCGTCGTGCGTCTTGTCGGAGCCGGTGATGTGGATGGTGTCGACGACCGGATGCGAGCAGAGGTATGCCCCCTCCTCGACACCGCCATAGACCACGCGCAGAAAGCCGCCCTCGACGAGGGGCCGCAGCCCGCGCTCGAGCAGCGGGCCGAGGTAGTCGTTGACCTTGTGGGTCTTGAAGACCACCACCTCGTTGTCGACGAAGAGCTTGTAGAGGGCGTCCATCGGCCCGATCGACGAGACGTTCCCCGCCGAGAGCACGAGCGCCACTTTGCCCCGCGGCAGCTCCTCGCGGTAGGCCACCGCCTGATGCTCGGCGAGGTTCTCGGGCGTCACGCCCGGCTGCATCCAGACCTCGGCGGTCAGGCCGGGATAGAAGAGCCGGTCGTAGAGGTCGCCGGGGAAGACCTGGGCGGTCGCCCGTCCGTCCTCGAGCCGCCGCACCGGTCCCGGGATGCGTGGCGCGCCGTGCACCGAGATGCTGGTGAGCGACTGCTGCAGGAGGCGCAGGTTGCGCAGAACGAAGTAGGGGCCGGCGATCCACTCCTCACCGCCACGCGCCTCGTCCGAGGGAAGCCCTTCGGCCCGCTGACAGGCGGCGACCCAGGCATCGGCGATACCGGCGAAGCTCCGGCGGAGCTCACGCAGAAGGTCGATCTTCTCGAGCAGCGGCATCGCCGCCCACGCCACCTTCCGGCCGCGGAGCGTTTCGAGGGCGCCGTCGATGGCCTGCCGCGAGCTGGCGGGAAAGGCGCTTTCGATCTCGGGGGTCCGTAGGGCTCCGGCGGCGGATGGCACGGGATCCCTCCTCTTCGCTGGGTGAGGGCAGCCAGCTGACGGGCGCAGAATATCACCGCTACGCCGCGGTGCGGCACGCACAGCGCGCCCGGGCCGCCTACCGTAGGATCCGGCCGAACATCGACAAGCTCGTCGGCAGATCAAGCCTCCAAGCCCCCGACGCATGCGACCGATCGCTCCTCCCGCAGCGGCAGAGACCAGGGACTTCCTGGCCACGACCCGCCTCTTCTGCACGCTCGACACGCCGAGCCTCGAGCGGCTGGCGACGCAGCTCGAGTGGTGGCTCGCGCCCGGCGGCACGACCGTCTTGCGCCAGGGCGAGCGCGGCGACGCCCTCTACCTCGTCTACCACGGACGGCTGATCGTCGAGCGCGAGGTCCCCGACCGGCCGACCGAGATCATGGGCCAGAAGGGACGCGGCGACTCCCTCGGCGAGATGGCCGTGCTCACCGGCCACCCGCGCTCGGCCACCGCGCGCGCCCTCCGTGACACCGTGCTGGCGAGCCTCTCGCGCGAGCGCGCCGGCGCCGTGCTGCGGGCACACCCCGAGGTGCTCCTCGCCCTCGCCCACCAGCTCGCCGCCTGGCTCGAGGAGGAGCCGCAGCCGATGGCCGGTGCCGGCTGCGTCGCCGTCGCGGTGACCGCCGCCGGCCCGGAGGTGCCGCTGCGCGACTTCGCGGCCGGGCTCGCGCAGAGCCTCGGCCGCGGCGGGCGCGTGCTCCACCTCGACGCCCGACGCGTCGACGCCGCCCTCGGCGAAGGCGCCGCTTCGTCTGCCGACGGCAGTCCGACACTTGGCGCGATGACGGCCTGGCTCTCCGAGCAGGAGACGCGGCACGAGGTCGTGCTCTACGAGGCCGACGCCGCCATCACACCCTGGACCAGCCGCTGCCTGCGTCAGGCGGATCGCATCCTCGTCGTCGCCACGGGGAACGCCGAACCGTCGCTGGGAGCCCTCGGCGAGGAGCTCGAGCTGCTCGAGCTGGATCAGGGGCGGCAGCTCGAGCAGCTCGTGCTGCTGCACGAGCCCAGCGACGGCTCGCGCCCACGCGACACGGGGCGCTGGCTGGCCCTGCGCAACTTCCGGCGCCACCACCACGTGCGCCGCGGCGACGCCGCCGGGCTCGACCGCCTCGCCCGCTTCCTCACCAACCGCGCCGTCGGCCTCGTGCTCGGCGGCGGCGGCGCGCGCTCGTTCGCGCACCTCGGCGTGCTGCGCGCCCTCGAGGAGGCGGGCATCCCCATCGACCGCATCGGCGGCACCAGCATGGGCGCCGTCATCGGCGCCCTCTACGCGCGCGGCGAGAGCTGGCGGCAGGTGCTCGAGATCCAGCGCGAGGGCTGGCTACGCATCGCGCCGCAGAACCGCTACACCCTGCCCCTCATCTCCGTGCTGTCGAGCGTCCGCGGCGAGCGCATGCTGGCGATGATGTTCGGCGACGGCACGATCGAAGACCTCGAGCGGAGCTTCTTCTGCGTCTCCACCAACATCAGCACGACGACGCTCAAGGTGCACCGCACGGGCCCGCTGGTGACCGCCGTCGGCGCCAGCATGACCATCCCCGGGGTGACGGCACCCGTCGTCGACAGCGACGGCGAGCTGCTCGTCGACGGCGGCGTGCTCAACAACCTGCCCACGGACGTCATGCAACACCTCGGCGCCGGGCCGGTGATCGCCTCCGACGTCTCCGCCGCCCGCGATCTGCGCGCGCACCCGAGCTACCTAAAGACCCCGAGCCCGTGGCAGCTGCTGCGCAACCGGCTCTGGCCGCGCCCCGAGCTGCGCCCCTTCCCCACGCTCCTCCGCCTCGTCCACCGCGCGGCGGTGATGGCGAGCGACGTCTACGCCAAGAACGCGAAACGGGAGGTCGAGCTCTTCCTCGACCTCCCGATGGAGCAGTTCGACATGTTCGACATGCGCGCCCTCGACGCCGCCGCCGAGTTCGGCTACCGGCACGCCCGCGAGGAGCTGGCGAAGCCGGGGGTGCTCGAACGCTTTCCGCGATAGAGGCCCTACCCGCTACTTCACCGCCGCGCGCGGTAGTTGACGATCAGCTCGTCGCCCCCTCGCGCGACCGCCCGCAACGACACCACCTGCCCGGGTTTGACCTCGGCCGCCGCGCGCTCGACGTCGGCCACCGTCTTGATCGCGTGGCCGTTGATCTCGAGGACCACCAGTCCGGAGCGCACGCCGCCGGCGGCGGCGCCGCCGAGCGGCGAGACGTTGGAGATCACGACTCCGCTCGTGCGGTCGATCTCCAGCTCGCGCGCCATGTCCGGGGTGAGCGGCTCGACGCGGAAGCCGAGCGCCTCCTCGACGGCACGGCGGTCGCTCGGCTTGCTCGCCTGCTCGTCGCCGTGCTCGAACTCGCCGAGGGTCACCGGGACCACCGTGCGCTTCCCCTTGCGGTAGACCGTGAGCTCCACCTTCTCGCCGGGCTGGTGCTGCGCTAGCTTGGTGGTCAGGTCGGTGCCGTCTTTGACCGGCTGGCCGTCGACCCCCACCACCACGTCGCCGAGCTGCATGCCCGCCTTCGACGCCGGCGAGTCGGGCTGCACGACGACGACCTCGGCGCCGGCGATCGCCGGCAGCTTGTAGACCTCGGCGTCGGCCTCGCTGACGCTCTGGATCTGCACGCCGAGCTGCGGCCGCCGCACGTGGCCGTACGCGAGGATGTCGGAGACCGCCTTGCGCGCGATGTTGATCGGGATGGCGAAGCCGTAGCCGACGAAGCGCTCGCCACCGAAGATGGCGGAGTTGATGCCCACCACCTCGCCGTCGAGGTTGACGAGCGGGCCGCCCGAGTTGCCGGGGTTGATGGCGGCATCGGTCTGGATGAACGCCTCGAGGTTGCTCGGGTTGCCGGTGAGCTGCCGCCCGCGGGCGCTGACGATGCCGGCGGTGACGGTGAACTGCAGCTCGAGCGGCGAGCCGAGGGCGAGCACCCAGTCGCCCACCTGCAGCCCATCGGAGTTGCCGAGCGCCGAGGTCGGCAGCTTCTCGCCGGCGCGCGGCTCGATCTTCAGGACCGCCACGTCGGTCATGTCGTCGGTGCCCACGACCTTGGCGCTGAACTCGCGCCCGTCGACCAGGCGCACCAGCACCTCGTCGGTGTCGGCGACGACGTGGTTGTTCGTGATCACGTGCCCTTCGCCATCGAGGATGAAGCCGGAGCCGGCGCCGCCCACCGGGGGCTGGTCCCCGCCCTCGCCTCCCGGCGGAAGGCCGAAGAAGCGGCGGAACTGCTCGGGGATCTGTTGCTGTTGCACGGCCGAGGCCTTCTTCTCGACCTGGATGAAGACGACCGCCGGCAGGGCGCGGCTGGCCGCCCCGCGGAAAGTGGCGGAGAGCGCCTCGGCCTGGCCGTGCTGCGCTTCGGTGGCGGTGTTGCCGAGCTGCTCGCGGATGGGGGGCGGTGTCTCGTTGGCGCGCTGGGCGAGCGCCGCGTTGCGCTCGCTGCCACCGCAGGCGGCGAGCACCAGGAAGGTGATGGCAAAGACCTTTCTCCCGAGGTTCCGAGGCATTCGTATCCCCCTTGTGTGGACGGTTGGGTTCAGCATCGCTCGGGGCGTTTTGCAAGAGCCGCTCCAGAAGCAACGCCACGCAGCAAAGGACACAGCCGACTCGACTTCTGTCACGCTGGAAGCATCTGCTGCGGAAGCCACACGCCACTTTGGCACCGCCGGTGTGTGGGGTTCGCGACGCCTCAGGGACGGGCCGCGAGGATCACCGCGAGCGGTGTCCCGTCGTCGAAGTGGAGCACGATGCGCTCCTCGATCGCGAAGCGTCGCGCCACCGCCGTTTCCCCTCCGGGTGCCACGACGAGGAGGGTCGGGCGCGTGAGCCGAGCCGGGAGCGACGGCAGCAGATCGACGTCGCCCTGCGGCCCGAGCGGATCGCGGGCGCGCTCCGGGTGGATCCGGTAGACGTCCGCCGCGAGCTGCACCGCCGCCGCGGTGTCGACGTCCCGGAAGAAGCTCGTGCGATTCGCGTCGGCATAGCGGTATCCCGCCGGCGGCAGCGGCTCGCGCAGCGCTCCCGCGAGCACGACCACGGGACGCCCCGCGCGGTGGGCGGCAAGCCACTGGCCGACCCGCGTCGCCGCCGTGCCGTAGACGCGCTGCGTGCCTGGATCGGCTGGGCCGGCGACGAAGAGCACCCAGCCGTTGACGGCGACGACCGCGAGCACTGCGACGGCGGCGAGCCCGCGCACCCGCCCGACCGCGAGGCGAGCGGAGAGGCCGCCCCACAGGGAAATACCGCCCAAGGCCGCCACGACGCACGCCCAGGGAGCGAGCGAGAGGACGCGATAGGGATAGGGCGGGCCCTCGCCCGAGGTCGAGAGAAGGCCGCCCAGCGCCATGACCAGCGGCCACGAGAGGAGCAGTCGCCGCCGCCAGCCGCGCTCGCGCACGACGACGACGAGCCCGGCGGCGAGGAGCGCGCCGGTCACCGGGTCGAGCATCGGAAACCCGGGCAGCGCGTCGCGCGCATAGGCGCCGCCGCGCAGGTGGAACATCGCCAGGTGGCCGGCGACGTTGCGGCCCAGCGACGCCCACGGCTCGCCAGCGCCGGGATACGCGAAGACCGCGAGCTGCGACTCGCGCACGGTGACGAGCGGGGCGCCGCGCGCCACCGCGACGACGAGCGGCAGCCCCAGGAGCAGGGCGCCCGCGGCGGCGAGGCCGAGGCGCACGGCGGCACGCCGCCGCCGCTCCGCGACCGCCTCCCAGCCGAGCCACCCGAGCCCGTGGGCGAGCGCCAGCCGCGCCGCCACGTAGGTGTGGAGGGCGAGGCCGAAGAGAGCCCCCGCGGCGAGCGCCGGCGCGACGCGCTCGCGGCGCAACGCCGCCGCGAGGCAAGCGAGCGCGGCGAGCTGGAGGCTCACCATCAGCACGGCATCCCAACCGGTGCGCCCGCTGCGCGCCGCCCAGTGGGAGGCGGCGAAGAGAAAGGCGGCGAGGATCCCCGTCCGGCGATCGCCCACCTCGCGGGCAAGGAGGTAGACGAGCGGCACGGCGGCGAGGCTCGGCAGCACCGAGACCAGTCGCACGCCGACGAGCCCGTCGCCACCGAGCGCCATCGCCGCCGAGGCGAATGCAAGGTAGAGGTTGGAGGTCTCGACCCAACCCGGCATCAAGAGCGGCCGGGAGCCGAGCCAGGAGTCGAACCGGAACGCGGGGTCGAGCCGCCAGGCGAGCGCATTGCGGGCGGTGAGCACCTCGTCGATGAACAGACCCGGCGGCACGGTGGTGAGCCGCCAGCAGCGGAACGCCACCGCCACGAGGGCGACCGCCAACCCGGCGAGCGGCAACGCCCACCGCGACGGCGTCTCTCGCTGCGCGGAAGCGCCACCGGGAGCTGCGGGCTCGCCCGCGGCCACGCTCAACCGGCGGCGCTCCCCCGCCGCGGCACGGGCACAGTCCCGAAGTCCCGGGCCGCCTCGGTGGCGGGGAAGATCGCACGCGCCTCCGCGACGAGATCGTCGACCGTCTCGGCGCTTCCCTCCTGATAGCGGGCGCTGAAGTGGGTGAGGACGAGCCGCCGCGCCCCGGCCATCCGCGCCACGTCGGCCGCCTGGGCCGCCGTCGAATGGCCTCGCTCGGCCGCCATCGCGCGCCGCGCCTCGCCGAACGTCGCCTCGTGGACGAGCAGGTCGGCATCGTGCGCGAGCTCGACCGCGCCGGCGCACGGCGCCGTGTCGCCGCAGATCGCGAGCACGCGGCCCGGCTGCGGTGGAGCGACCAGGTCGGCGCCGCGCACCACCGCGCCGCTCGGCAGCGTCACGTCACCGCCGCCCTTCAAGGTGCCGAAATCGGGACCGGCCACGATGCCGAGCGCCGCCGCCCGCGCGGCGTCGAGCCGGCCGGGAGCCGGCGCCTCCTCGACGCGGAAGCCGAAGCAGGGGACGCCGTGGACGAGCGGCGCGCACCGCACGGCGAGCTCGCCGTCGTCGACGACCGGGCCCGGCGCGAGCTCGTGCACCGCGAGCGGAAAGGTGCACCCCGCGTTGGCCACCCGCAGCGTCACCTCGAGCACCTCGGCGAGGCCGCGCGGGCCGTAGACGTCGACCGGCGCCTCGACCCCGAGCATGCTCAGGCTGGTGAGCAGCCCCGGCAGCCCGTAGACGTGGTCGCCGTGCAGGTGGGTGATGAAGACGCGACGGATCTGCGGCGGGCGCAGCGGCGTGCGCAGGAGCTGATGCTGCGTCCCCTCGCCGCAGTCGAAGAGCCAGAGCTCGCGGCGCTCCGGAAGGCGCAACGCCACCGCCGAGAGGCCGCGCTGCCGGGTCGGCATCGCCGAGCCGGTGCCGAGGAAGGTCAGCTCCATCTGCCGCGGCACGCTACACCACCGGCACGCGGGCCCGTCGCGTGCGCCGGCACTGGCGTCCGACGCCGGCTCGCCCGGCGCGCCTCAGCCGGCGACGGGCTCGACGACCGGCACCGGCTCGGCGGGCGCCCGGGGCTCGCCGCGCGACACCACCACCGCCGCCGCCAGGTCGCCGGTGACGTTGAGGGTGGTGCGGCACATGTCGAGGAAACGGTCGACGCCGAGGATGAGGCCGATGCCCTCGACCGGCACGCCCACCATGCCGAGGATCATCGCCACCACCGGGATCGACCCCGCGGGCACGCCGGCGGTGCCGATGCCGCCGAGCACGCAGATGAGCAGCACGAGGGCCTGCTGCGACAGCGCCAGGTGCACGCCGTAGAACTGCGCCAGGAAGAGCACCGTCACCCCCTCGAAGAGGGCGGTGCCGTTCTGGTTCGCGGTGGCGCCGATCGTCAGCACGAAGCGCGCGATCTGCGGCGGCAGCTTGAGGTTCTTCTCCGCCACGTCGAGGGCGGTGGGCAGCGTGGCGTTCGACGACGCGGTCGAAAACGCCGTCACCATCGCCGGCTGCACGGCGCGGAAGAAGGCGCGCGGGCTCATGCCGCCGAGGAACTTGACCGCCGCCGAATAGACGACGAACTGGTGGATGGCGAGGGCGAGGAGGACGACGGTGACGTAACGCGCGAGCTGGAAGAGCACCTCCCAGCCGAGCTGCGCGGTGAGCGTGAAGAGGAGGGCCGCCACCCCCACGGGCGCGAACGAGATCACCAGCTGGATGAGCGTCATGGTGACGTCGTAGAGCCCTTCGAGCGCGTCCTGGAAGCGTCGCGCAGCGGCGGTCGGCGTCAGTGCGAGGCCGAGGCCCACCATCAGCGAGAAGAACATCCAGGCGAGCATCTCGCCGCCCGCCGCCGCCTTGAAGGCGTTGTCGGGAATGATCTGGATGAGGAGGTCGAGGCCCGTCTTGGGCGCGCTCGCAGAGGTGGTCACGGCCGTGGCGCGTTCGGCGGCGCCCTCCGTCAGGCGCGCACGCATGGCGTCCGACATCCCCTCGCCCGGGCGGAAGACGTTCACCAGCAGCAGGCCGAGCAGCACGGCGATGGTCGAGACGACGACGGTGTAGGCGAGCGTCTTCGCCCCGACGCGACCGAGGCTGCGCACGTCGCCGAGCCCGGCGACGCCGAGGGCGAGCGCGCTGAAGATGAGCGGCAGCACCAGCATGAAGAGCAGACGCAGGAAGATCTGCCCCAGCGGCTGGCTGACGTATTTGACGAAGGTGGCGAGCTGCGGCGAGTCGCCGGCGAGGAAGTAGGCGAGCACGCCACCGCCGGCGCCGAGCAGGCCGCCGATCAACATCTTGGTGTGCAGGGGGAGCCGGCGCATCGGCTGGGGGAGTATGTCGGGGTCGATGGCCGCTGACAAGCGGTCGCTTGAAGATCCCGGCGGCTGACAGCGGCAACCGCCAGGGCCGTGAACGACGGCCGCCCGTCAAGTACCCCGTAACGGGGTACTAGGATGTGCGCCGTGCAGCCCGATCCCCGCTGCAAGATCGCCTTCATCGGCAGCCACGGCGTGGGCAAGACGACGCTCGCCTTCGGCCTCGCCTCGCGGCTCAAGGCGCGTGACATCTCGCTCGAGGTGGTGCACGAGGTGGCGCGGCGCTGCCCGCTGCCGATCAACGAGGAGACGAGCGTCGCCGCCCAGTCGTGGATCCTCCACACCCAGGTCGCCGAGGAGCTGGTGGCGGCCGCGCGCTACCCGGTGGTGCTCTGCGACCGCAGCGTGCTCGACAACTACGTCTACCTGCTCCTCGCCGCCGGCGACCGCGAGCCCCTCGCGACCCTCGTCGGCCACTGGATGGCGACCTACCAGCTCCTCGTGCACGTGCCGATCGTCGGCCGGCTCCAGCACGACGGCATCCGCGCCGACGACCCCGCCTTCCAGGAGCTCGTCGACGAGCGCCTCGAGCGCGAGCTCGAGCGCCGCGACCTCGCGCCGCTGCGCCTCGACCCCGAGGCGCGCGAGGGGTGGCTCGATGCCGTCGAGGCCGAGGCTTGGCGCGTGTTGCGGCCGGCGCAGCTCCCGCTGTTGTAGGCCCCCCGTCGGGCGTTGGGCCCTGAGAGCCAGGTGTCGCCGCGCCGTAACACCCTGCGTCACTGCCGCCGGCACGGCCATCGCGTATCCTCCGCCGGCCCAGCCGCCGCACCGCCCACCGCGGCGCGGCCCTTGCACCCCGAGCCCACTGCGTGCGCCGCGCCGGCCTCCTCCTCCACCCCACCTCGCTTCCGGGCCCCTTCGGGGTCGGGGACCTCGGCCCCGGCGCCGAGTCGTTCCTCGACTGGGCCGTGACGGCGGGCGTCGGGCTCTGGCAAGTCCTGCCGCTGACCGCGCCGGGCGAGGGGAACTCCCCGTACACCGCGCTCTCCGCCTTCGCCGGCAATCCGCTCCTCATCTCCCCCGAGCGGCTCATCGAGGATCGGCTCCTCTCGCCGGCGGCGCTCGAGCACGTGCCTCAATTCCCCGCCGACCGCGTCGACTTCCCCGCCGTCGGACGGTGGAAGGAGGGGCTCCTGCGCGAAGCCTGGGCGCGCTTCCGCAGGCGCGGCCCGGCCGCGCAGCGGGACCGCCACCGCGTCTTCGCCGCCGACGACCGCCACACCTGGCTCGGCGACTGGGAGCTCTACAGCGCCCTCAAGGCGCGGCACGGCGGGCTGCCCTGGCATGCGTGGCCGGCGCCGCTCGCCCGTCGCGACCCGGCGGCGCTCGACGCGGCGCGCGACGAGCTCGTCGCGGAGACCGGCTACCACCGCTTCGTGCAGTTCGTCTTCTTCTCGCAGTGGGGTCGGCTGCGCGGCGCCGCCGCACAGCGCGGGATCCGCCTGCTCGGCGACCTGCCGATCTACGTCGCCCACGACAGCGCCGACGTCTGGGCGAACCAGGAGCTCTTCGACCTCGACAAGAAGGGGATGCCGCGTCACGTCGCCGGCGTGCCGCCCGACTACTTCAGCCAGACCGGCCAGCTGTGGGGCAACCCGCTCTACCGCTGGGACCGCATGGCGGCGGACGGCTACCGCTGGTGGATCGATCGCCTGCGCGGCAGCCTCGAGCTCACCGACCTCGTGCGCGTCGACCACTTCCGCGCCTTCGCCAGCTACTGGCAGGTCCCGGCGGGCGCGGCGACGGCGGCGGCGGGAACGTGGGTGCCGGGGCCCGGCCAGGCGTTCTTCACCGCGCTGCGCGGCGGCCTCGGCGGCCTGCCGATCGTCGCCGAGGACCTCGGCGTCATCACCGCCGACGTCGACGCCTTGCGCGAGTCGGCCCGGCTGCCCGGGATGAAGGTGCTGCAGTTCGCCTTCGACGAGGAAGACAGCCTGCACCTGCCCCACCACCACCCCGAGCGCTCGGTCGTCTACACCGGAACCCACGACAACGACACGACGCTCGGCTGGTACGGGACCCTCGACCGCACCGCCCGCGAGCGCTTCGCCGAATACCTCGGCCGCGACGGCGAGGGAGCGCACTGGCAGCTCATCCGCGCCGCCTACACTTCGACGAGCGAGCTGGCGGTGGTGCCGATGCAAGACGTCCTCGGCCTCGGCAGCGACGCGCGGATGAACGTCCCCGGCCGTGCCGAGGGGAACTGGGGCTGGCGGGTGCCGCCCGGCGAGCCGCGCGGCGACCTGCCGGAGCGGCTGCGCCGCCTCGCCCGCGTGAGCGGCCGCCTGCCGCCGCCGCGCGACGACGCGCCGGCGGCCGCGCAGTGAGAGAATCCGCCGCGTGAGCGAAGACACCGACCGCGTCCGCTCGGGCTCGCCGTTCGAAGATCGCTACGGCTTCTGCCGCGCGCTGCGCCGTGGGCGCCGCGTCGAGGTGGCCGGCACCGCACCGATTCCGCGGCCGGGCGAGCCGCTCGCCGAGGACGCCTACGGCCAGATGCTCCGCTGCGGCGAGATCGCGGCGGAGGCGCTCACCCGCCTCGGCGCGCGCGTCGAGGACGTCGTGCGCACGCGCATGTTCATCGTCGACCCCGCCGACGCCGACGCGGTGGGGCGCGCCCACCGTGAGATCTTCGGCGCCGCGCCGCCGGTGGCGACCATGGTGATCGCGCGGCTCATCGACCCGAAGTGGAAGGTCGAGCTCGAGGTGGAAGCGCAGCTCGGCCGCGAAGATCCCCGCTGATCGATCGAGGTGAAACCCGATGTCGCAGTTCGCCAACCCCGCCGGCGACACCGCCGCCGGCACCGTCTCCTACGTGCAGGCGCTTCTCGACGTCCTCGGCGACCGCGACCCGCTCGAGGTCGCCGCCGAGATGCCGTCGGCCCTCGAGCGCGCCGTCGCCGGCGTCGACGAGGAGCGGCTCCGCCGCCCCGAGCGCCCCGGCAAGTGGTCGGTCCACGAGGTGATCGCCCACCTTGCCGACAGCGAGCTGGTCTTCGGCTACCGCCTGCGGCGCGTCCTCGCCGACGACCGCCCGAAGCTCACCGGCTACGACCAGGATGCCTGGGCCGACCGCCTCTCCTACCGCGAGTCGCGGCTCGAGGACTCGCTCGCCCTCTTCACGGCGCTGCGCGCGGGCAACCTGCGACTGCTGCGCGCCGCCACCCCGGAACAGCTGCAGCGGGCCGGCCTCCACAGCGAGCGCGGCGAGGAGACCGTGGCCCACATGCTGAAGCTCTTCGCCGCGCACGATCTCGTGCACAGGCGCCAGATCGAACGCATCAAGGCCGCGGTCGGCTAGCGCACCTCTGCGACGTCCCGAGGCTCAGGGCAGATTGGTCAGCGGAGCGCGCAGCGCGGGCGCGGCGGGCACGAGGGGCCGGCCGTCGAGCGCGAGCAGGGCGGGGTCGTCCGGGGAAGCCCCGAGCAGCACCGCGGCCGTGGGGTAGATGTCGACCAGCCGCACGAGCCCGGGTGCTCGCGTCGGATCGACTCCCGGGCCGTTGAGCAGGAGCGGGGTGAGCATCGCCTCGCGTTCGAAGTTGCCGTGATCCCCCTTCTGCCCGCGCAGGAACGACCAGCCGGGCAGCGCGGTGACCACGAGGTCGCCGGCGAAGCGGGGTGGGTCGAACGCCTTGCCGGCGAGGGCCGGAGCGCCGGGGTAGCGGGCCCCGAGCGTGCGCCGGATCCACTCCTCACGCCCGTGGTAGCAGCTCGAGTCGACGCTCCCCTCGCGGCAGACGAGCGGCGCCACCGTGGGATCGTCGAGGTAGCCGAACGGATCTCCGCTGGCCGCCGCGGGGACGACGTAGGCGTATCCGCTGCCGTCGAAGCGGGCGAGCAGGGTGGCCCGACGTCCGCCGCTCGACACCACCGACACCTCACCTGCCGCCGGCGACTGCAGCACCTGCGCCACGCCTTCGAGCGCGGCGATCTCACCGGCCAGCTCAGCCGGGTCGGGCCGGCGAGCGGCGCGCTGCCGCTCGCGCGCCGTGGTCCGCTGTTCGGGGCTCCATCCGCCCTCCGGCGCCCGTAGGTAGACGCCGGTGATGTTCGAGCCGCCGGAAACCAGGAGCACGTCGGGCCACTCCGTCCAGATCTTGCCGAGCCGCTCGCGGAAGACGACCTGCGACACGCTCGAGGCGTCGAAGGCCGAGAGCCCGCGCGACTTGAAGAACGGCTGCAGGTCGAGGAAGGAGCCCGAGCGCACCATGCCGTGGTCACCGAAGAGAAGGACCGTCGTGTCGTCGAGCAGGGACCGGCCCGGCGAGCCATCCGGGGACATCTTGGGCGTGGCGAGCGCCGTGAGCACCTCGCCGAGCAGCGCGTCGCTCTGCGCCAGCGCGGTGCGCACTTCCTCGGAGTCGGGACCGTGGAAGTGGCCGGCGAGGTCGACGGCGTTGAACACGAGCAACGCCACCGGCGGCGGCGCGGGTCCCCGCATCTCGCGGGCGAGCTTCTCCACCGGCCCGCGGTCGCCGTCGTAGGAGGTGACACCGGCCACCTCGAGCGCGGCGTCGCGGAAGTTGGCGGCGCGGGTGAGGATGGCGCGCGGACCGTCCCAGCGGCCCTCGAAGACGGTGATCGCCGAGAGGCCCGCGGCGCCCGCGGCGTCGAAGAGGTTCGGCGTCGGCCACTGCCAGGTGTCGGGCTCGGTGACGTAGCGCACGACCCGCCGCTCCTCGCGGTCGAAGGCGTGCACGGCGTCGGGCTCGGGGTTGTCCGGCGGGCAGTAGCGCCCGGAGAGCAGCTCCGGCACCGACGGCGACGTGGCTGACGGGAAGGTGGCGAACGCGGTGGCGTGGAACGTCGGGCGCGCGGCGAGGAGTGCCGCGAGCCGCGGCATGGAGCCGCCGGCGAGGGCGCGCTCGAAGGCCGCGCTCGGCAGGCCGTCGATCATCACCAGCAGGAGACGGCGCGCGCCGGGAACGAGCCGCGGCACGACGGCCGCCGCGACGTCGCCGAGGGCGGCGAGGCGGGGGGCCAGCGGCGCCGCCTCCGCGAAGGGCGACGCGGCCGCGGGCGGAGAGGAGGTCGACGGCGACGTCTGGACCTCGACCTCGCCGCGCGGCGTCGTCACCGGCGGCGGCGCCGGCGAGGGCTCGACGCTCGACGACGCTCGCATCGGTGCGGACGCGGCGAGGGTCACGGCGGCGAACAGCACGAGGACCGCCACCGCTTGGCGTCCCGCCAGGATCCCCGACGGCCGAAGCCACGACCCGATCCCGCGATGGCTCGCCACCGGACCGATTGTAGCGGGCGAGTCTCGGACGCAATTTGCGAGCGATCGACACAGCCGAGCTGCGAGGAGACTCGTCCCCACGACGGTGGGCTCGCCGCGGCCGGTCAACCGACGCCGGCACGTTCGAGGCGCTCGCGGAGCAGGCGCTGCACGAGCTGCGGGTTGGCGCGCCCGCCTGTCTCCTGCATCACCTGGCCGACGAACCAGCCCAGAAGACCGTGGCGCCCGTCGCGGTATGCGGTGGCATTGGCGGTCTCGCGCCCGAGGACGCGATCGACCGCCGCGCCGAGCGCCGCCTCGTCGCTCACCTGCGCGAGTCCCCGCGCGGCGACGATGTCGCGCGGGCTGCCGCCCCGGCGCACGAGCTCGGCGAGCACGCCCTTGGCCGCCGTCGCCGACAGCGTGCCGTCCTCGACGAGACCGAGGAGCTCGCCGAGCGCCGCCCCGGAGAGCGGCACCGATTCGGGATCCACCGCCGCCGACTCGAGCTCGCGCTGGAGCTCGTTGGCGACCCAGTTCGCGGCGACCCGCGCCGGAGCGCCGGCGGCGAGAGCGTCGTCGAAGAGCCGCCGCAGCGCCGGCTGCGACGCGAGCACGCGCGCCGACTCGACGGCGACGCCGCGCACATCGACGAGGTCGGTTACCTCGGCGCGCTTCTCCGCCGAGAGCCCGGCGAGGGGATCGACCGCCGAGGGTGCGCGTACGGGCTCCGTCGCGCGCGGCTCCTCGCGCCGCCGCGCCCGCGTCGTGGCGACCTGCTGCGACGCGCCCGCCTGCCGCGCCCAGCTGTCCTTCAAGGTGACGATGCGGTTGAAGGCCCGCCGTCCGGGATCGACGGCCGCGGTCTCCGGCTCGAGGTAGAAGTAGCCGACGCGTTCGAACTGGAAGCGGCTGCCCGGGGTCGCCGCGGCGAGCCCAGCCTCGCCCTTGCAGCCGGTGAGCACCTGGAGCGACTCGGCGTTGAGGCCTGCGTGGTAGTCCCCCGCCGCGTCCGGCTGCTCGTCGCGGAAGAGCCGATCGTAGAGCCGCGCCTCGACGTCGACGGCGTGCGCCGCGGACACCCAGTGCAGCGTGCCGGGCACCTTGCGACCGGCCGGCGCCGCGCCGCCGCGGGTGTCGGGATCGTAAGTGCAGCGCACCTCCACCACCTCGCCGCGCGCGTCCTTCACGACGTCCGTGCAACGCACGACGTAGGCGTAGCGAAGCCGCACCTCCGCTCCGGGCGCCAGCCGGTGCCACCCCTTCGGCGGCTCCTCGGCGAAGTCGTCGCGCTCGATCCAGAGCTCGCGTCCGAAGGGCAGTCCCCGCGACCCCTCGTTCGGGACGTCGTGCGGCCAGTACGGAGCGTCGAACGTCTCCTCGCGCTCCGCCGGCCAGTTCTCGACCACCAGCTTGAGCGGCCGCAACACGCAGAGCACGCGCTGCGCGCGGTGGTTCAGGTCCTCGCGCACCGCGTGCTCGAGGAGGGCCACGTCGACCGTGCTGTGCGCCTTGGCGACGCCGATGCGGTCGCAGAAGCTGCGGATCGCCTCCGGCGTGTAGCCGCGACGGCGCAGCCCCGAAAGCGTCGGCATGCGCGGGTCGTCCCAGCCCTGCACCAGACCCGACTCCACGAGCTCGAGCAGCTTGCGCTTGCTCATCACCGTGTAGTTGAGGTTCAAGCGGGCGAATTCGTACTGATGCGGCCTCGGCTCGGGCCAGTCGACCGCCTCGAGAAGCCAGTCATAGAGCTCGCGGTTGTTCTCGAACTCGAGCGTGCAGAGCGAGTGGGTGATCCCCTCGAAGGCGTCCGACAGCGGGTGGATGAAGTCGTACATCGGGTAGATGCACCACGCGGTCCCGCGCCGGTAGTGCTCCGCATGCCGGATGCGGTAGAGCAGCGGGTCGCGCATCTTCATGTTCGACGCCGCCATGTCGATCTTCGCGCGCAGCACCGCGGCGCCGTCGGGGAGCTCGCCGGCGCGCATGCGCCGCAGCAGGTCGAGGTTCTCCTCACGCGAGCGGTCGCGGTATGGGCTCGGGCGCCCCGCTTCCGTCACCGTGCCGCGGTGAGCGCGGATCTCCTCCTCGGAGAGGCTGTCGACGTAGGCGAGGCCCTTCTCGACGAGCTGCTCGGCGAGCTCGTAGAGGCGCTCGAAGTAGTCGGAGGCGAAGAAGAGCCGCTCGCCCCAGTCGAAGCCGAGCCAGCGCACGTCGCGCTGGATCGCCTCGACGTATTCGAGGTCCTCGGTGAGCGGATTGCTGTCGTCGAAGCGCAGGTTGCAGTGGCCGGCGAACTCCTCGGCGAGGCCGAAGTTGAGGCAGATCGACTTGGCGTGGCCGATGTGCGGGTAGCCGTTGGGCTCCGGCGGAAACCGCGTGACCACCTCGCGGTGGCGGCCGGCGGCGAGGTCCGCCCGCACGATGTCGCGGACGAAGTCCTCGCCGGGCACGGCGCTGCCGCGCTCGGCGGGCGGGCCGCCGGCGGTCACGGTGCGGGTGGGGGGGCGGTCGTGGCTGGGTGGCATCGCGGGGCGCTCCAGAAGGCGGCGACTTTATCGCGCGTCCTCGCCTGGCACTGGGGTGGCACTGGGGTGGCACTCGGGTTGGCAAGTGGCAGCTTGCGATGAGGCACCCCAGAAGCACCCCGAAGGGCTCCCCCGCCGGGGCGCCGCGTACAATAGCCATCGACCCCGGAGGATCCGCATCCATGGCCGACGGTACGCGTACGGTCGACATCGTCGTCTGCGAGAAGCACGGGCTGCGCTACAACCGCGCCGTGGATGGCGGCTGCGTCCGCTGTCGCCGCGGCGAGAGCGGCGTCCAGACGGGCGCGGTCCGCGTTGCCGCCGCGGCCACCGCGGCCGCGACCACTCCCGCTCCCGCCCCGGCGGCGCGCGCAGATCGGCCGGCCTCGACCGCCATCCAGCTGCTGCTGGCGGCCGTGCTCATCGGCGGCACCGGCTCGCTCTTCTTCAGCGCGCACCACGCCGTGCTCGAGAGCTTCGCCGGCGGCGTCCTTGCCGCCGCGGGCAAAGCGGGAAAGAAGTCCGCCGGCACACGCCCCCATGTGGCCGCGGAGCGCGAGGCCGCGCCGGAGCAGCCGCCAACCGTCTGGCCGTCGCCCGAGGCGCTGGCCGAGGAGGCGCCGGCAATCGATCCCAAGGGGCACGGACCCGCCGAGGAGCAGAAGCAGCTCGACGAGTTCTTCCGTCAGATGCGCGAGGACGAGGCGAAGGACCGGCCGGCACAGCCAGCCCCCGCCGCGTCGCCACCGCAGTGACGGCGGGGCGCGGCCTAGGCGCGCCCCTCTACCCCTCGTAGATGCCGTGCAGCGCCGCCGCGTGACGGCGGAAGAGCATGCCCACGAGGTGGGGAGCGACGAAGGTCCAGTAGATCCCCAGCACGCCGCCGAGCGCGGCACCTAGGAGCGGGATCCGCTCCCCCATCATCGCGCGCGCCGCGATCACCAGCCCGAAGAGGACGAAGGTGAGGTTGACGGTCTTGATGCCGTCGCCGGCGGTGGCGATGAGCGCCCGCACGTGCTGGTCGACACGTAGCGCGGATCGACGCCAGTGCAACGCTGCTCCGCCCCAGGCCATCACCGAGAGCGCGGTGCCGAGCCAGAGCGACGCGGCGACTCCGACCCAGAATCCCATGCTCGGCGTGCTCGTGGCGAGCCCCTCGACGCCGAAGGCGAGGAGGAAGGCGACGAGCGGACCCCAGTTGAGCAGCGCGATGACGAGGTAGGTGAGGATCTCCACCACGCGCTCGCCGAAGCTGAAGTATTCGGGCCAGTCGGGCAGCTCGTTCTCCCACTTCGCAGTGCTGGCGATGATCTTGAACTGGATGCCGATGATCAGCGACAGCCAGCCGAGCCAGAGCACGATCGGGAAGCAGCCGAACCCGAAGCGGACGATCACGGTGACGACGCCGGCCGAGAGGATCGCGGCGATGAAGAGAAAGAGTCCCGAGCCGCGGAACGGATAGAGCAGCGCCTTGCCGATCCCGTAGTCACGCGAGGCGTGCGGCTTCGCGAACTGGCGACGCTCCGTGCTCGTCGCCGGAGCGTCGGCGCCGAGCGGCAGGGCGCGCTCGCCGCAATGCCGGCAGAGCAGGAGCCGATGACTCTCCTCGATGCACTCTTCGCAGAGGAGCCTGTTGCAACCGTCGCACTGGTAGCGGGCGGCAACCGCGGAATGTTCGGCGCAGGAGCCGACCGGGGCCTTGGCCATGAAGTACCTCGCTGCTGTGGGTAGAGCGGATTATGGCAGCCTCGGAGACTCGTTCGCCAGGCGCATGGGGCTCCCGTCACCACTCGGGGACACTGCAGGGAAACGTGGCTTCCATGCGGGAACGCGGCTTGCACCCAGGCCTGGACAACGACGTAGTTGCCGCCGTCGTCAAACGGCACGCGGGCGGCAGACACCTTGGATTCAATTGCAGGAGGTCCCCAAGGAATGTTCGACAACAACATCAGCAAGCGCCCAGTGCGCCAGGCGGTCAAGATGACGCGCAGCGCGCTCAATCATGCCCTCGACGTCGCCGAGCCGCGCCTCGAGAAGGCGGCTGGCGACCTCGAGATGCTCTCGCGCGACGCGCTCAAGGCGCTGCGCGAAACGTCCTTGAGTCGCCTCGACGACATCAGCTCGAGCCGTTTCGTCAAGCGGCTGCGCAAGCGCCTCCCCGCGCAGCCGCGGCGCCGTGCGGGAAAGGTGGCGCTCATCGCCGCCGGCCTCGCCGTCATCGCGTTCGCGCTCTTCCGCTCCGCGTAAAGGCTCACCATGCTGAAGCAACTAGTCACCACCCTGGCCTACGTGAAGGCGCCGCGCGCGACCTTCATGCTGCGCCATCCGAAAGTGGGGGTCGCGGCGTACGCCGTGACCCAGGGGCTGCGCGAAAGCCCCACCGCGCGCAAGGTGGCCGGCGGTCTCGTCGGCCTCGGCGCGCTCACAGTCGCCCTCCCCACCCTTGTGGTGTGGGCTCTCAGGCGCTGAGCTCGTGACGTGTCCCCTGCCCCGCAAGGGGCGGGGGAAGCCTCTTCCTCCTCGCCAAGTCCTTCCAGGGACAGTAGATATCGGTTTGGAATGCAGGTCGTACAACCCCTGTTGTAAGACGCGGACTGCAACACCTGCCGAAGGCCGACGCGCTCTCCGAGAGCGGGCGGCCTCATCCCTGGAAGGAGACGTCGAGGAATGCCTGGATACCCCTCCGCTCGTCGCCCGGTCCGCAATGTCGCACTCGCCCTGGCCCTCGGGTTCGTGCTCCTCACGGCGTGCGGCCTGCGTCCCCGCGACGTGGCGAGCCAAGCCGTCGCTTCGGGCGTGCCGCTGCTCGGGTCGCTGCCGGCTGACGAGGTGGCGGACCTCGCCGCGGTCGCCGAGTGGCTCGGCAGCTCGGCGCACACGGCGGGCTCTGCGGCCCAGCTGGTGGAGGAGATCCGCCGGGATCGCCACACCTTCGCCGTCTTCGCGGCCTTCCACAGCGAGCAGGAGAAGGGCCAGGCGTTGGCCAAGGTCCCGTTCGGCAAGGAGATCGCCGCGGCGGCGCTCGAGCACGACGTCGACAGCCTCCTCGTCGCCTCCGTCGTCGAGGTCGAGTCGACCTTCCGGCCCGACGCCGGCTCCGAGAAGGGTGCCGTCGGCCTCATGCAGCTGATGCCGAAGACCGCCGGCCTCTCGCGCGTCAAGCTCGAGAACCCCTGTGCCAACCTCGACGCGGGCGCGGCGTACCTGGCGAAGATGATCGAGCGCTACGACGGCGACCTCTGCCTCGCCCTCGCCGCCTACAACGCGGGTCCGACCAACGTGCGCCGCTACAACGGCGTGCCGCCCTTCCCCGAGACCCAGCAGTACGTGCAGAAGGTCCTCGGGCGCTACGTCGAGCACCAGCGCGCGCTCTGGAAGTCGAGCGGCGCGGCGCAGCTCGTCGCTACCGTCTCCTGATCGCGTCGTCCGGTCGACTTCCGCCGCCGGCTCCATCCGCCGGGTCGTAAGATCAAGCGATGGACGGTGCCCGGTTCCGCGTCGCCGCCGTGCAGACGGCCCCGGTCTTCCTCCGCCGCGAGGCGACCGTGGAGAAGGCGTGCGAGCGCATCCGCGAGGCCGCGGAGGCGGGCGCCCGCCTCGTGGTCTTCCCCGAGGCCTTCGTCCCGACCTACCCGCTCTGGGTCTGGCACGTGCCGGCCGGCGACAGCGCCACGCTGCGCGCTCTCTACGCGGAGCTTCTCGACCAGGCAGTGACGGTCCCCGGCCCGGCGACGGAGCGGCTGGGGGCCGCGGCGCGCGCCGCCGGAGCCGCCGTCGCCATCGGCGTCAACGAGCGCAACGTCGAGGCCTCGGGCACGTCCCTCTACAACACGCTGCTGCTCTTCGACGAGCGGGGCGTCCTGCGCGGCCGGCACCGCAAGCTCGTGCCCACCGCCGGCGAGCGGCTCGTGCACGCGCAGGGCGACGGCAGCACGCTCGCCGTGCACGACCTCGGCTGGGCTCGCGTGTCGGGGCTCGTCTGCTGGGAGAACTACATGCCGCTCGCCCGCTACGCGCTGTACGCGTGGGGCGCCGAGCTGCACCTCGCACCCACCTGGGACCGCGGCGAACCGTGGCTCTCCACGCTGCGCCACATCGCCAAGGAGGGGCGCGTCTACGTCGTCGGCTGCTGCTGCGCCGTGCGCCGCGACGACGTGCCCGACAGCGAGCCGTGGAAGGCGCGCAGCCTGCCGCCGGGCGAGTGGGTCAACCCCGGCGGCAGCGCCATCGTCGACCCCGACGGCAAGCTCCTCGCCGGGCCGGCGTACGAGACGGAGACCATCCTCTACGCCGACGTCGACCCGCGCGTCGTGCGCGGCCCGCGCTTCCAGCTCGACGTCGCGGGCCACTACGCGCGCCCGGACGTCTTCGAGCTGCGCGTGCGCCGCCGCGCGCGACCCCTCGTCGAGGTCGTCGCGGTCGACGACGAAGCCCCTGCGGCCGACTGAATACGCCGGCGCGCGGCTAGCGAGAGGCGCCGAGGTGGCGCATACCGCGATCGATGCTGTAGCGCCCAGTGCCGCGCGCAGCGATGTAGAGGAAGAGGAAGCAATAGAGCACGGCGTTCTCGCCGTGGTTGGTGACCGGGTTGAGCCCGTCCTTCGCGTGCGCCATGAAAAACGCGACGGCCATCTCGCCGCTGGCGACGAAGGCGGCGAAGTCGCCGAAGAAGCCGAGGGCGATCATCAGCCCGCCCACGACCTCGATGAGGGCGGCGGCGAGCATCAGCGGCACGCCGGTCATCGACTCGCCACCGAACATGCCGAACTTCATCAGCCCGTGGACGGCGAACATCAGACCCGCCACCAGCCGCAGCACCAGGAAGATCTGCTCCGAATACCGGTTGAGACCAGGCATCGACGCCCTCCTTTGGAATGGACTGCCGGCGAGCTAAGCACGAATCGGGCCGGCGGGGAACCGCCGCGACCCGCCTGATACATTGCGAATCACCCCGACGGAACCCATGGACCCCCTCCACGCCCCCGGCGCCGGCGCTCCGGCGAACGCCGCCGAGACCCTTCTCGCCGCCGTGCGGACCCTGGTCGCCGAGGTGCATCCCCGCCAGCCGCCGGCGCGGGTGGAACTCGGCTCCGCGCTCGACCGCGACCTCGGCCTCGACAGCCTGGCCCGCGCCGAGCTGCTGCTGCGGCTCGAGGCGGCCTTCGGCGTCGCCCTCCCCGAGCGCGTCCTGGCGGAGGCCGAGACGCCGCGCGACCTGCTGCTGGCGGTCGAACGGGCGACGCCGGCGGAGGGCCTGCCGACGGCCCCGCCGAGCCCGGCCACGTCGACGCCGGCGGCGTTCCTCCCCGCGACGGCCGCGGTGGCGGCGCCGGCGTCGGCCCCGGAGGGCGCCGCCACCCTCCCCGCCGTGCTCGCCTGGCACGTCGAGCGACACCCAGAGCGCCGGCACATCCTCTTCCTCGATGGGAAGGACTCGACGACGCTCACCTACGGCGAGCTCCTTGCCCGCGCCCGTCGCATCGCCGGCGCGCTCGTCCACCGCGGGCTCGAACCCGGGCAGACCGCCGCGCTCATGCTCCCCTCCGGCCTCGACTACTTCGTCTCCTTCCTCGGCATCCAGCTCGCGGGCGGCGTGCCCGTGCCGCTCTATCCGCCGGCGCGCAAGAGCCAGGTCGAGGACCACCTGCGCCGCCAGGCCGGCATCCTGCGCAACGCCCAGGTGCGCGTGCTCGTCGCCGCGCCCGAGGTGCGCACGCTCGCCCGCCTGCTCGTGCCCCTGGTCCCCGAGCTGCGCGAGGTCACCACGCCGGCGGAGCTCGAGACCGGAGTGGCGACCGACGGCGCGCCGGCGCCGCGCGGCGACACCGCCGACGTCGCCTTCCTGCAGTACACGTCGGGGAGCACCGGCGATCCGAAAGGCGTCGTGCTCTCGCACGCCAACCTCCTCGCCAACCTGCGCTCGGTGGGGAAAAACGTGCGCTTCGCGAGCGACGACGTCGTCGTGTCGTGGCTGCCGCTCTACCACGACATGGGCCTCATCGGCGCCTGGATGGGCAGCCTCTACTTCGGCCTGCCGCTCGTGCTGATGTCGCCGCTCGGCTTCCTCGCCCGGCCCGTCGCCTGGCTGCAGGCCCTCTCGGCGCACTGCGGGACCATCTCCGCGGCCCCCAACTTCGCCTACGCCCTCTGCGTCAAGAAAGTGAGCGACGAGGACCTCGCCGGCCTCGACCTCTCCTCGTGGCGCATCGCGATGAACGGCGCCGAGCCGGTGTCGCCCGACACCGTGGAGGCCTTCATCGCCCGTTTCGCGCGCTGCGGCTTCCGCCGCGGATCGATGATGCCGGTCTACGGGCTGGCCGAGAACTCGCTCGCCCTCGCCTTCACGCCGCCTGGCCGCGGCCCGCGGATCGACTCCGTGCGCCGCGGTCCGTTGCAACGCGACGGCCGCGCGCTCCCCGCGGCGGACGACCCCCACCCGCTGCGCTTCGTCTCCGCCGGCCACGCCATCCCCGACCACGAAGTACGCGTCGTCGACGAGCGTGGCCGCGAGCTGCCCGAGCGCCACCAGGGCCAGCTTCAGTTCCGCGGTCCGTCGGCAACGAGCGGCTACTTCCGCAATCCCGAGGCGAGCGCGCGCCTCCTGCCCCCGGGCTCGAACGGTTGGCTCGAGTCGGGCGACGTCGCCTACGTCGCCGACGGCGAGCTCTATTTGACCGGCCGCAGCAAGGACATGATCATCCGCGCCGGCCGCAACCTCCACCCGCAGGAGCTCGAGGAAGCGGTGGGCACCCTCGCCGGCGTGCGCAAGGGGTGCGTCGCCGTCTTCGCCACCGGCGCCGAAGGCGAGGGAACCGAGCGGCTGGTGGTGATGGCCGAGGCGCGTCCCGCCGACGCCGAGGCCGCCGCGGAGCTGCGCCAGCGCATCGCCGAGCTCGCCGTCGACCTGACGGGCAGCGCCGCCGACGAGGTGGCGCTCGTGCCGCCGGGCACCGTTCCCAAGACGTCGAGCGGCAAGATCCGCCGCGCGGCGGCGCGGCAGCTCTTCGAGCGGGGCCGGCTCGCCGAGGGGAGCGCTGCGCTCTGGTGGCAGCTGGTGCGGCTCTCGGCCGCCGGCGCGTTGCCCCGTGTCAGGCGGCTCTCGCGAGGAGCAGCGACGCTCGTCTGGGGTGTCTGGGCGTGGCTGCTCTTCGCGCTGCTCGCCCCGCCGGCGTGGCTCGCGGTGGTGCTCCTTCCCGGCCGCCGCGCACGGCGCCTGGCGGCGCGGCTGGCGGCGAGGGCCCTCGTGCGCGGCAGCGGCTGCGGCTTCCGCGCGAGCGGCCTCGAGCGGCTGCCGCCTGCGCCCTGCGTCGTCGTCTGCAACCACCAGAGCTACGTCGACGGCTTCCTCCTCACGGCCCTGCTGCCGCCGCGCTTTGCGTACGTCGTCAAGTCCGAGCTCGCCGGCAACCTCTTCGCGCGGCTGCCGCTGGCAAGCCTCGGCGCGCGCTTCGTCGAGCGCTTCGACGCCGCGAAGGGCGCCGAGGACGCGCGGAAGGCGGCCGCCGCGGCCGGCGGCGGCGACTCGCTGGTGGTCTTCGCCGAGGGGACGTTCCGCCGCGCGCCCGGTCTGCTCCCCTTCCGCATGGGGGCGTTCACCGCCGCGGCGAGCGCCGGCCTGCCTGTGGTGCCGATGGTCTTGCGCGGCAGTCGGTCGGTGCTGCGCGCCGGCCAATGGATGCCCCGCCGCGGCGTGGTCACGGCGACGCTCGGCGCGCCGATCGCGCCCGGCGGCACGGGATGGAGCGACGCTCTCGCCCTGCGCGACGCGGCACGGGCGTGGATGCTGGCGCACGTCGCCGAGCCCGACGTCGGAGGGTGACCACGGCCGGCAGCGATCTTGCTTTTGCCGTACGCCATGGCGCGTATTGCCCTATCGCCACTTCCGTCCTCGCGTCCCTGGTGGGCATCGGGTGGCGACTCGACGTGCAGCTTCTGCCTTCAGGTCTACCACTCCGAGCTTGCCTACCACTGCCCCGACTGCGACCGTCCGGTCTGCCCGAGTTGCGCCGTGCACGTCTCGGTCGAGGTGCTGGGCGTGCGCTGCCCGGATCGCCCCGACTGCGCTGACGCCATGGACGGCGACGACATGAACCAGGGGGGCTGAGCCATGGCAGCGCGCGCGATGTGGAAGGGGATCGTCACCGTCGGCCGCCAGAAGCTGCCGGTCAAGCTCTACGCGGCGATCGTCGACAAGAAGGTGCACTTCCACCTCCTCCACGACAAAGACGAGGCGCGCGTCGAGCAGCGGCTCGTGGACGGCGAGAGCGGCGAGGCGGTGGAGAGCTCCGAGCTGCGCAAGGGCTACGAGATCTCACCCGGCCACTTCGTGGTCCTCGAAGGCGCGGAGCTTGCCGCTCTCGAGCCCGAGCCGTCGCGCGACATCGAGGTGACACGCTTCGTGCCCGGCGGCGCGATCCACCATCAGTGGTTCGACCGCGCCTACTGGCTCGGACCCGACGGCGACGTGAAGGGGTACTTCGCGCTCGTCGCGGCGTTGGCGAACAGCGGCCGCGAGGGCGTGGCGCGCTGGGTGATGCGCAAGCGCCCCTACGTGGGAGCCCTGCGCGTCGAGGGGGACCACCTGGCCCTCATCGCGCTGCGCCACGTCGAGGAGGTGGTGCTCCCGTCCGACCTCTCGGCGCCCGCGGCGCGCGACGTCAACGCCAAGGAGCGTGCGCTCGCCGAGCAGCTCGTCGACGCCCTCGCCGATCACTTCGACCCGACGGAGTACGAGGACACCTACCGCAAGCGGGTCGAGGAGCTGGTGGCCGCGAAGGCGAAGGGGAAGAGGCCGCGCCTCGTGCGGCCGAAGGCGAAGCGGGCCACCGAAAGCCTCGAGCGTGCGCTGCAGGCGAGCCTCGCCAAGACAAGCAAGAACGGGACAAGCAAGAACGGGACAAGCAAGAACGAGACGAGCAAGAAGGCGCACGCGCAGGCGAAGGAACGGAAGGCGAGCTGACATGGCGCGTTCGACCAAACCCCACCGCCATGCTTCCGCCTCGAAGACGGATGCCGATGCGCCGCGCGCACGGTCCTTCTGGTCGGGCACCATCACCTTCGGCCTGGTGAGCATCCCCGTCGACCTCTACGCCGCGAGCCGTGCCGGGCGGCCCGGCCTGCGCCTGCTCGGCCCGAGCGGGATGCCCGTCGAGCGCCGCTACGCCTGCTCCACGGAGGGCGTCGAGGTGCCCTTCGAGCACCTCGTGCGCGGCTACGAGGTCGCCCGCGACGAACACGTCGTGGTCAGCGACGAGGAGCTCGAGGCCCTGGCTCCCGAGATGAGCCGCGACATCGACCTCACCCGCTTCGTGCCGGTCGCCGAGATCGACCCCATGCTCTTCGAGCGCGCCTACTTTCTCGCCCCGAGCGGCGCGACGGCGAAGGCCTACCGGCTGCTCGCCGACGTCATGGAGCGGCAGGAGCGCGCCGGCATCGCCACCTTCGTCATGCGCGGCAAGCAGTACCTGGTGGCGATCCTCGCCGAGGGCGGCATCTTGCGAGCGGAGACGCTGCGCTTCGCCGACGAGGTGCGCACGGCCGAAGACGTGGGCCTGCCCGAGCCGGCGAAGGTATCCGCCGCCGAGGTCAAGAAGCTCGAACGAACGATCGCCGCGCACGCCGAGAAAGCCCTCGACCCCGACGAGCTCGAGGACCCCTGGACCGAGAAGCTCGTCGCGCTTGCCGAGAAGAAGCGGAAGCAGGGCAAAGACGTCATCGAGGTGCCGGCCGAGGCTCGGGGCGAGGAGATGGCCGAGGTCATCGACCTGATGGCGGTGCTCAAGCAGAGCCTGGCGAGCGGTGGGGCCCGCCGCGAGGGCGCCGGGCGCGGCGCCGGCCCCCGTCGCGCGGCAGCCAAACGCGCTCCGGCAGCCCGCAGCCGGCGAGGGGCCGGCGCGCGGAAGGCGACCGGCTCGCGTCGAGCCTGAGGTCGCTAGCCGACGTCGGCGGGAGTCGGGGTCGGCGCTTCTTCGACCTCCGGCTCCTCGTCGTCGCTCGCGTCGTCGCCGGACTCGTAGGTGGTGGACGAGTTGCCCCGCTGCGACTCCGCCACCCAGACCGCGATGGCGGCGTCGACGCCGCTGACGTCCCAGTCGATCACCGCCCGCGCACCGTCGACACGAGTCTTGGCGCGCAGGGCGAGCCCCTTCGCGCCGAGCTCGCGCGCGCGCTCGGAGGCGCGCTGGTCCAACGCCACCGCCGCCGCCGCGGCGGACTCCGGCGAATCGCAATCCACCACGATACGTCCCTGCGTGCTGTCGCTCGTCGCCACGTCGACGCCGATCAGCGCGCGGCGCACGCCCTCCGGTGCCGGCGCTTCGCCCCAGATCGCGCGCGCGAGCTGGTCGTCGCTCTGGTCGACAGTGCCGATCACGTCCCAGGGTCGCGACGGCGCTCCGAGGTCGGGCGCCACCGGCGCGCTGACCGCGCCGCCGGCGAGGAAGCGGTCGATGCCGCGGCGGAGCGCCTCCTCTTCGCTGGCGAAGAGCCAGGTGCCCCCGACGAGCGACGCCCAGGCGCCGTGGCCGAGCCGCATCACGTCGTGGCCGCGATGACTGCCCGCCTCGTTGTCGGCGCGCGAGAGCAGGAGCTTGAAGAAGCCGGTCATGCCGCGCGGGTTGATGGCCGCCACCACCGCGGTGTCGTCACCGCTGCTCGACGGCTCGAGCGAGATCGTCGCCTGCTTCGGGAGCATCATGCGGAAGCCGGAGGAGGGGCTGCCTCCGGCTTGTCCCATCTGCTGGAGCTGCCGGAACCAGGGCGGCATCCCTGCCTGCTGCTGGCGCTGCGTCTCGAGCACGAAGCGGTCGAGCAGCGCGGTGACGCCGGCGTCGGCGCCCAGATCGCCGACACGGAACGAGCCATGCGCGCCGTCGGAGACGACGGCAACCGTCTCGTGCTGATCGCCGGGGCGCATCATCCACCAGGCACCGATGCCGCCGGAGACGACGGCCAGCACGACGATGGCCCCGCACCCGATGGCGCAGCCGAGGACCGCCTTCGTCCCACCCGACATGCCGGGCTTCACCGGCTCCGCACCGTAGGGCTGCATGGTCGGGCGATGTTACCGCGGTCGCGCAGGGTACTCTCGGCCGGTGAGCGACCGCCGCCACCTCCGCGCGCTCGCTGGGGCGATCGGCTGCGGGCTCGTCGCCGCCACGCTCCAGGCGTCCACGTCCGCTGCCTTGGCGGCGGCGTCCGGAGCCGGCGCTGCCGCGACCTCCCGTTCCGCGGCGCACGGTGCGACGCAAGGCAGCCCGGCCGCCCTCCTCGCCCGCTTCAAGGAGGTCACCGGCGGCCCCGCCTGGGACCGCCTGCGCACGCTCCACACCCGCGGCAAGGTCGAGACGGGCGGGCTCGCCGGCACCTTCGAGACCTGGGAGGAGCTCGGCACCGGGCGGGGCACGAGCCGCTTCCAGCTCGGTCCGCTCTCCGGCGCCGAGGGCTTCGACGGTGTCGCGCCCTGGGCGCAGGACCCGTCGGGCGAGGTGACCATCCAGCGCGGCGAGGAGGCGCTGGAGGCGGCGCGCAACGAGGCCTACCGCACCACCCTCGCCTGGTGGTACCCCGAGCGATGGCCCGCGGCGCTGCGGGCGCTCGGCGAGCGGCGCGAGGGGAGGCACCATTTCTCCGTGGTGGAGATCACGCCGCGCGGCGGGCGCCCCTTCGAGCTCTGGATGGACCTCGCCTCTGGCCTCCCCGACCGCGCCGTCGAGCGCGGCGGCGTGGAGACGGTGACCACCTGGCTCGCCGACTGGCGCACCGTCGAGACGGCGCCGTCAGGATCGCCGCCCGTACGCCTGCCGTTCTTCGCGCGCACGAGCAACGGCGAGCGCAAATACGACGTCGTCGCTCGCGCCGAGGCGGTCGACGTCGACCCGCCGCTCGCCGGCGACGCCTTCGCCCCGCCGTCGCGACGCGCCGACGACTTCGCCCTCGAGGGCGACGCCGGCTCGGTCGAGATGCCGATCACGCTGCGCAGCAACCACGTCTACGTCGACGTGGAGCTCGGCGGCCGGTCGGGCGCGAAGCTCGGGCCGCTCCCCATGCTCTTCGACTCCGGCGGCTTCAACGTGGTGACCCCCGAGGTGGCCTCGCGCCTCGGGCTCGCCACCGAGGGGGCGCTGCAGGCGCGCGGCGTGGGCGAGGGCTCCGAGGAGCTCGCCCTCACTCACGTCGCCGAGGTGCGGCTCGCCGGCGCCACCCTGCGCGACCAGGTCTTCTACGTCATGGCGCTCGACGGCCTCACCGCGGTCGAGGGCGTGACCGTCGCCGGCGTCCTCGGCTTCGAGGTGCTGCAGCGCTTCGTCGTCGAGGTCGACTACGCCCGGCGCCGGCTCACGCTCACGCTGCCCGAGCGGTTCGACCCCGCGGCGGCCGGCACCCCTGTGCCGTTCGTCTTCGCCGGCCACATCCCCGCCGTCGACGGCAGCGTCGACGGCATCGCCGGCCGCTTCACCATCGACACCGGCAGCCGGAGCGCGCTCTCGCTCCACCGGCCTTTCGTCGAGGCGCACCACCTGCTCGAGCGCTACCACCCCGAGGTCGAGGCGCTGACCGGCTGGGGCGTCGGCGGCCCGGTGCACGCCGCCGTGACCCGTGCCGGCAAGCTCACGCTCGGCGCGGTCGAGGTGCCGCTGCCGGTGACCGAGCTCGTCAGCTCCGAGAAGGGCGCCCTCGCCGACCGCTACCTCGCCGGCAACGTCGGCGGCGGCGTCCTGCGCCGCTTCCGGGTGACGTTCGACTACCGGCGCGAGCGGCTCTACCTGGCACCCGGCGGCGACGCCGGTGCCGACGTCTTCGACCGCGCCGGCCTCTGGCTCGTCGAGCACGGCGAGGAGCTGGTGGTCGAGGACACCATCCCGGGCGGCCCGGCGGCGGCGGCCGGCGTCATGCCGGGCGACCGCGTCGAGGCGCTCGACGGCGTGGCCGTCGGGGAGCTCGGGCCGACGAACGTCGTGGCGCGCCTGCGCCACGACCCGCCAGGCACCTCCGTACGACTGCGCGTGCGCGGCTCCGACGCACGAGAGCGCGACCTCGACGTCGAGCTGCGGGAGGTTCTGGCCGCGCCGTCGCTGGCGCCGGCAGAGCCCGCCTCCCGCCCTCGCGACGCTCAGCCGGCGACGCCCACGCCGACCGGGCAGGACACGCCGGTGCCGCCGATGCCGCAGTAGCCGCCGGGGTTCTTCGCCAGGTACTGCTGGTGGTAGTCCTCTGCGTAGTAGAGCTCAGGCGCCTCCGCGACCTCGGTAGTGATCAGACCGTGGTGACCCGACGCCTCGAGAGCCTTCTGGTAGGCGTCGCGCGACGCCTCCGCGGCGCGGCGCTGGGCGTCGCCGTACCAGTAGATGGCCGAGCGGTATTGGGTGCCGACGTCGTTGCCCTGGCGCATCCCCTGCGTCGGGTCGTGCCCCTCCCAGAACTGCTTGAGCAGCGACTCGTAGGTGACCTTCGCCGGATCGAAGACGACGCGCACCACCTCGGTGTGACCGGTGGCGCCGGTGCACACCTCGCGGTAGGTCGGGTTCGGGGTGACGCCGCCGGCGTAGCCGACCGACGTCGAGTAGACGCCCGGCAGCTTCCAGAAGAGCTTCTCGGCGCCCCAGAAGCAGCCCATGCCGAACAGCGCCAGCTCGAGGCCGTCCGGGAACGGCGGCGAGAGGCGGTTGCCGTTGACGAAGTGCTGCTCGGGGACCGGCATCGCGGTCGAGCGGCCGGGCAGGGCCTCAGCCGCAGAAGGGACACGGAGCTTGTTGGAGGTCGTCATGACCCTAGGATACGGCAGCCGTCGGCGGGCGGATTCCGCGGTGGCACCGATGTCCCGGCATGGACCGGATCGGATGGTGCGCGATGCACACCCTACCGGTTGCCGGCGACGACGCGCTTGGCCAGCGTGTCGGCCGAGAGCGTGCCGCCAGCTTCGACGCGGTTGAGCAGCGCGAGGTCCGCCAGCCCCACTGTCGAGGGGTAGCGCGTGGCGAAGTCGGCGAGTGGCAGCGGCTCGCGGATCTCGACGAGCGCCAGCCGGTCGCCGGCGATGTCGTCGCCGCCGGCGAGCGCGCCGAAGCTCGTGAGCGCCTCCTCCACCGCCTGCCGCTCCGCGTCCCACGCCGACGCCGCGGCGACGCCCATGAGCTCGAAGACCTGGCCGTCCTGTTCGACGAAACCGACAGTGCCCGCGAGGTTCTCAGACTTGCGCGCCGAGGTGAAGCGGCTCCACCTCACGCCGCCGTCCCCGTCCCACTCTTCGCCGCGAGCAATCCCCTTCTTGCCGAAGAACGCGTCGCGGGCGGCCGCCGCGCTCGCCTCCTCGGAGACCTCGACGACGAGCGACGCGCCGCCCTGCGGCGGGCGCAGGGTGAGGCCCTTGGGGTTGCCGGCGAGGCTCCAACCCGTCGGCGCCTGCACTCGGAAACCGAGCGCCGGGTGCAGCGCCGCGCCGTCGCGCAGCGCTCCGAGCTGCGGGTCGGGCCCGTAGGCGAGGCCCTCGAGGCGGCGCAGGTAGGCCTCGCGCTCGACGCGCGGCGACGTCGGCATCTCACCGCGCGCCTGCACCTCGGTGACCGCCTGCGACATGCGGAGCCGGCGCTTGCCGGGGTCGGGGTGCGTGGAGAGCCAGCCCGGCAGGTGCCCTCCCTCGGCCGCGCCCACCTGCTCGAGCATCTCGAAGACGCCCGGCATCTCCTGCGGGTCGTAGCCCGCCCGCAGCATGTAGCGCAGCCCGAGGTCGTCGGCTTGCCGCTCGTCGCTGCGGCTGTGCGCGAGGAATGCGACGGCAAGGCCGAGGGTGCCGACGTCGAACCACTCGTCGGCGTGATCGGGGTCGAGGATCACCGCCGCAACGCCGACGCCCACCGTCGCCAGGATCTGCTGGCTCGCGGCGTGGACGCCGTGGCGCGCGGTCACGTGGCCGATCTCGTGGCCGAGGACCCCCGCGAGCTCCGCCTCCGAGCCGAGCTCGGCGAGGATGCCGCGGGTGACGTAGACGTAGCCGCCGGGGAGCGCGAAGGCGTTCACCGACGGATCGTCGAGCACCTTGAAGCTCCATGGCAGGTACGGTCGCTCGCTGGCGGCGGCGAGCCGGTGGCCCACCTCGTCGACGTAGTCGGCGAGGTTGTAGTCGTCGTAGAGCCCGATCGTGGCGACGACCTCGGCGTCGGCGTCGCGCCCCATGTTCAGCTCGGCCTCCTCGCCGAAGAAGGCGAGCTGCGGCTTGCCGGTGGCGGGGTTGGTTGCGCACCCCCCGCCCGCAAGGGCGAGCGGCAGGGCGACGACGAGCGCGCGGGCGGCGGCGGCAACGGCCGGACGTGGCAGCATGGCGGGAATCTCCTAGAGGATGACTTCAGCTTAGCGCGCCTTTGCGACTACGCTCCGCTGTCGTGGAACCGATCGTCGTCCCGCTCCACTCACGGCGGCTGGAAAAGGCAGAGACGATGATGGCACTCGTCGACGTCATCTCGGCGCTCACGCTGGCGGGCGCGGCGCGAGAACGGCTGGACAGGGGTGGAGGCGCCGCGGCGATCGGCTGGGCAGAGCTCGCCGTCGCCGCGCTCCTCGTGCTCGCCACGGTCGCGATGCTCCGCCGTCGCGGCGCGCTGGCAGGCTGGACCGGCGGCCTCGCCGGCGGCGTGCTGTTGCTCGAGGGGCTGAGCAAGATCTACGGACCGAAGGGGCATCCGTCGTGGGCGCTCACCCTCAACGGCGTGGTCCTCGTCGTCGCCTCGGCGCTCGGGCCGCGCCTCGCCGCGCGGCGCAAGGCACGTCGCGCGCTGCGGCTGAGCGACGGCGGCCTCGCCTACCGCCGCAGCCGGATGCGGCGCTTCACGCTCTCCCGCGCCGAGGTCGACTCGCTCACGCTCGACCCGACGCACGCCATCGTGCGCACGACAGCCGGCGACGAGCGGCGTATCGACCTCGCCGACCTGCACAACCGCGCCGACGTCGAGGCGGCGCTGCGGACGTGGGCGGCAGCCCAAGGCGTCCCAGTCGCGGCTGCCGGCGTCGACGCCGGCTGAGCGTGTCCCGGCGGAGCCGTTCCTACAACTGCCCGGCCCCGGCGGCACCCGCCGCGAGCCGCGCCACGTACGCGGCATCGGCGAAGCGCTCGGGAGCGACGTCGCGCGCCCATGCCGGCGGCGTGCCGGCGAGGTGGGCGGCGAGGAGCTCGGCGGCGCCCATCGCCACCATGATGCCGTAGCCGGAGAGCCCCGCGAGCAGGTGGAACCCCGGCAGCTCGGTGGGGCCGACGAGCGGCCGGTTGTCGCCGACCTTGGTGTAGTAGCCGCCGTCGACGAAAGGCCGCCGCATGCGCTCGAGGTAGACCGCGAAGCCGGGCACCATGCGCGCCACGCCGCGCACCACCACCTCGGCGAGCCAGGGGGCGAAGACCGGCTCGTCCACCACCGGCACGGGCGCCGCGTCGAAGGCCCAGAGGAGGAGCAGCTTGCGGCTCCCCTCGCCGCCCTCGGGCCGGAAGTGCACCGCCGGCGGCAGCGGGCCGAGGAGGAACGCCAGCGCGGGGTCCGCCTCGAGGTCGCGCCGCTCCTCGTCGCTCCACTCGAGCGTCACGGGGTCGTTCCAGATGACGAGTGGCAGGTGGCGCGGCAACACGCCGAGCACGTCGTCGAAGGTGACCTTCGCATGCAGCTCGCTGAAGACGGGCAGCTCGAGGCCCGCCAGGCGCAGCACCTCGGGCAGCCCCGGCCCCGGCGCCGCCACCACGCGGCGGGTGGCGATGCGCTCCACCGCACCGCCCGCGAGGCGCACTCCGGACACGCCGGCGCCGTCGCGCTCGACGTCGACGAGCCGCCCGTGCACCAGCCGGACTCCCGCCTCGCGGGCGCGCTCGAGCAGCACCATCCCCAGCTGCTGCGCCGACACCCAGCCGCACCGCCGCGCATGGAGCATCGCCTGCGCATCGGCGGCGATGAAGGGGAAACGCGCCCGCACCGTCGCCGGGTCGAGCGTGAGGTCGGCGCCGCGGAGCGTGGTGTCGAGCTTCTCCCACGGCGTCTCCGGCCAAGCCGGATCGCCAGATTCCCCGCCGTGGACGCGCAACGGCCCTGACCCGAGCGTAGCCGTTCGCTCGGCGCTCGCCGCCAAGGCCGCCGCTCCCTCGGCCGTCGCGGTCACGTAGGCGTAGCCGTTGCGGTTCATCGCAAAGGCGTTGCCCGTAGCCTCCGCCAGCTCTTCCAGGCGCGTGATGCTGCGCCCCATGAGGGCGGCCATCGCCGGCTGCGGCCACCAGTCGCGGTAGCACTCGGTCGACTTGTCGGAGGTGACGGTCAGCGGCGGACGGTCGTCGACGATCACCACGTCGCTGACGCCGCCCACCACCGCCAGCTCGTGGGCGGCCGCGATGCCGCCGATCCCCGCGCCGCACACCACGACTCCGGCGGTCTCCACGGGGGCGAAGGCTAACCGAAACGAGGGATGTCGGCTAAGATTTCTCACCCCATGCCAGCGGATCCCCTCGACCTCGACGGGCGGTCCGTCGCCGCGCCGGCGCAGCCAGGCTCTCCGTCGGCCTTGGCCCGGCGGGCGCCGAGCGAGCTGGCCGACGCTGCGGAGGCAAACCAGCGAGGTTCCCAGGCCGCTCTCGAGCACGCACTGGAGCCGCTCGTCCTCCCCCGCTGGGCGTCCCACATCGCCACGCTCTTCTTCGTCATCCTGGCAGCGGGAGCGGGGGTCCTCTATTACACCGTCGAGGGGCTGCAGCTGCGCCTGGGCGAGGTCGAGGTCCTCTGGCCTCGCGACGACGCGACGTTGCGACAGGCCCTGCTGGCCGTCGCCGAAGCCGCTCTCGCCGCCGCCGTCGCTCTCGCGCTCTGGTTCGCGGTTGCGCTCGCGCGTCAGCGCCGGCTGGGAGTGAAGGGGACTTCCTTCGCTCCCTGGAGCGCGATCCTGCTGGCCGTTCCGGTCGTCAACCTTGTTCTTCCCCTGGCGCTAGCAGGCGAGCTCTGGCGCACGAGCGACGGCCGGCGCAACCTCCGGGACCCGCGCGACTGGATCTGGCTGCGGGCATCTCCGCTCCTGCTCGTCTGGTGGGCGCTGCAGCTGGCGGCGATGGCGCCGATTCCCTGGCTGGTGCAAGCGGGCCTGGCGATCGAGTTCGATCCCGGCACCTTCGAGATCGTGCGGCGGAGCTGGCAGGCCTGGACCTCGCTGCTGGCCGTCGCGGCCCTCGCCAACATGCTCCTCGTCCAGAGCATCGACCGCCGTCAGAAGCTGGCGCTGCGCCGGCTCGCGGCCAGCGCCCCGCGCGTCGGCGCGGGAGTTGCCCTCGCGGCGAACCCGAGGCTCGCGATCGCGGCGGGGTCCCCGGTCGCGCCGAGCGCCCTTCCGAACGAGCCAGCGCCGGAGGCCATTCCGGAGCCCGCGCTGGCGATGACGAGCGTCGCCCCCGATCTCTACGCCGGCGCGCCGGATCTGTACACACCCGAGCTCGACCTGAGCGTGCCGGCGACGGATGCGGGCGCCCCCGGAGATCTCGCTGCGGCGCGCGCCGAAGCTGCGGCCGCCCGCTCGGCGGACGACCCATCCCCCGAGCGACCTGCCAATGTGTGGGCAGACGACGCCACGCCCGCGATAGCACTCGGGCTGGTCTGGCTCGCCATCGCCGTCGTGATCCGGGAGCCGCTACTGCTCGGGATCCTGCCGGTGATGCTCCTCGCCGGGGTGACGACGACGATCCAGCGACTGGGGCGCATCCCGGTTCCGTTCCTCCCCGAGGCCCCGGCCAGCCACTCGCAGCTCGGCGGTGCCATCCTGCTCGGCGCCGCGATCCCCTTCATCGCCTCCTACAGCTGGAGCGGAGCGAGCGACCTCGGCACGCTCGTCCTGCAGGCGCCGTTGCTGCCCGCCCTGTTCGGGCCGAGCCGGGAGACGCTGGTGCTCTGCCTGTTGGTCACGCCGCTGATCGGCGAGTTCGTGTTCCGCGGCAGCCTCTTCGCCGTGTTGCGGCAAGTGTCGGGGCCGGCCGCCACCATCCTCTACACGGCGATCGCCTTCTCGTTGCTCGCCGGGTCGCAGTCGCGCCTGATCCCGGCCTTCGTCCTCGGTCTCGCCTGCGGCCTCGCCCGCCACGTCTCGGGAGGGCTGACGCTCGGCCTCGTGCTGCACGTCGCGCACAACGCCGCCGCGGCCCTCCTGCCGACGGCTCTCGACGCGCCGTTGACGCCCGAGCGATCGGTGCTGCTCGGCCTCGCGATGCTCCTCGCAGGCATCTGGGCGCTCCTCGACTGCCCGCCGCTGCGAGAGCTCCCCTCGACCCTCCGGGCGAGGCTGCACGAGACCTAGGGCACCTCGCTTCGATCGGAGCCTCGGGGCCCGTCTCTCACCGGCGAGGGGAGAGAGGGCCTGGGGAGAGTGGGGTGGCCGACCAATCAGTGCACGCCGCCGTGCACCGCGGCATCTCGCTCCGGTCGGCTTCCGGGCCCCTCTCTCACCGGCGAGGGGAGAGAGGGGCTGGGGAGAGTGGGGTGGCCGACCAATCAGTGCACGCGGCCGTGCACTGGGGCGCCCTCGCTCTCGTACCCGTGTGAGAGCACGAAGAACCAGCTCGCGAGCTGCTCGTTCTCGTTCTCGGCGATGAGCTCGAAGACGTATTCGCCTTCCTCCTCGCCGGCCGCCCCCTGCACGTAGCTCACCTGCTCGGGCTCGACGATCAGCTCGCCCACCAGGTGCTTGCCGCGCAGCACCTGAACGATGACCGTGGAGTCCCCTTCGCTCGCGAAGTGCCAGTGCAGGTCGTCGTCGTCGTAAAGGACCGCCTCGGGCGTGCCCGCCCGCAGGATGCAGTTCGGGTGGCTCGCGAGCCAGGTCCAGAAGGGCTCGAACGAGAGGGTCGTGGGGTCGTCGACGATCGTGCCGCCAGCCATCGCGCGTCATCCTACCGCGAGCTGCGCTGGCGTCTCGCCGGCCTCCCCATAACAGAGCCCCCGAACGAGTCCGCCGGCGCCTGGTGACCCAGGTCACCGCGGAGGCGTCGCCGCCGCGACTATCCTCGGCCGGCTACGCCGACGATGACGACGATGACCCGGCGCCGACTCGTCCTCGCCCTGCTCCTCGCCATCGTCGCGTTCCCGGCCTCGTTCGCCGGCCGCGCGACGGCGCAGAACACGCTCGTCGCCATCGACGCCTACGGCACCTTCCACGCCGGCGGCGTGGTGGCGACGGTGAGTGGGGACCCTGACGGCGACGCGGCGGCCGCGCTCGAATGGAGGGTCGTCGGCGAGCCCGCGTACCACCCGGGGCACCCGCTCGCGCGCCTCCCCCAGCCGCCGAACACGTTTGCCGGCAGCCTCTTCTGGCTCACCCCGGGGACGAGCTACGAGGTGCGCGTCACCGCCACCGACCCCGACGGCACGACCGGCATCACGCAGCGCACCACCACCTTCTCGACGCGACCCGCGGCTCTCCCCGAACCCACGGTGAGGACGCTGTACGTGGCACCGAACGGCAACGACGGCGGCAGCAACCCGGGCACCAACCCCGCCATGCCTCTGCTCACCGTCCAGCGCGCGGCGCAGCTCTCGATCGCGGGCACTCTGGTCTCGATCGCCCCCGGCATCTATCGCGAGGCCGTGACCGTGCCGACCTCGGGCACGGCCGTCGATCCGATCGTCTTCCGCGGTAGCGCCCCGGGCGTCATCCTCGACGGTGCCGACGCGACGATCGACGCCGGTGGCGGCTGGACGGCCGAGAGCGGCGGCGTCTACTCGCGCGCGATCGCCTTCCCAACCGGTCACGTGGTGAGCGACGCGGGGCGGCTCTACCGCTATGGCTCGCTGTCCACCTTGACCGCGCTCGCAGCCGGCGAGCCCGGCGGATTCTGGTACGACTCCGGCGGCGGCCGCCTCTACGTGAAGCTCGTGATCGGCGGCAGCGGCGCCTCGCCGAACGCGCACGCCATGCACGTGGCCCGCCTCGACGCCGGCTTCACCATCGACACCAAATCCTACGTGCGCGTCGAGAACGTCGAGATCCGTCACTACGGTACCGACCTCTACGGCAAGGGCGTCTACCTCCGCTTCGCCACCGAGTGCGCGGTGCGCGGCTCGCGCATCCACGACATCGAGGCGGCCGGCGTCTGGCTCAAGGGCGGCACCCGCAACCTGGTCGAGGACAACGACCTCACCGACACCTCGATCTTCGGCTGGCCCTGGAATTCCACCAAGGGCTCGACCGCGGAGAACAACGGCGTCACCATGACCGACGACGTCGGGCGCGGCAACGTCATTCGCGGTAACCGCTTCCGCGGCACCTTCAACGGCATCGGCCCGTGCGGCGGCTCGCAGCCGCCCGGCGGCGTCGTCACCAGCGAGACGGACGTCTACGACAACGACTTCCGCCAGCACACCGACGATGCTCTCGAGCCCGAGGGGTGGTGCTCCAACGTGCGGATGTGGGGCAACACGATCCGCGATGCGCACATGGCCTTCGCGGTGGCTCCCGCCCACCCCGGCCCCACCTTCATCCTGCGCAACGTCGCGTACAACTTCGGCAACACGCGCACGAGCATCGTCGACGGCTTCATCGCCAGCGCGCTCAAGATCAACGTCGGCGACCCGAACCCGGTGGGACCGCTCTTCCTTTACCACAACACGCTGCTGACGGTCGTGCCGGACACGGACGCGGTCGCCCTGCTCAATCCCGGCGGCAGCACCTACATCACGGCCGGCAACAACGTCATCGCCGGCACACGGTACGCGCTCTACAAGGTCAACCCGGTGACGCTCGACTGGAACTGGAACGACCTCTACACGACGGCGATGGGCGGCGGCTCGCCGCGTTACGTCTCCTGGATGGGGACCGCCTACACGACGCCCGCCGCGTTCCGCGCCGCCACCGGGCTGGAAACCAACGGCATCGCCACGGCGCCCCTGCTCGAGGACGCCCCCGGCGGCCTGTTCATGCCGCAGGCGGGGAGCCCGCTCATCGACCACGGCCGGGCGATGCCCGGGATCAACGAGGGTTTCCGCGGGACGGCGCCCGACATCGGCGCCATCGAGTGGGCGTGGCTCCGGGACGGCTTCGAGAGCGGCAACTTCGCGCGGTGGTCGGCCGCGACGCCTTGAGCCTGCTCGGGGACGCTCGGGGCATTTGACCCGGCGCCGCCCGTCCCGTAACCTCCCCGCCATCGTTGGAATCAGCAGGCCGCCCGCCCGGGCGGCCGCGGCGCTCGCGGCGGCCCACCCGCCGGAGCTCGAGGAGGATCTCCCTTGGCCCCACTCCCTTCGACAGTCGCGGGGCGCCCCCGCGCTCGCCACTCCCACTCCGTCGCACTGCTCCTCGCGGTGGTGCTCGCCGGGACGTCGCTGCTCCTCCCGCCCGCGGCTCGCGCCCAGGCGCAGGACGACAGCGCCGTAGAGGAGGCGAAGAAGGCCACCTCCGGCCTCGGCGGCGCGCCGCTCTCCACCCAGGAGCGCGCCGCGGTGGGCTACGCGATCCTCTACCTGCGCAGCGGGGCCAAGGCCTGGCAGAAGCAGCTCTCGGCCAATTCGATCTGGAGCTCCCTGTCCGAGGCGGACGCCATCGGCGAGATCGCCGCGCGCGTGGGTCCGCCGGACGGCGCGCGCTGGCAGCTCCAGCGTCCCGGACCGAACGGCAACGAGAACGCCGCCGTCTTCTCGATCGAATACCCGTCGGGGATGACCGAGACGATCTGGCTGGAGCTCGTAGGCGAGGGGGGCACGCTCAAGCTGCGCTCGGTGAAGACGCTCTCCGAGGCGTGGCCGCTGCCGACCGGGAAGACGCCGGAGTTCGAGCACATCGCCGCAGTCCCACCAGCGACCGCCGGGCCCGGGCCTGCTCACGGCGTCGCCACCGCCGTCGCGGGCCTCCTGCCGGGCGCTTCGCCCGCCGCCCTGCTCGCGCTTGCCGCCCTGGCCACGTTCGGTGTCGCCGCCACCACCCGACGGCGTTCGCGCGCCGCCGTCTCGGCGCTCCTCGTCTCCGCCGTCGCCCTCGCCTGCCAGCAGAACCGCGCGCCGAAGGGACCGGCCGTCATGCGCTCCCTCGTGCCCCTCCGCGAGGCCCTCGCCGAAGGTGCCAGCGGCGATTCGCTGCAGCCGTTGCTCGCGGCGGCGCCGCGCGAGGGCGAGGTCGGCGACATCGCCCGCCTCTGGCGCGGCGACCGCATGCTGCGCGACTACCGCCTCAACGAGGCGGAGAGCGTCTTCGCCACCTTCCCCGACCCCGCTCCCTATCCGCTCGTCGCCATACTGCGGGCGCGTCTGGCGGTGATGCGCGGGGACGCCAACGACTCGCTCAAGTACTACGAACAGGTCCGCGAGCTGCACGCCGACGACGACGGGATGCGCCTCGAGGCGGCCATCGCGCTCGCCAACGGCGACAAGGAAGCGCTGACCGACCGCGCCTTCGGGCGGTTGACCGCGGTCGGCTCGCGCATGGCGCTCCCCTACTACGCCGCCGCCGAGAACGCCATCGCCGAGGACCACCCCGAGGAGGCCGAGCGGCTGTTCAAGATCGGCTGGGAGCTGCAGCCGCTCTCCCGAGAGGTCCTCTTCCGCAGCCCGCTGATCGCCTCGGTGTGCACTCGCCGGGAGGTCTTCCCCCTCCTGCAGTTCGGCGCCGTGGCGGAGCCGCTCGTCGGCGGCCCGGTGCCCGGCGACCAGCCGCTGCCGCTTCCCGAGGAGGCGAAGTCGACGCTCGTCGGCAAGCTGCTCCGCATCCAGGTCTACAGCGCCGAGGTGCGCGTCCCCGGCGGCGCCGTCCTGGCACCCGCGAACACCGTCGTCGAGACGGCGGAGGCCTTCGAGCGCAGCGAGCGCGACGAGCAGGTCGCGCTGCTCGCCGAGCTCACGGAGCAGGCCGCCGCCGACGGCGCCTACTCGCAGCCGGCGCTACGCCGGCGCCTCGAGCTCGCCGCCTCCGGTCTCGCCGACCAGGAGCGCTGGGCCGACCTCCTGGCGCTCACGGCACGCCTGCCGAGCGCCAAGGAACGGCTTCCGCCCGACCTCACGCGGCTGCGTGCGCTGGCGCTCGTACGCAGCGACCGCCCCCGCGAGGCCTTCGAGCTGCTGCTCCGTCTGGCGGGGGACGACAAGCTGCACGGCCGCCGCGACACCGGCACGCTCTACCAGCTCGCCGACACGCTGGTGAGGGAGCAGCGCTTCGACCTCGCCCTGAAGGTGCTCCACCGCGCCAACGACCTCTCCGGGCTCTCCGGCGGCAAGGCTCGCGAGCGGCAGGTGCGGATGGAGGAGAAGCTCGCCAAGGCGCACGAGCTCTACGAGTCGAAGTACTTCCGTATCCGCTACCCGAAGCTCACGGGGCGCGAATACGCGGCGCAGCTCGGCGTCGTTCTCGACGAGGAGCGCAAGCGGCTGTCCCGCTGGATCCCGGTCAAGGACATGAAGCAGGTGGACGTCGACCTCTACCCGGTCGAGGAATTCCTGAGCAGCTACGCGGCCGAGATGCCGGTGGTGGGGATCTTCGACGGCCGCGTGCGGGTGCCGTTCGCCGACCTGCGAAGCCTGCACCCGCAGCTCGTGGCGATCCTCTCGCACGAGCTGGCGCACGCCCTCATCACCCAGGCGACCGGCGACCGCGCCCCGAAGTGGGTGCAGGAGGGCCTCGCCCAGCACGTGCAGATGGTGCAGGACGTCTCGAACCCCTTCCCCGACCTCGAGTCGGTGGGCCACTCGCTGTCGCTCAACGTCGTCGAGCAGGCGCTCGGCGGCTTCAGCGAGCCGCAATTCGTGCAGCTCTCCTACGCCGAGGCTGCGTGGACCTTCCACTACCTCGAAGCCGAGCGCGGCGTCGGCGCCATCCACAAGCTGCTGGCGGCCTACGCCGTCGCCACGCCGGAGAACGACCCGCTGCAGGTCGCGCTCGGGACCGACGCGAGCGCGCTCGACGCGTCGCTGCGCGCCTGGGCGGCCGGGCCGTCGGCGCCCAAGCTCTGGCCGAGCAAGCTGCGCCGCTACGACGACGAGGCCGAGCGGCTGGCGCGCATGGCGCCCGCCGCCGCGCCGCCGGCCAAGACGGAGACCGAACATACGCGGTTCGCCAACCGCGAGAGCGACCGCCAGAAGGCGATGCTCGCCTGGCACTCCGAATACGTGCACTGGGCGCAGCCGCTCAAGGAGGCGTACACGCCGGTGCGAGCGGCGGTGGCCGGCAAGACGTGGGGCAACTCCGAGGTCGTCGCGTGCCGCCGGCTCGCCGACCTGACGAGCCAGTCGCTCGCGCGCACCGACCGCTTCCAGGCCCCCGACCCGAGGGTCGCCTATCCGCTACGAAACGCCATCCTCGCCCTCAACGCCATGGGGCTCGCCTGCGGCAAGAACGACCTCGGCAAGGCGCGGGTGCAAGCGGACAAGGCGAACGCCCTGCTCACGCAGACGGCGTCGGTGCTCCAGGAGTACAAGCTCCCGCTCTAGCTTTCGCAGATCCTCGGCGACGGCCGCGCCACGGGCGAGCTCAGAGCGGCTGCCGCTCGCCTTCCGCAGCCACTGCCATTCCGGCGGCGACGACCTCGGCCAGCGCCGCGGCGTCGCCCCGCACGAGCGGATTGCTGCGGTTGAGGTGCACGAAGCGCACCTTGGCACGCTCGGCGGCGGGAAGGGCCGCCAGGCGGGCGAGCGTCTCCCGCACGAAGGGGTGCGGGATCTCCGCCATCGAGCGCCCGGGCACTTCGCCGTCTGCGAAGAAAGTGCCGTCGACGTAGGCAGTGTCGACGCCGGCGATCACCTCCTCGAGGCGCCGGTCCCAGCGCTCCCACTTGTCGATGTCGGGAAGCCAGAGGATCGTGCGGCGCGGGCCGGCGATGCGGAAGGCGACCGTCTCGCTGTATTCGTCGCGGTGCGGGACGAGGAGCGGCGTCACCGTCAGCCGATCGTTGAGCCGCACCGGCGTGTCGGCTGCGAGCGGCCGCAGCTCGACGTTGCCGAGACGCACGAGGAGCTCCCACGGTCCGTTGGCGCGCAGGAAGGCCGCCATGCGCGGCATGGCATGGACGGGGACGCCACGCGCGCCCATCGCCTCGCGTCCGAGGTGGATGAGACCGGCGTAGTGGCCGACGTGCGCGTGGGTGAGCAGGATGCCCGAGAGGCCAGCCGTGGAGGGATCCGATGTCGAGGCGACCGGCGCGGCGCGATCGAGCCGGTGGAGCTGGAGCGGGAAGTCGGGGGTGGCGTCGACGAGCCACCGCTCGCCGCTCGCCGGATCGACGACGGCGAGCGAGGCGACGAGGCGGCGCGCCGCAGGGTCGTCCCACGGCGCGTCCTCTTTCGTCCCCGCCTGCGGATAGCCGCCGTCCTGAGCGATGCCGAGGACGAGCGCGAAGGGGGCGTTCGCGGGCGGAGGCGGGGCCGCCGCGACCCGCGCGGGCGCGACGGCGGTGCCCGCGGAGGCGAGCGAGCAGGCGAGCAGGAGAGCGATCGCCCCCAGCACGCGAGTCATGGCTCCATCCTATGTTCGGGGCACGGCGAAGGCCCGCGGCTGCCCGCGGGCACTCCGGCATGGCGTCGGGTCGCTGCGGATTCGAGCCTAGCTCGCGCCGGCAGGCGGCAGCACCGGCTCGAGCTTGCGCCCGACCAGCTCCTCGTCGATCGGCCGCACCTTCTCCGCGATGAGCGTGTCGAGCTCCTTGGCGACGTCCTCGAGCTGGCGCCGCAGCACCTCCACACGCTCCACCTGATAGTTGGTGGGCTTGCCCTCCCAGCCGAGGATGGCGTTGTAGACCGTGTCGAGGTGCTCGCGGATGCGCTCCTCGCCGGTGATGTCGCCGCCTTCTTTGGTGGCGACGATCTTCTTCTTCACCTCGTCGATCGCCGCGCCGAGGGACGTCAGCTTGGTGCCCAGTGGGTCCTTGTCGAGCCCCTTGGCGCGCTCGCCGATGGCGGCCCGCAGGGCGTCGAGGCGCGCCACCAGGTCGCTCATCTGGCCGAACAGGGCGTGCGCCTTCATCGCCGCGTCGAACTGCGCTCGCCGCTCGGCGGCGTCGTAGGGGGCGCGGCGATCGACGCCGATCTCCATCTTGCTCTCGATGCTCTCGCCGCCCTTGGTCAGTCGAACGGTGTAGGTGCCGGGCGGCACGCGCGGTCCCTGGAAGCCGGCGCCGGCGACCTGCGCCGCCCGCGGCACGCGGGGCGGCTTGACGGTCATCGGCCAGAACATCCGGTTGATGCCGCGGCCCTTGTTGGGCGACAGGGTGTCGACCACCTTGCCGTCGGCGCCGAGGATCTCCAGCTTGATGGGGCCGAAGAGGTGGCGGGTGCGTTGGTAGTAGCCGATGGCGGCGCCGCCGGGCGGGTTCTGTCCGACGAACACGGCGTCGCCATCGACCCATCCACCGTTGGCAGGCATCCGCTGCTGCACCGGGCGACCGGGGAGGAAGGCGGCCGCCTTCGCCAGCACCTCGGCGCTCAGGCTGCGCAACGGGGTCAGGTCGTCGACGATCCAGATGCCGCGCCCGTGGGTGGCGATGACGAGGTCGTGCTCGCGCGGGTGCACGCGCACCTCGCGGACGGCGACGCTCGGGAAGTTGCCGCCCTTGAACTCGGCCCAGGTGGTGCCGCCGTCGGCCGAGATCCAGAGCCCGAGCTCGGTGCCGACGAAGAGCAGGTTCTTCTCGACGACGTCTTCCTTGACCACGTGTGCGTAGCCGCGGACCCCCTGCTGCGGGGAGACGATCCGCTTCCAGGTCTTGCCGAAGTCGGTGGTGCGGAACACCCACGGATTCATGTCGCCAAAGGTGTGGCGGTCGAAGGTGGCGTAGGCGGTGCCGGCGTCGAAACGGCTCGCCTCCACCCAGCTCACCCAGGACGCCTTGGGCAGTCCCTTCACGTTGCCGACGACGTTCGTCCAGCCCTTGCCGGCGTCGCGGGTGAGCTGCACGTTGCCGTCGTCGGTGCCCACCCAGATGACGTTGGCGTCGAGCGGCGACTCGCTCACCGAGTAGATGGTGGTGTGCATCTCCGCCGAGGAGTTGTCGACGGTGACGCCGCCCGACTGCTCCTGCTTCTGCTTCTCGGGGTCGTTGGTGGTGAGGTCGGGCGAGATGCGCTCCCAGGTCTCGCCGCGGTCGCGCGAGCGGAAGAGGAACTGCGCGCCGATGTAGAGCGTCCCCTTCTGCGTCGGGCTGGTGGCGATCGGCGTGTTCCAGTTGAAGCGCAGCTTCTCGCCGTAGCCGGCCTTGGGCTGGATGTCGCGGCTCGCCATCGTCTTGCGGTCGACACGTCCGATGTAGCCGCCCTGCGCCTCGGCGTAGACGGCATCCGGGTCGGTGGGATCGGGCACCGTCCAGAAGCCGTCGCCGCCGTAGAGGTTCTGCCAGCGGTCGTTGGTGATGCCGCCGGGATAGGCGGAGTCGCCAACCCAGGAGCTGTTGTCCTGCAGGCCGCCGTAGACCTGGTAGGGATCCCGGTCGTCGATGGCCACGTGGTAGAACTGCGAGATCGGCAGGTTGCCGGTCTTCCACCATCGGTTGCCACCGTCGAAGGAGATCCAGAGCCCGCCGTCGTCGCCGCCGATGACGTGTTTGGGGTTGTCGGGGTCGATCCAGACGTCGTGCCAATCGCCGTGGGCGCCGCCGCCGCTGCTCGAGAACGACTTGCCGCCGTCTTCGCTGACGATGAGGTCGAGGTTGGTCTTGTAGAGCCGATCCGGGTTGGTCGGGTCGACGATCAGGCGGGCGAAGTAGAACGGCCGCCAGACCATCCACTGGCTGCGGTCGCGCTGCTCCCACGTCTTGCCGCCGTCCGAGGAGCGGAAGAGCGCGGACTTGGTCGATTCGATCAGCGCGTAGACGACGTTGCGATCGGTGGGCGCGAAGACCACCTCGACGCGGCCCCACGGCTTCGCCGGCAGGCCGGCGTTCGTGCCGGTGGTCATCTCCGTCCAGGTCTTGCCCCCGTCGCCGCTCTTGAAGAGGCCGCTGCCGCTCGCCGCCTGCGGACCGTCGCCGCCCGACCGGAAGGTCCACCCCTGGCGCCGGAAGTCCCACATCCCGGCGAGCAGCGCGTCGGGATCGCCCGGATCCATCGCCAGGCCGGAGCAGCCGGTCGACAGGTTGGGTCCCTTGAGCACCAGCGTCCAGGTCTTGCCGCCGTCGGCGCTCCGGTAGACGCCGCGGTCCGCGCTGTCGCTCCAGAGCTTCCCCGGCACGCACGCGAAGACGGTGTCGCTCTGCTTCGGGTGGACGACGATGCGCACGATGCGCTCCGACTCGGGGAGCCCCATGTGGCTCCAGGTCTCGCCGCCGTCGGTCGACTTGTAGATGCCGTTGCCCGCTGAGACCGAGTTGCGGGTCCAAGCCTCGCCGGTACCGACCCAGACCGTCTTCGGATTCGAGGGGTCGATGGTGATGGCGCCGATCGACTGCACCGGCTGCTCGTCGAAGACCGGCTTGAACGTGGTGCCGCCGTCCTGCGACTTCCAGACGCCGCCGCTGGCGGCGCCGACGAAGACGGTCGTCTTGCCGCCCTCGTTGCGCGCCGCGACGGCGGCGACGCGGCCGCTCATGGCGGCCGAGCCGATGTTGCGCGCGCCGAGACCGGAGATCGCCGCCGAGTCGACGACCGGAGCGAGGCCGCCGACGGGAGCGGGCGGCGTCGACGATCCGGGAACGACCGGGTTCGGCCCCGCCTTGATCAACCCGAGCACCGGCGTGCCCGCCGCCGGAAACTGGAAGAGCGCGTCGTCGAGGTCGACGTTCGCCTCGGCGGTCTCGATCACCATCCGCTGCCCCGGCGGCCGCCCCTTGGCGCCGGTGTCCATGGCGAACGGGAACCAGACGCCGGCGACCTGCTCGTAGCTGCCGAGGTCGGTGACGAACGTGCGCTCGGAGCCACGCACGCGCGAGATGGTCTCGATGCGGATCTCGAGATAGTGATCGGGGTCGAGGTAGATCGTCTTGGTGTCGCCGTCCTTGAGCTCGACGCGCAACTTGAGGGCCTTCGTGCCGCCGACGTCTTCGGTGCCCAGGTACTCGACGCGGTGCCCCTTCTGCCGCCAGTTGACGAGAGGCCCCTCGATGTCGGCGTCCTGGGCGGACGACTTGGCGTCTTCGGCCGATCGCTTCTCGGCTTCGCGCCGGCCGCCGAAGGGCTCCATGGCCCAGGCCTCCTTGCCGTCGTAGGCGTCGACGGCAGTCAGGCCCTGGAGGGTGAACTCGTTGCGGATCATGCCCGGCCGCTTGACGATGCGGCTCGCCGGCGCCTCGGTGGCGCCGAACCTCAGCCTGCCGGTCATCCTCAGGCTGCGGATCGCGGCGAGGCGCTCCGCCCCACCCCGGGCAGCCACGTATTTGGCCACGATCTCGTCGACCGTGAGCGGCGTCGGCGCCGGCGCGGCGGCGCGGGCGCCGTCAGTGGCAACTCCCAGGGCGATCGAGATGGCAAAGACGGCGAGGACTTGGCGCATGAAAACCCTCCCTGTTCCGTTCGGGAATTGGCAGGAGCCCGTGTTGCCAGGAGCCCAAGAGGGCCGACGACCGCGCTCGGCCCAGGCGCTCGCCTGCTTGTGCCCCGTCGGGGTACTGTCGGCATAGTACGCCGCGGGGGTCGCGACGGTTGCAGTGGAGCAATTCTGTCGCTCTCGGCAGGCGGACGCGCTCGCGG
>Ga0075421_100000325_pt1 | contig 47952 bp, 45 predicted proteins | sample SoiMetdeltSBSDD5_FD_75292 | JGI IMG/M metagenome (GOLD analysis project Ga0075421, IMG submission 75292) | Bulk soil microbial communities from a Populus tree surrounding site in Tennessee, USA - Soil MetaG P. deltoides SBSDD5 | ecosystem: Environmental > Terrestrial > Soil > Tree plantation... | reverse complement strand
GCCGTGCAGAGCGACGATCTCGCCGCCGACGTGGCCGCCATGCGACGTCGCGGCGTCGACGTCGGCGATCCGATCGACGGCGGGCGGCGCACGCCGTCGGGGCAGGAGCTGCGCTGGAGAACCGCGCGCCTCGGACCGGCGAGCCCGCTGCCGATCTTCTTCATCGAGCACGTGACGCCGCTGGCCGAGCGCCGTCGCGGACACACCGGCGTGCATCCCAACGGCGCGCTCCGCACCGAGCGCGTGTACATCGCCGTCACCGACGTCGCGAAATCCGCCGACCTCTATAGCCGCGTGCTCGGCGTCCCTGTCCCTCGCGTGCAGCGCGGCAATGTGATCAAGGCCGACATGGCGGTCTTCGATCTCGGTCCCACCGGGTTGACGGTCGCGCAGCCGGCCGAGCCCGGGCCGGCGGCGGAGGCGCTGGCGCGCCGCGGGCCGGGCGCGTTCCAGGTGCTCTATCCGACGCGCAGCATGGACGCCGCGGCGAAGTGGATGACCGACCACGGCATGCCGCCGCCGGCGCGCGGCATCCGCAACACCGGCGAGCAGGCGATGCTGGTCGAGCCGGCGAACGCGTGCGGCGTCTACGTGGGGTTGTTCGGACCCGCTTAGCGGGGCGCGCTCAGCTCGAGCTGGATGTTGTCGGGATCGCGGAAGATCAGGATCGCGATCCCGAACGCTTCGCCAAGATCGCGGATCTCGCTGTGCGGCACCCCGCGCGCGTCCAGCAGACGGACTGCGTCCTCGAGCACGGTGCGGGACGACACCGCGAAGCTCATGTGATCCAGCCCGACGCGGTTCTCGCTGAAACGATCGCCTGTGATCGCGCGCGCGGGATCCGGAAACGGGCCGATGCCCAGCCCCACCGCGCCGTTACTGAGGAAGGCGCCGGGGTTGAGGTCCATCAGCTTCTTGAAGCCCAGGAGACCTGTGTAAAACGACACCGTTCGATCGACATCGGTGACGGTGAGCCGAAAGTGGTGAACCCCTCCGGTCGGAATGGAATCCGCCATGGGAGCCTCCTTCGTGGCAGGGACTCTCCTGCTGCGCACCGGGCTTGTCAAGGATGTCGCGGGCGGCGGTGTGCTATCACTGTGGGCCATGCAGTGCCCCGGCTGTCAGCACGAGGCGCCACCGCGGGCGAGGTTCTGTCCCGAGTGCGCCACGCCACTGCCCGCGCGCTGTGCAAAGTGCGAGAGCGAGCTGCCGGTGGGCGCGAAGTTCTGTCCGCAATGCGCCGCGCCCGTGAGCGCGCCACCGGTGGCCTCCCAGCCGCGCTTCGCGTCCCCGGCGTCCTACACCCCGACGCACCTGGCCGAGCGGATCCGCACGTCGAAGGATGCGCTGGAGGGCGAGCGCAAGCATGTGACGGTGCTCTTCGCGGATCTCAAAGGCTCGATGGAGCTCCTCGCCGATCGCGATCCCGAAGACGCCCGTCGCCTCCTCGATGGTGTGCTCGAGCGGATGATCGAGGCTGTCCATCGGTACGAGGGCACGGTCAATCAGGTGATGGGCGACGGCATCATGGCGCTCTTCGGCGCTCCGATCGCGCACGAAGAGCACGCGGTGCGTGCGTGTTATGCCGCGCTGCGGATGCAGCAGCGCGTCGGCGAGTACGCGCAGAGCGTGCATCGCACGCTCGGTGTGCCCGTGCACATCCGCGTCGGCCTCAATTCCGGCGAGGTGGTCGTGCGGTCGATCGGGAGCGACCTGCACATGGACTACACCGCCATCGGCCAGACGACCCATCTCGCAGCGCGCATGGAGCAGATGGCGATGCCGGGGACGATCCTGCTGCCCACCGACATGCTGACGCTCGTCGAGGGATACGTGCTCACGCGCGCGCTCGGCCCACGCCCGGTGAAGGGGATGGATGCGCCACTCGAGGTCTACGAGCTGGTGGGGGCCTCTCCGATCCGCTCGCGCCTCCACGCGGCCGCGGCGCGCGGGCTCACGCGGTTCGTCGGACGCGAGACGGAGATCGTCCAGCTTGCGAGCGCGCGGGACCGGGCACGCGCCGCTGCGGGTCAGCTCGTGGCCGTCGTGGGCGAACCGGGCGTTGGCAAGTCTCGGCTGTACTGGGAATTCACGCGCTCGCACCTCACCGAGGGCTGGCTCGTGCTGGAGTCGACGTCGGTCTCCTACGGCAAGGCCACGCCGTACCTCCCGGTCATCGACCTGGTGCGCGCGTACTTCAAGGTCGAGGAGCGTGATGAAGCGCGGGTCGTGCGCGAAAAGGTGACGGGCAAGCTCCTCACGCTCGACGAGAACCTGCGAGGCGACCTTCCGCCGTTGCTCACATTGCTCGGCGTGCCCGTCGCGGAATCCTCATGGGCGGGGTTGGTCGCCGCTGAGCGACGGCAGCGGACGTTCGACGCGATCAAGCATCTGGTTCTGCGTGAAAGCCTCGTCCAGCCCGTCGCGCTTCTCTTCGAAGACCTGCACTGGATCGACGATGAGACGCAAGGCTTGCTCGATGGCCTCGTCGAAAGCCTGCCGACCGCGCGCGTGCTCCTGCTCGTGAACTACCGGACGGAGTACCGGCACACCTGGGGCGGTAAGAGCTATTACACGCAGCTCCGCATCGATCCGCTGGCCGCGGCGAGCGCGGGCGCGCTGCTGGATGGCCTGCTCGGCGCCAGCCGATCGCTCGATCCGCTCAAGCGGCTGCTCCTCGAGCGGACCGAGGGCAATCCCTTCTTCCTCGAGGAGTCGGTACGCACGCTCGTCGAGGGTGGCGTCCTCGTCGGCGACCGCGGCGCCTTCCGCCTTGCGAGGGCGCTCGATACGAGGCAGGTGCCTGCGACCGTTCAGGCGGTGCTCGCCGCACGCATCGATCGGCTGCCCCCGTCCGTCAAGCACCTGCTGCAGTCCGCGGCCGTCATCGGCAAGACCGTCGCGCTGACGCTCCTGGAAACGGTTGCCGAGATGGCGGCGCTCGAGCTGCGCCGCGGCTTGGCACAGCTGCAGGCGGCGGAGTTCTTGTACGAGACCAGCCTGTTTCCCGAGCTCGAGTACACGTTCAAGCACGCGCTGACGCTCGAGGTCGCGTACCAGAGCCTGCTGCGCGAACGACGGCGCACGCTGCACGCGGGCGTCTTGGCCGCGCTGGAGGCGCGCGGCCGCGAGCAGGGATCGGCCAGCGTGGAGGTGCTCGCTCATCACGCCGTGCGAGCCGAATCGTGGCAGCCCGCCGCCTCGTATCTCTATCGTGCCGGCGCCAAGGCGCAGGCCGAGTCACGACACGGCCCGGCGGTGGACTATTACGAGGCGGCCGCGGACGCGTTGCGCCGCCTGGGTGAGGCCGCGGACCCGCGGCTCGAGCTCGACGTCTATCTCGAGCTCTGGTCCACCCGGATCTCCACGAACCGCGTGGACCGGCTCGGCGAGCTGGCGACCCGCGTCGAGGCGTGGCCCGCCGTCTCGACGCAGGACCGCGACTCGCGCAGGTGCAGGTCCGGCAGGCGCAGGCCATCGCCATCGCCACCGCGATTCCGGGAACGCTCGCCAGCGCGCTGGAGCTCGCGCGCGAAGCAGCGACGGGGGCGGACGCCTCCGACCTGCGGACGCGCGGCTATGCGCGCTTCCTCATGGGCGTCGCATGCCGGGACATGGGTCGGCTCGAGGAGGCCATCCACGAGCACGACGCCGGTGCGCGGTTGTTTGCGACCGTGCCCGCCGGCGGCGAGCCTGGCCTCATCTATCCGATCCTCGTCAGCCTGCGCGGGTGGCAGTCCGAGGTCGAGGCGACGCTCGGCCGCTTCGACGCCGCACTGGCCGCCGGCGGCGAGGCGCTCCGCGTCGCCACGGAGATCCGTCATTCATCGAGCCTTGCGATCGCGAACGCGTTTATCGGTTACGCGCACGTGATGCGCGGCGACCTGTCGGTGGCCATACCGGTCCTCGAGCGGGGACTCGCCATCGCGGAGGAGCACGACGTCGCGGCCGGTGTCTGCGCCAACGGCGTCTATTTGGGATGGGCACTGTCTCGCCGGGGGCAAGGCGCGCGGCCTCGATCACCTCGACCGAGCCCTCGAGTGGCCGGGCGCCGCGCTCATGCAGTGGACGCGGTTCTGGACCGTTACCGCCGCGGCGTATCTCGCGGGCGGGCGGGCCGCCGACGCGCGGCGCGCCGTGACCGCCGGGATGGCCGCGGCGGCCGAGCGCGATGCGCACGGATATCGGGCGGCGCTGCTGCGTCTGGAGGCCGAGGTCCTCCTCGCGGAGGGGGATGCGACGGAGGCCCAGACGCGGGGCGACGCGGCGCTGGCCGCCGCGCTCGAGCTCGGCGCACGGCCCGAGATCGCCCACTGCCACGCGCTCCTCGCGCGCCTGTCCCCATCCCCATCGTCCGAGCATGCGGCCTCGGCGCGGCGGATCTTCGAGGAGCTCGGGATGACGTTCTGGAGCGCGCTCGTCTAGGAGGAGGACACATGCGGAGCATCGACATTCACGCGCACGTCACGCCGCAGTGCTTCTGGCGGGCGACCGAGAACGGCGGCAACTGGCACACGATCCGGCGCGAGAAGGACACGCGCGGCCGAGAGCAGGCCCTGGTCGGCGACCGCCGACAATCGCTTCCGCCGCGCGCCAGGTGGACGCCGGAGGAGCGTCTGGCCGACATGGACTCGCTCGGCGTGGATGTCCACGTCGTCTCGCCGTACGTCGGCTTCTACAACTATCACCTCGATACCGCGGTCGCGCTCGCGACCTCGCGCGCGACGAATGACGAGATCAGCGACATGGTGCGCGCCTGGCCCAAGCGATTCGCCGGGCTCGGGACGCTGCCCATGCAAGACGTCAAAGTCGCGATCACCGAGCTCGAGCGTTGCGTGACGCAGCTCGGCCTCAAGGGCGTCGAGATCAACGATCACGTCAACGGCCGCACGCTGGAGACCACGGAGTTCCGGCCGTTCTGGCGGGCCGCCGAGCAGCTGGGCGCCGTGGTCTTCTTCCACCAGGGCGGTGAGACGCTGGTGACGCCGCGGGCGAACCGCTACCATCTGCCGAACACGATCGGCAATCTCGTGGATCGCGCCGTCACGTTCGCGACGCTGGTCCACGGCGGCGTCATGGACGCGCACCCGGATCTCAAGATCGTCCTCGGCCACGGCGGCGGCTACACCTGCTACGGCATCGGGCGAATGGATCACGGCTGGCAGGTGCGGTCGGAGGCGCGCGAGCATCTCGGCAAGCCGCCGAGCGAGTATCTGCGGAAGTTTTACTACGACTGCATCGTGTACACCGAGCCGGCGCTGCGCTTTCTCATCGACACCGTCGGCGCCGACCGCGTCGTGTTCGGCACGGACTGGCCCTACGACATGGCCCTCGACTGGCCGGTGGCGTGGATCCTGGGCATGCAGAGTCTCACGCAGGAGGAGAAGGAGGCGATCCTCTACAGGAGCCTCGAGCGACTGCTCGGGATCTAGATCACGCCGTCCTTGCGGAGCTGCTCCAGCGTCTTGTCGTCGACGCCGAGCAGCCGGCCGTAGATCTCCGCGTTGTGCTCGCCGAGCAGCGGCGCGCGGACGATGTCGGTCGGCGAGGCCGACAGCCGCACGGGGTTGGCAGGCATCGGATACTTCCCCCGCCGCGGATGCTCCAGCTCGGTGATCATGCCACGCGATTTCATGTGCGGATCGGCGAGCACTTCGTTGGAGTCGAACACGGCGCCGCACGGAATGCCGGCGCCGGCCAGGATCTCCTGCGCCTCCTGCTTCGTGTGCTTCTCGGTCCACGCCTCGATCATCGCGTCGATCTCGTCGATGAACTGCACGCGGTCGCGGCGGTCGGCGTAGCGCGGATCGTCGCCGAGCTCGGGGCGGCCGCAGATCGTCACGAGCGACTTCCACATCTCGACGGTCGCGCAGTGGATGAACACGTAGTCGTTGGCGCCGCCGGGACGGCAGCGATAGATGTTCGACGGACAGGCCGCCGCCGAGCGGTTGCCCTGGCGCGGCGCCGGCTTGCCGGTGACGTAGCTCTCGCGCAGATGAATGCGGAGCAGATTGACCACGGCCTCCTGCTGCGCGACCTCCACCTGCTGGCCGACGCCGGTCGTGTGCCGCTGCACGATCGCCGCGAGGATGCCGATGCACGTGTGCAGCCCCGCGCCCGTGTCGGCGAGACCGCCGATCGCTTTCGTCGGCGGGCCGTCGGGGTGGCCGGTCATGCTCATCGCGCCGGCCATCGCCTGGGCGATCCATTCGAACGACTTGTATTCCGCGTACGGTCCGGTGCTGCCGAAGCCTTTCACGGACGCCGCGATGATCCGCGGATTCAGCTTGCGCAGCGACTCGTAGCCGAGGCCCAGCCGCTCCATCGCGCCCGGGCCCATGTTCTCGACGACGACGTCGGCGGTCTTCGCGAGCTCCTCGAACATCGTGCGCCCGCGCGCCGTCTTGAGGTTGAGCGTGACGCCCTTCTTGTTGGAGTTCAGCAGCAGGAAGAACCATGCGTCCTCGCCGCGCTTGTCGGACAGCGCGACGCGGCCCGGCTCGCCACCCGGCGCCTCGATCTTGATCACCTCGGCCCCGAGCCACGCGAGCATCTGCGTGCAGGAGGGGCCGGCTTCGTACTGGGTGAGATCGAGCACGCGGATTCCGTCGAGGGCCTTGGGCATGGTGTAGTCTCCCGTTGGTCGAGACTGTAGCAGATTTGTCCATTGGGGAAGGAGACCATCATGCCGCGTATCGCACCGATCACTGGAAAGGCCGACGTTCCCGCCGAGCACCACGCCGTCGTGGAGAAGGTCGAGAAGATTTTCGGCAACGTCCGGGGGCCATTCAGCATGTTTCTGCACAGCCCGACGCTGGCCGAGCGCCTGCTGGGCCTGGTCACGTTCTTCCGCGACGAAGGCATCGTCGAGCCGAGGCTGCGCTCGGTAGCCATCCTCGCCGCGGTGCGTGAGCGCGAGGCGGCCTACGTGTGGGCGGCGCAGGTCCGCGCGGCGCGCGCCAACGGCGTGGGCGAGGACGTCATCGACCTGCTCCGATCGAAGGGCGACCCGGGCAAGCTCGGAAGCGACGAGCGCGACATCGTGACCTACGTGCGGCAGCTCATGCGCACGAACCGCGTCGATCAGAAGACATTCGACGCGCTGAAGAGCCGCCACGACGCGCAGTGGCTGGTGGAGCTGACGGCAGCCGCGAACTATTTCGCGATGCTGTCGGGCGTCGTCAACGCCTTCGAGGTCGCGGCGCCGGCGGACGGCGACAAGCTGCCGGCATAGACGCCGCCGCGCAACGGTCTCAGCGCTGCCCCTCGAGAATCTGAGCGGCGCGACGCGCCTCGACCCGCTCACGGCTGCGGTAGTCGGGATCGATGAGTCGCGCCGGATGCAGGCCGGTGATGAGTGTGTCCAGCGCGGTCATGGCTACCTCCAGCTCAGGCGATTCTTCGCGGCCTCCACCCACGGTGTCTCTTTCGCGAGGAGCACGGACGCGGGGCGCACGCGGTAGCTCGCGGGATCCAGTCCTGGCGGCGGCGTCCGGCGCTCGCGCAGCGCGACTGCCGCGTCGAGCAGACGCTTGCGCACGCGGATGATGCCGAGATCGGCGCGACCGAGGCGCTCGAGCGCGCGGTCGTACGCGCCCTGACTCTCGGTGATGGCCTTGTCCTGCGCGCCGACGCCGGGCACGCCGAAGAACTTGCGGGTGCGCTGCGCCTCCCAGTCGGCGAGGTAGTCGTTCGCGCGGCTCTGGGCCGGACGGATGTCGCCGTAGGCGTCGCTGGTCGGCGGCGCGTAGCTCATGACGTGGATGCTCGAGCCGGCGTGGAACTCGGCGACCTCCTCCGGATTGATCGCGCGCGTTGGATGCCAGGAGATGCACCAGTTCACGAGCTGGTCGTCGTCCATCGGGATCCATACGTGCGTGTGCAGCAGCGGATCGTCGCCGACCTCCGACGGTGGCATCGTGTGGAACGGCAGCAGGTATTGCGTGATGCGCCAATAGTATTGCCCCGCGGGCGCCTCGCGCCGCGCGCCGAGCAGCAAGCCGGTCGGCGTGTCGGCCACCTCGATGTGCGGCGCGCGCTCGAGCTGCGAGGCGAACCCGAAGCCCGCCGCGGCGTTGTCGAGCGCGCGCCGGGCGGCGTCGTCGCCCGGGTTCAGAATCCCGTGCAGGAACGAGATGTGCGCAGGATCGACGCCGCCCTCGAGCGCCTGCAGCCAGTTGCAGCCCTGCCAGAACTTCGACACGAAGCGCTGCGCGTCCGGCACGCACGCCCACTCGAGATCGGGCAGGCCGGGTGCGGAGCCCTCCGGTCCCATGTACGTCCACACGACACCGCCGCGCTCGGCGCACGGATACGCGGGCAGGGTGACCTTGTCCTGAAAGTTCGATTCGGGCCGCTCGTTGGGCTGATCGAGGCACGCGCCATCCGGACCGTACTGCCAGCCGTGGTACACGCAGCGGAGCCCACGCTCCTCGTTGCGCGCGAAGTAGAGCGACGCGCGTCGATGCGCGCACAGCTCGCTGACCAGGCCTGGGTGTCCGCTCGGATTCCGGTAGGCGACGAGATCCTCGCCGAGGATCTTCACGCGCTTGGGCCGGCCGCCGGCCTGCAGCTCGGAGGACTGCACGACGGGGATCCAGTACTGCCGCATCAGGTCGCCCATGTGCGTCCCGGGTCCGACCCGCGTGAGCAGCGCGTTCTCTTCGGTGGTCAGCATCGCGGATCCTCCTCCGGTTAGGTCGCGCCGCCAATAGTATCGCGCCTTGACTCCGCGGCCCGGCTGACGCAGCCTCGGAGACCCATGGAGGACGCGCGATGGCGACCCAGGTGACCGAGCCGCGGCTGGACCTCGAGCAGAACCTTCATCTCTATCGTCAGATGGCCAAGATCCGCGCCTTCGAGGAGCAGGTGAACGAGCTCTACAAGAGCGCCAAGATGCCCGGTCTCGCCCACCTCTATATAGGTGAGGAGGGGGTGGCCGTCGGCGTCTGCGAGGCGCTGAAGCGAGACGACTTCATCACGAGCACGCACCGCGGCCACGGCCACTGCCTGGCCAAGGGCGCTTCGGTGAACCGGATGTTCGCCGAGCTGCTCGGCAAGGAGCCCGGCTATTGCCGCGGCAAGGGCGGCTCGATGCACATCGCGGATCCCGAAACGGGCAACCTCGGCGCCAACGCCATCGTCGGCGGCTCCGCCGGCATCGCCACCGGCGCCGCGCTGTCGGCGAAAATGCGCGGCACGGGGCAGGTCGCCGCGTGCTTCTTCGGCGACGGCGCGCTGGGCCAGGGGCTGCTCTACGAGGCGATGAACATGGCCGCGCTGTGGAAGCTCCCGGTGATTTACGTCTGCGAGAACAACCTCTACGGCGAGTACACGCCGTGCGGCGAGACCGTCGCGGGCGAGATCCTGGCGCGCGCGAAGGCCTTCGGCATCCACGCGGAAACGGTCGACGGCCAGGACGTGCAGGCCGTCTATTCGACGATGAAGAGGTTCGTGGAGCGCGCGCGGCGCGGCGAGGGGCCGGCGTTTGTCGAGTGCAAGACGTATCGCTACTATGGACATCACGTCGGCGACGTCAATCGCGACTACCGCACGCGCGAGGAAGAGCGCGAGTGGATGAGCCAGCACGATCCGCTGCAGACGCTGGCCTCGCGGCTGAAGGGGCTCGTCGACGAGGGAACGTTCGAGCGCATCCAGGCCGACGTGAAGGCGGAGGTCGACGGCGGTGTACAGTATGCGCTCGCCGCGCCCTATCCCGCCGCGACGCAGGTCGACGAAGACGTCTACGCCTGAGACGCGTCTACGCAGGAGATAACGGGAGGCTCGCATGGAGTACGGGCTCTTCACGATGCCGTCGCACCCGCCCGAGCGCAGTCTCTTCGACGGCCACCAGTGGGACCTGCAGCAGCTGCGCTGGGCCGACGAGCTCGGCTTCAGCGAGGCGTGGATCGGCGAGCACCACACCGCGCCGTGGGAGCCTCACCCGTCGCCTGATCTCCTGGTGGCGCAGGCGCTCTTGCAGACGCAGCGCATGCGCATCGGCCCCGGCGGCTTTCTCATGCCGTATCACCATCCGGCCGAGCTCGCGAACCGCGTGGCGATGCTCGATCACATGGCGCAAGGCCGACTCAACTTCGGTGTGGCGGCGAGCGGGCTGCCGAGCGACTGGGCGATGTTCAACGTCGACGGCAACGCCGGGCAGCACCGCGAGATGACGCGCGAGGCGCTCGACATCGTCCTGCGTCTCTGGAGCGACGAGCCGGAGTTCGATCACAAGGGCAAGTACTGGCACGTCACGAAGACGGGCACGATGATCGGCACCCTCAAGCCGCACATCACGCCGTTGCAAAAGCCGCATCCGCCGATCGGCGTCGCCGGCGTGAGCAAGGGCTCCGACACACTCAAGCTCGCCGGCGAGCGCGGCTTCTGGCCGATGAGCCTGAACCTCAATCCCACGTACGTCGGCAGCCACTGGGAGTCGGTGGAGATCGGCGCCGCGCGCACCGGCCGGACGCCGAGGCGCGCGGACTGGCGGCTGGTACGCGAGGTCTTCATCGCCGACACCGACGCGGAGGCGATGCGCCTGTCCGCGGGCGGCATGATGGGCCGGATGATGCGCGAGTACTTCCTGCCGCTGCTCGCGTTCTTCCAGTTCACCGAGTTCCTGAAGCACAAGCCCGACGTGCCCGACTCCGACGTCACGCCGGAGTACTGCGCGAAGCACAACTGGCTGGTGGGCTCGCCGGCGACGGTGACCCGGCGGCTGCACGAGATCTATGAGGAGGTCGGGGGCTTCGGCACGCTGCTGCTGTTCTGCTTCGACTACGTCGACAATCCCAATGCGTGGCGCCATTCGATGGAGCTGCTTGCGCGCGAGGTCATGCCGAAGTTCAAGCACCTCGTTCCGAAGTGAGCGCGGCGCGTGTCGCCATCCTGGTTGGCGCGGTGATGGCGATGGATGCACTCGGACAGGCGCACGGGCAGCCCTCGGGGCCGTCGCCCGGCGACGGCGTGATCCACGCGGTCACGTACGTCGAGGTCATGCCCACGTCCGTGCCCACGGCGCTCGCGATTCTGAAACGTTACCGTGAGGCGACCCGCCGCGAGGACGGCAGTCTCAGAACCGAGGTGGTGCAGCGCCTCGGGGAGCCTCACGAGTTCGTCGTCCTGTCTGTGTGGAAAGACCGGGCCGCGTTCGAGGCTCACGGCAAGAGCGCGAGCGCGACGGACACGCGGGAGAGGATCGCGGCCATCCGCAAGGCACCCACCGACGAGCGTCTGCACACCGCGCTCTCCGCCGGCCGCCTCGACGCGACGGTCCCGCGCGGCGCCGTCTACGTCGTGACGCACGTCGACGTCATTCCGCCGCGCAAGGACGAAGGTGTCGCCGCGCTCACGCGCCTCGCCGACGACAGCCGCCAGCACGACGGCAATCTGACCTTCGAGGTCGTGCAGCAGGTGAGCCGCCCGAATCACTTCACGGTCGTGGAGATCTGGAAGGATGCGGGTGCGCTCGAGGCGCATGGGATGGCGCCCGCGACCCGCCGGTTCCGCGACACGCTCGCGCCGATGTCGGGCGCACTCTACGACGAGCGCAAGTATCGGGCGATCGAGTAGGCGGCGCTACGCCCGACGCTCGGTCGCCGGGGATGCTGCGCCTTCGCGGAAGCTGAACGCCGGATCGAGCGGCGGCAGCGGCGCGCCGAAGAAGATCCGTCGCTGCACGCGCGGCACGAGCGGCGAGCCGAGCACGAGCGGCAGCGCCCGCGTCACCAGCCATCTCACGACGGGATTCGCGCTGCCCTGACCGAGCAGCACGCGCTGGGCGCCGAGCTGCAGGCGATGCAGCGTGCGCACGTCGGCCTCGCGCAGACGCTGAACGGTGGCGAGCTCCGCGGCCGGAATCGGACCGCGGCCCAGACGCGGATAGATCTCCTGCGCGGCCACGGCGGCGGTCGCGATCGCGACGTTGACGCCGATCGCGCCGGCGGGGCTCATCGTGTGCGCCGCGTCGCCAATCAGCAGGAGACCGTCGCGCGCCCACTCCTTCATCAGCCGGATCAGACCTTCGAGCGGAAAGAACGGCGTGAAGTCGCGGAGGCCGTCGGCGAATTGCGAGAAGATCGGATCGAGGCGCCGCACGCGCTCGGCCACGGCGGCCACGCCGTCCTCCCGCCAGCGCCTCCATTCACCGGTCGGCAGGATGACGCCGGCCTGCACGTGATGCGGATACTTCGGCAGCATCAGGCCGCGCACCGTCTCGCCGAGCGAGACGTACAGCGTGCTCGACCAGCCGGGTGGCTGCTCGATCGTGAACCAGATGACGTCGAAGTCGTGGTGCTCGTACTCGGGCGTGAATCCACCGAGACGAGCCAGCGTGGAATAGCGGCCGTCCGCGGCCACGACGACATCGGCGCGCACCTCGAATGGCTCCTTGCCGTGGCGAACGCCGCTCACGCCGATGACACGACCGTTGTCCTCGATCAGCTTCGTGACCTTCGCCCCCATCCAGCAGCGAAACGACGGAAACGGCTCTGCCTTGCGGAGCAGCGCCGCGAGAAAGATCGGCTGCGGCATCCAGATGGCGTAGGGATACTCGGGGACGATCCGCTTGAACGAGAACTCTCCGATCTCCCGGCCGCGCAGCCGGATCTTGCCCGCCTCGAGCAGCGAGTGCGGCTGGGCCAGGACGTATTGCAAGAGCCCGAGCTCGTCGAGAAGATGTGCGGTGCTCGGCTGCAGCACCTCGCCGCGAAACTCCCGCTCGAAGTCCTCGTGACCTTCGAGCACGAGCACGTCGGCGCCGCGTTTGGCGAGCAGGAGGCCGAGCATGAGTCCGGCCGGCCCGCCCCCGACGATGCAGGTGCTCGCGCGCACGACGTCCACGGCGCGGCGGTCAGGCGCTCGCTACCGGGACCAGAGGCCGCCGGCGAGATAGCCGCCGTCGACCGCCAACGTGTGGCCGGTGATGAAGGCGGCATCGTCGGACGCCAGGAACAGCGCGGCGCGGGCCACCTCGTCGACCTCGCCGAAGCGACCCATCGGAATGCGCGCGACGCGCCGTTGTCGCGCCTCTTCGGGCAGCGTCTGCGTCAGCCGGGTGTCGATCTGCGCCGGCGCGATCGCGTTCACGAGAATGTGATGTTTCGCGAGCTCCACGGCCATCGTCTTCGTGAGCTCGATGACGCCGGCCTTCGCGACGTTGTAACCCACGAGATTCTCGACGCCGCGGAAGCCGTTGATCGACGCGGTGGCGATGATGCGACCACCGCCCTGGCGCACCATCTGACGCGCGGCGATCTGGCAGCAATGGAACACGCCCGTGAGATTCACGCGCAGCACGCGATGCCACTGCGCTTCGGGATGCTCGAGGAACGGCGCCGAGTGCGCGATGCCGGCGTTGGCGAACATCACGTCGAGCCGTCCGTGCTCGCCCACGATCCGGTCCACAAAGGCCTGGACCTGGCCGGCCTCGCCGACGTCGACGCCGACCGCGAGCGCGCGACCGCCGCGGCCGACGATTTCCTTGGCGACCGCGTCGGCGCCGGCGACGTCCACGTCGCCGATCGCCACCACCGCGCCCTCGGAGGCGAACAACCGCGCGGTCGCGCGGCCGATGCCGAGCGCGCCGCCGGTGATCGCCGCCACCCGACCCTGCAGCCTCATCGCGCTGTCAGTATACTGGCGTGCCCAGAGCGGGAGGAGAGCAGATGAAAGCGATCGTGTTCACGCAGACGGGCGGTCCCGAGGTGCTGGCGCTCGCGGACGTGCCGACGCCCCAGGTGCGGTCCGGCATGGTGCTGATCCGCGTTCACGCGATCGGCGTGAACTTCGCGGACACGCGCTTTCGTCAGGGCACGTACGTCGTGAAGCCCAAGCTGCCGGACACGCCGGGCATGGAGGCGGCGGGCGTCGTCGAGGCCGTCGGCGACGGCGTCAGCGGCATTCGCCCGGGCGCGCGCGTGGCGGCGTTCACCGTGAAGTCGTACGCGGAGTACTGTCAGGCGCCGGAGTCGATGGTCATTCCGCTGCCCGACGCCGTGGGCTTCGTCGAAGGCGCGGCGTTTCCGATCCAGGTGCTGACCGCCTATCACATGCTGCACACCGCCGATTCGGTCGGCCCGGGCCGCATCGTGCTCGTTCACTCCGCCGCTGGCGGCGTCGGACTGGCCGCCGTGCAGCTGGCGAAGGCGGCCGGCGCGCGCGTGTTCGGGACCGTGTCGAGCGATGCGAAGGCGACGCTGGTGCGCGAGCACGGGGCGGATGCCGTCATCAATTACGCCACCGAGAAATTCGCCGACGAGGTGCTGCGACTCACGGACGGCCGCGGCGCCGATCTCGTTCTCGACGCGGTGGGCAAGCCGACGTTCGAGGAAGGCCTGCGCTGTTTGGCGCCGCTCGGACACTTGATCTTGTACGGGCGAGCGGGCGGGCCGACCGATCCGCTCAACGTCGCGACGCTGTCGCCGAAATCGCTGAAGGTGAGCGGCTTCATGGTGCCGACGGTGACTCGGAATTTCCCCGACAAGACGCGCGAGAGCGCCGAACGCTGCTTCGCGCTGATGCGCGAGGGCCGCCTGCGGCTGCACATCGGCAAAACGTTCCCGCTCGCGGCGGCGGCGGAGGCGCATCGCTATCTCGAATCGCGCCAGTCCACGGGCAAGCTGGTGCTGATCCCGTGATCCGCGTCTACGCGCTCTGCACCGGCTTCATCGAGCTCGACCGCGCGAGCATGCTCTCAGACCTGACGCCGGGCCAGCCGTGGACGGTGCCCGTGCTGAGCTTCCTCGTCGATCACCCGCGCGGGCGGCTCCTGTTCGACACCGGAGTGCATTGCCAGGCCCGGCTCGATCCCGTGGGCCGCCTCGGCGCCGAGCGGGTCAAGCGGCTGACGGTGAAATCGAAGGAGGGCGACGACGTGGTCCCGCAGCTCACGCGGCTGGGGCTCACGCCGGCCGACGTGCGATACGTCGCGAATTCGCACCTGCACTTCGATCACTGCGGCGGCAACGAGTTCTTTCCGCGCGCGACGTTTCTGGTGCAGCGCCCCGAGCTCGAGGCCGCGCGCCGGCCGGGCGGCGTACCGTCCTACAGCCCGAGCCCGATCGACTTCGATCACCCGCTCGACTACCGGATGATCGACGGCGACCACGACGTGTTCGGCGACGGCGCCGTGCTTCTGATCCCGACCTACGGCCACACGCCGGGCCACCAGTCGCTGCGCGTCCGGACGGGGAAGGGCGCCGAGATGGTCTACGCCTCGGACGCCTGCTACACGCGGGAGAACATGGACCGCGACGTGCTGCCGAAGATCCTCTGGGACGCGGCCGTCATGCGCGACTCGCTGGCCACGCTGCGCAAGCTGCGCGACCAGACGGGCGCGACGATGTTCTACGGCCACGATCCTGCGCAGTGGGAGGCGATTCCGCGCGCGCCGGCGCCGGTGCTCTGACTGGCGATGCGATTCGGGTGGCTGACGCTCGCGCACTCGCCGTCCGGCGCCGCGGATTACGCGGCGATCCACGAGCTGCTGACGCAGGCCTGCTTCGCCGAGACGGCGGGCTTCGACGGCGTGTGGCTCACCGAGCACAACTTCACCGGCGAGAGCGTGTACTGCGACCCGATTCCGTTCGCGAGCGCCGTCGCCGCGCGCACGTCGCGGATCCGTCTCGGCTTCGCGGTGATTCAGCTGGCCTTGCGGCATCCGATCCGGCTCGCGACCGAGCTCGCGCTGCTCGACAACCTCTCCGGCGGGCGGATCGACGTCGGCGTGGGGCACGGCACGAACTTCAATGAATACGAGTTCGTCGGCTACGGCCTGCGCAGCGACGACAGCCGCGAGCGGGCCGCGGAGACGCTGGACGTCATGCTCCGCGCGTGGACCGAGACGCCGCTCGACCACCGCGGCAAGTTTTATCAGCTTAGCCTGCCCGAGCTTCGCCCGCACCCGCGGCAGCGGCCGCATCCTCCGATCTGGCGCGCGGTCTCGTCGGCGGGATCGGTGCGCGAGTGCGGCCGGCTCGGCGCGCCGATCCTGATCGCGCGCATTCCGCTGGCGCGCGTGCCCGAGCGGCTGGCGCTCTACGAGCGCGGGCTCGCCGAGAGTGGCCTGGGCGCGGCCGCGTGCGACCAGTTGCGCGAGCAGGCTGCGCTGTGGCGCTTCGCGCACGTGGCCGAGAGCCAGGCGCAGGCGGAGGACGAGCTCGCGTCCGCGCTGATGCACACGCGCCGGCACATGATCGAGGCGCGCGCAACGCACAATCCCGGCGAGTTTCGGGTGGAGGCCGAGCGTGTCAATCCGTGGAACGATCCGAACGTTTCGCACGAGGAGGGCGTTCGGTATTCGCTCGCCAGCGCGGCGCTCTACGGCACCGCCGAGCGCGTGGCGGACATGGTCGCCGAGCTGCGTGACGCCGGCGCCCATCACGTCTTGTGCCAGCTGAGCCACGGCTATCTGCCGCACGAGCGCATCATGGAGTCGATGCGTCGCTTCGGTGAGCAGGTCGTGCCGCGCTTTCGCTGAAAACAGAGCGCCGTCGTTGAGCGGAGCGGACTCAGTCTAGAATGCGTCAACGATGGTGATCGACGGTATCGACGTCTACTGGGTCCGGATCCCGCTCGCCTTCGTCTGGAAGACCTCGTACGCCGACCAGCGCGTGACCGACACGGTGCTCGTGCGGATGCAGAGCGGCGGGCGTCATGCCTGGGGCGAGAGCTGCCCGCCGTACTATCCGTCGTACTCGGCGGAGCACACCCTGGCGACGTTCCACACCGTGCGCGAGCTCCTCGCTCCGCGCATCATCGGCCAGGACATCCAGGCCGCGCAGGATCTCCTGGCGCGCATCGACTTCGTCAAGGGCAACCAGTTCGCTCGCGCCGCGCTGGAGATCGCGTGGTGGGTGCTGGACGCCAAGCGTCAGGGCGTGCCGTTGCACGTGGCCCTCGGCGGCAAGGGCGACACGGTGCGTGTCGGCGCCGACTTCGGAATCCAGGACTCGCTCGACATCCTCATGCAGAAGATCCAGAGCGCCATCGATGCGGGCTTTCCGCGCATCAAGCTGAAGTTCCGGCCGGGCTGGGATCTCGACATGGTGGCCGCCGTGCGCTCGACCTTTCCGACGTTCACCTTTCACGTCGACTGCAACGCGGCCTACACGCTCGACGATGCGGCGCTCTTTCGCGCGCTCGATCGCCACCGCCTCGCCATGATCGAGCAGCCGCTGGCCGATGACGGGATGAGCCTCATCGCTCACGCCGAGCTGCAAAAGCAGCTCGAGACGCCGATCTGCATCGACGAGAGCGGCGTGAGCCTCGCGCACGTGCGCGCGGCCATCCGGCTCGGCAGCTGCCGGGTCGTCAACATCAAGATGGCGCGCGTGGGCGGCCTGAGCGCGTCGCGTGACATCCAGGCGCTGTGCGCCGAGCACGGCATTCCGTGCTGGGTCGGCGGCATGCTCGAGAGCGCGATCGGCGGCGCCATCTGCGCGGAGCTGGCGACGCTCCCCAACTTCACGTATCCCGGCGATATCTTTCCGTCGTCGTATTTCTACGACACCGACCTCGGCAAGCCCGAGCTCATGCTCGCCGGTCCGGGCACGGTCGCGACGTCGCGCGTGCCGGGCATCGCGCAGGAGCCGGATCCCGAGCTGCTCGCACGGTGGACGGTCGCGCACGCGTCGTTCCGCGCGGAGGGGCGGTGATCGATCGGCGGCGCGTGGCTGCCGTCGCCGCCGTCCTGATCGTCGCGCTGATGATGCCGGTCGCGAGCGCGGCCGAGGAGCGCAAGGGCTACGTCCTCGACTGGGACTCGGGCGCCGGCAAGAGCTACGTCATCCCCGCCGCCGAGATCCTCGGCTTCGTCGGCGCGCTCAACGCGTTCGATCGCCTCGTCATCGACGAAGACACGTACGGCACCGACGGGAATTCGATCTGGAAAAACCTGAACACCGCCCCGGAGTTCGACAAGGATCCGTTCAGCGTCAACCAGATCGGTCATCCGTATCAGGGCAGCATCTACTATGGGCTGGCGCGCTCGGCCGGTCTCAACTACTGGGAGTCGCTGGCCGCGACCCTGTTCGGCAGCTTTCTGTGGGAGACCGCCGGTGAGACCACGCCGCCCTCGCTCAACGACTACATCACCACGACCCTCGGCGGTAGCTTCGTCGGCGAGGCGATGTTCCGGATGGCCAGCCTGCTGCTCGAGGGCGGCGGCGACACGCCGGGCTTCTGGCGTGAGCTCGGCGCCGCGGTCCTGTCGCCGGGGCTGGGCTTCAACCGGCTCGTCTTCGGCGACCGCTTCAAGCCGATCTTTCCGAGCCACGATCCCGCCGTGTACGTCAGCCTGCGGGTCGGCGGCACATTGATCACGAGCGTGACCAATGCGCATCTGTCGCCCGACGTGAGAGAGGAAGAGGCGAGCCTCAACTTCTACATGACCTACGGTCTGCCGGGGAAGCCCGGCTACACGTACAAGCGCCCGTTCGACTTCTTCCTCTTCGAATTCACCGCGGTGCCGAACGCGAGCACAGCGGCAGACGCGATCGAGAACCTGACGATCCGCGGCATGCTCCTCGGCACGAAGTACGAATGGGGCGACGACTATCGAGGTATCTGGGGTCTCTTCGGCGGGTACGAGTACCTTGCGCCGCAGGTGTTCCGCGTCGCGACGACGAACTTCGCGCTCGGCACCGTCGGGCAATGGTGGCTCACGCGCACGGTCGCGCTGCAGGGCACGGCCCTGCTCGGCGTCGGCTTCGGCGCGGCGGGAACGGGCGGGGACAAGGAGCAGCGCGATTACCGCTACGGCGTCATCCCCGAGCCGCTGTTCGGCTTGCGCCTGATCATGAGCGACATCGCGATGCTCGAAGGGCAATGGCGCCAGTACTGGGTCGTCGGCGTCGGTAACGGTGCATCGCCGAACGCCGAGCTGTTCGGTCACGAGCAGATCGATCGCGCCAACGTGGGCCTGACCGTGCGCCTGTACGGTCCGCACGCGCTCAACCTCAACTACGTGGTCTCCACCCGCGATGCGCGCGTCACCGGCCTGGGTGATCGCCACCAGTCCGTGGAGACGCTCACGCTGTCGTACAACTTTCTCGGCCACACGCGCTTCGGGGCCGTCGAGTGGCGGCCGTCGGAGCTGGCTACGCGCTGAGCGCATTGGAAGGCGCTACGGCGCCTTCCCGGTGAGCTCGATCACCTTCCCCGCCCGGAGGACCGAGGCCTTGAACGGCTGTCCCGTCTGCATCGCGCCGACCTTCTCGCGGATCTTCGGAACATCCGCCTCGCTCTTGATCGCGATGCCTGCCATCGAGAGGACGATGTCCCCACGAACCACGATCTCCTGCCCGCCGATGGTCGCGATGCGGTCGCCGCCCAGGATCCCCATGTCCCAGGCGGGCGACTGCATCGGGACGACGCTGACGAGAAGCCCGCTGCCCCCGGGAACGTTGAAGATCTCGGCGAGCTCGCCTCTCACGACCGTGCCTTCGAGTCCGATCCAGGCCCATTCCCGCTCCATCAGGAAGTAGCGCGCGCTCTTCATCGTCACGACGAAGCCGAGGCCTTCGCTGCCCCCGCTCTTGGAGATGTTGTGGCTGACGACGCCGATGACCTCACCAGCCGTGTTGAACATGGGGCCGCCGGAGTTTCCGGTATTGATCGTGGCCGTCGTCTGGAAGAACTCGGCGAGCGGCATCGCTCGGTAGGCGGTGTTGGGCAGCCACTTGGCGCTGATCCAGCCCGCACTGAACGAGTGCGAGAGGCCGTAGGGGGCGCCGATCACCAGCACCTGCTGCCCCACCCGGACTTTGTCGGAATCGCCGAGCGGAGCCGGCTGCGCGCCCTTCGGGATGCGAGCGAGCTGAAGCAGAGCCAGGTCGGCTGCGGGCTCGGAGGCGATGACTCGCGCCGGAACCGTTTCGCCACCGAGGAACTCCACGAGGATCTCGTCCATCGCGTGGACGACGTGCGCGGCCGTCATGACCTTGCCGTCGGTGGAGATGAGAACGCCCGAGCCGATCTCACTGAAGGTCACGATGCCCCTGCTGCCGACGGCCCTGCCCTTGGCCCTGATCACGAGCACCGAGGGGCTGACCTTCCGGAACAGCTCCTCGGCATCCTGGGCCTCGGCGCCGGCTGGGAACGAGCCAAGGACGACTCCAACAAGGACTCCGAGCAGTAGTGGTCGCATACCCCCCTCGCTTCCTCCCCCAAGCATCCGGATGACGATCCCGATCCCGCCACGAGACCTTGGTCCCAACCGCTGACCGCGGATGCACGCTGCCTCGTATTCGGGCAAACCGCGCGGCGTGTCAATAGCCGCCGCGCGCGGTGATATCATCCCCGCCATTCCCATGGCACTCCTGACGGTCCGCGATCTCAGCGTCGCGTTCGACACGCGTGATGGGCTCGTGCGCGCGGTGAGCGGCGTCAGCTTCTCGCTCGACGCCGGCCGCGTGCTGGCGCTGCTGGGCGAGTCCGGCTCGGGCAAGAGCGTCACGCTGCGGGCGCTGCTCGGGCTGCATCCCGCGGTGCGCGCGCGCGTCGACGGCGAGGTGCTGCTCAAGGGCCGCGACGTGAACCGGCTCGACGAGGCGGCGCGCGAGCGCCTGCGCGGCGGGGTCGTGTCGATGGTGTTCCAGGAGCCGATGACGGCGCTCGATCCGGTCTACACGATCGGCGAGCAGATCGTCGAGACGCTCGTGCAGCACCGCGGCCTTGCGCGCGCGGCGGCGTCGTCGCGAGCGCGCGAGCTGCTCGACCTCGTCCAGGTGCCGTCGCCCGAGCGGTGTCTGGCCAGCTATCCGCACGAGATCTCCGGCGGGATGCGCCAGCGCGCGATGATCGCCATCGCGCTGGCGTGCGAGCCGGAGCTGCTGCTCGCCGACGAGCCGACGACGGCGCTCGACGTGACGGTGCAGGCGCAGATCCTCTGGCTGCTGCGCGATCTGCAGCGGCGCCTGGGGCTCGCGGTCATCTTCGTCACCCACGATCTCGGTGTCGCGGCCGAGATCGCCGACGAGGCGGCGGTGATGTACGCCGGGCGCATCGTCGAGCAGGCGCCCATTCGCGAATTGTTCCGCCGACCCGCGCACCCGTACACCGAAGGGCTCATGCAGGCGACGGTCCGTCGCGGCCAGAAGGGGAAGGCGCTGATTCCCATTCCGGGCGCGCCGCCGAACCTCATCGCACTGCCTGCGGGATGCGCGTTTGCCGCGCGATGTCCGATCACGAAGTCGGTATGCGTCGAGACACTGCCAATGCTTCACGCGGTGGCCGCTGACCATGTCTCGCGCTGTCATCTGGTACCCGAACGGTTCACGTCGCCGCTCGTCGCGGCCTTCGATCACGGGATTCAAGGAGGATCGTCATGACGCGCTTCATCGGATTTTTCGTCGTCACGGCGTTGTCGCTCGCGCTGGCAGGTGGAGCGTCGGCCGAAGGGACGCTGCGGATCGGCATGACCGCGGCCGACATCCCCTACACGGGCGGCCAGCCCGACAATGGCTTCGAGGGCTTTCGGTTCGTCGGCTATCAAATCTACGAGCCGCTCATCAACTGGGACCTCTCCAGGAGCGACAAGCTGCCGGCGCTGGTGCCCGGGCTCGCGGAGTCGTGGGAGGTGAGCAAAGCCGATCCAAAGAAATGGATCTTCAAGCTGCGCAAGAACGTCAAGTTCCACGACGGCAGCCCCTTCAACGCGGACGCGGTCGTGTTCACGTTCGAGTCGGTCAAGGACAAGCAGTCGCCCCAGTACGACACCTACGGCGGGGCGCAGCTCGCCTGGCGCCTCGCCGCGCTGAAGGTGGTGAGGAAGGTCGACGACTACACGGTCGAGTTCGAGACACCGACGCCCTCGAGCTTCGTGCCCTATCAGGTCGTCTACATGCTGATCGTGTCGCCGACGCAGTGGAACAAGGTGAAGGACTGGCGCAAGTTCGCCGAGCAGCCGTCGGGCACGGGACCGTTCAAGGTGGTGAAGTTCGTGCCGCGCGAGCGCCTCGAGCTGGAGGCGAACAAGGCGTACTGGGATCCGAAACGCATGCCGAAGGTCGACAAGCTCGTGTTGCTGCCGATGCCCGAGCCCACGACACGGCTGGCCGCGCTGCGCAGCGGGCAGGTGGACTGGATCGAGGTGCCGCCGCCGGACTCGATCGCGCAGCTGAAGGGCACCGGCTTCCAGATCGTGACCAACAAGTATCCGCACAACTGGGGGCACATCCTCCGTCTCGACAAGGAGCCGTGGAACAACAAGCTCGTCCGCAAGGCCGCGAACTACGCGATCGATCGCGTGGGCATCTGCAAGAACTTGCTGAACGACACGTGCGTGCCCGGCACGGGCGTGGCGTACAAGGGTCACCCGTGGTTCGGCAACCCCAAAGAGGTGTACGAGTTCAACCCGGCGAAGGCCAAGGAGCTCCTCAGGCAGGCGGGCTTCGACGGCACGTCGAAGCGGCCGGCCCGCGCGGTCGCGCTGATCTCGACCTCCGGCTCCGGCCAGATGCTCCCGCTCGCGATGAACGAGCTCATCCAGAAGAACCTGAAGGACGTCGGCATCGACGTGGAGCTGCAGCCGATCGAATGGAACTCGCTCACCCAGCGCTTCCGCGCCGGGTTCACCGGAGAGAACGCCGGGGTCAACGCCCTCAACATCTCGTTCAACTTCGTGGAACCGTTCAGCGCGTTCGGGCGCTTCTTCCATTCGAAGTCGGTGCCGCCGACGTCGGTGAACATCATGCCGTTCATCAACCCGGAGTCGGACAAGCTGCTCGACGAGGCGGAGCGCACCTTCGACCTCGCCAAGCAGGATGCGATCCTCGCCAAGGTGCACGAATTGGTGGTCGACGAGGCGCCATGGATCTTCGTCGCCCACGACCTCAACCCGCGTGCCATGAGCGCCAAGGTGAAGGGCTTCGTGCCGCCGCAGAGCTGGTTCGTCGATCTCACGCAGGTGAGCGTGAGCAGGTAGACGCCGTCGATGTGGGGATACGTCGGCCGGCGTCTCGTGCTGGCGATCCCGACACTGCTCGGGGCGAGCGTCATCGTCTTTGCGATGGTGCACCTCGCCCCGGGCGACCCGATCGCCGCCGTGCTGCCGGTCGACGCGAGCAAAGAGCAGGTCGAGCTCGTCAAACAGGTATACGGCTTCGACAAGCCGTTGCCCGTGCAATATCTCAAATGGCTCGCCCGCGTCTCGACCGGTGATCTCGGGAAGTCGATCGCCACGCGTCGCGCGGTCATCCTCGACGTGCGCGATGCGCTCACCAACAGTCTCGTGCTCGCGCTCTCGTCTTCGCTGCTCGCCTTCGCGCTCGGCATCGCGCTCGGCCTGCTCGCCGCCTTCTGGCAGGGGCGGTGGGTCGACAAAGCCGCGAGCGCCATGGCGGTCATCGGCGTGTCGGTGCCGCATTACTGGGCGGGCATCATCCTGATCATTGTTTTTTCCGTGTGGCTCAACTGGCTGCCCGCCATGGGCGCCGCCAACGACCCCGGTCTGCGTGAGTACCTGCGCCACATCGCGCTGCCGACGGTCGCGCTGGCGCTGATCCCGCTCGGCGTCATCACGCGCGTCGTCCGCTCCGCCGCGCTCGACGTGCTCAACCAGGAGTTCGTGCTGGCGTTGCGCGCCAAGGGTCTCGTGTCGCGGCGCGTGTTTACGCACGTGGTGAAGAACGCCGCGCCGCAGATCCTCACCGTGGTCGGGCTGCAGTTCGGCTTTCAGCTGGGCGGCTCCGTGCTGGTCGAGGCGGTGTTCTCGTGGCCGGGCACCGGCTACCTGCTGAACCTCGCCATTTTCCAGCGCGACATTCCCGTGCTGCAGGGCGTGATCCTCGTGCTCTCGACGTTCTTCGTGCTGCTCAACCTGGCGGTCGACCTGCTGCAGACGCTCGTCGATCCGCGGATCGCGCGTCACTGATGGCCGTCACGACCGCGCTGCCCCGCGATCTCGACGCCGTCGTCGGCGCGCCGATGTCCTACTGGCGCACGGTCGGCTGGCGGCTCGCACGCGACCCGGCGACGCTCGTCGCCGGCGCGCTGCTCGCGCTGATCGCGCTCTCCGCGCTGCTCGCGCCGTGGCTGGCGCCCTACGATCCCAACGCCGGATCGATCCGACTGCGGCTGGCGCCGGTCGGCGCGCCGGCGCATGTGCTCGGCACCGACGAGCAGGGACGTGACATGCTGAGCCGGCTGCTGTGGGGCGGTCGCATGACGCTGGTGGCGGGCCTCACACCGGTGCTCGTCGCGTTCGTCGTCGGCACCGCGCTCGGCGTGCTGGCCGGCTACGTCGGCGGTCTCACCAACACGCTGGTCATGCGCACGATGGACATCTTCTACGCCTTTCCCGCGGTGCTGCTCGCCATCGCCATCTCCGGCGCGCTGGGTCCTGGCCTGCCGAACACGCTGATCTCGCTCTCGATCGTGTTCGTCCCGCGCGTGGTGCGCGTGGCGGAGTCCGCCACGGTGCAGGTCAAAAGCCTCGAGTACGTCGCTGCGGCGCGCGCGAGCGGCGCCGGCCTGGGCGCGATCGTTCGTCACCATCTGCTCGCGAACGTGCTCGGGCCTATCCTCGTGTTCTCCAGCACGCAGGTGTCGCTGTCGATCATCCTGGCCGCGGGTCTGTCCTTTCTCGGCCTCGGCGTGACGCCGCCCGCCGCCGAGTGGGGGCTCATGCTGAACACACTGCGGCAGTCGATCTACGTCAACGCCCTCGTGCCCGCGCTGCCGGGACTCGCGATCTTCATCACGTCGATGGCGTTCAACCTGCTGTCCGACGGCCTGCGCGACGCGATGGAGATCCGCGCGTGAGCGCGGCGCGCGTGGGCGCGGCGCCGCTGCTCCAGGTGCGCGGCCTGCGCAAGCACTTCCCGCTGCGCGGCGGCGTGCTGCAGCGCACCCAGGCGTGGGTGCGCGCTGTGGACGACGTCTCGTTCGACGTCTATCCGGCCGAGACGCTCGGTATCGTGGGCGAGTCCGGCTGCGGCAAGTCGACGCTCGCCCGATTGATCCTGAAGTTGATCGAGCCCAACGACGGGACCGTGCGCTTCGATGGCGAGGACGTCCGCGGCGCGTCGGCCGATCGCATGAAGCGCCTGCGCCGCGACATGCAGCTGGTGTTTCAGGATCCGTATGCGTCGCTCAATCCGCGCCTGACGATCGAGGACGCCGTGGCCTTCAGCCTCCTCGTGCACGGGACGTCACGCGCCGAGGCGCGCGAGCGGGCACGTGCGCTGCTCGGCCGCGTGGGCCTCGATCCGCGTCTCTACGGGCGGCGTTACCCGCACGAGCTGAGCGGCGGTCAGCGTCAGCGTGTGAACATCGCGCGCGCGCTCGTGCTGGATCCGCGGCTGCTGGTGCTCGACGAGCCGGTGTCTGCGCTCGACAAGTCCGTGCAGGCGCAGGTGCTGAATCTTCTCGCGGGCCTCAAGGCCGAGCGTGCGCTGACGTACGTGTTCATCTCGCACGACCTCAACGTGATCGAGTACGTGAGCGACCGCGTGCTCGTCATGTACCTCGGCGAGATCGTCGAGACGGGGACGGCCGACGCGCTGGCGCAGGCGCCCAAGCATCCCTACACGCAGGCGCTGTTCGCGTCGGCGCCGAGCCTCGATCCGGAACATCGTCTCGAGCGGCCGCCGCTGTCCGGCGATCCGCCGAATCCGATCAACCCGCCGTCCGGTTGTCGCTTCCGAACGCGCTGCGCGTTCGCCATGCCGCGCTGTGCGACATCCGCGCCTGCGCTGCGCGCGGTCGGCGCGGCGCACGACGTCGCCTGCTATCTGTACGAGGCCGACGCCGTGATCGAGGCGCCCGCGCGTTAGTGTCATCGATGTGACGCCGTCGTGCCGGTTCGCCCAGACGGCGGCCGGCGCTGTCAGCACCGCCAAGCGCGAAAGTCATGCGTTGGTGGTGATTTGCCCGCGCCGCCAGGCGGGCGAACCGCGGCAGACTCGTTGCACTCCCAAGCGCCGACGTCGAAACCGACTTCAGGGAGGCGACGAATGACGATGGGACGTGCAGCGGCGTTCGTGGCGTTCGCGCTCGGCATCTGCGTGGTACCCGTCGCGGCTCACGCGCAGTCGCCGACGGGATCGGCGCCCCAGATTCAGACGGCGCAGACCTTTCTCATGACGTGGAGCGGCCAGAAGTGGGACGAGATGAAGGCAGTCGCCGATGATGCGGTGAGCGTCAAGGTCGGGCCCACCGCGTACACGGTACAGCAGGTGCAGCTGAGCCTGCCGTTCCGGGGGCTCTCCACGCTCCGTACGGACGGCAAGATCACCGGGGTCAAAGTCGACGACATGGTCGTCAAGCTCGGCGACAAGGAAATGCGCGGGCCGGCGACGGTCGATCTGAAGGAAGACAACGGCGCCTTCCGCGTCACGGGTGTGACCGCCGCCACCACCCAGCACGCGAGCAGCCAGCAGTAGTCGCGGGTCGCGGAAGGTGGGCGCGCCGCCCGCCTTCCGTGTCTCGTCTGCATCTCCGTCCGTCGATGTATGCGCGGGTTGACATTGATGGCGCCATCGCGCGCGCTTAGACTGACCGCATGGCGCAAGCGCCGCTCACCCTGCGACGCTGGAAGCGGACCGAATACGAGCGGCTGGTCCACCTCGGAGTCTTCGAGCGCGAGCCCATCGAGCTCATCGGCGGCCAGCTCGTCGTCGCGGAGCCGCAGTACCCCTATCACGCGTCATCGATCAGCGCCGTCGAGTACGCCGTCAGGGCGAGCCTTGCGTCCGGTTGGCTCGTGCGAACGCAGTCGCCGGTGTCGCTCGACGACGAGTCCGAGCCCGAGCCCGATCTCGTCGTGGTGCCGGGGCGCCCTGGCGACTACCGACATGCGCACCCCGCGCTGCCGGTGCTCGCCATCGAGGTCGCCGAGTCGAGTCTGACGTTCGACCGCCTGCAGAAGGGCAGTCTCTACGCTCGAGCCGGCATCCAGGATTACTGGATCGTGAACCTCGTTGATCGCGTGCTCGAGGTCTACCGTGATCCGATCGCCGATCCATCGGCACCGTACGCGTGGCGATATGGATCGCTGACCTCGCTGGGCGCGGCGGATGTCGTGGTTCCGCTCGCGTTCAGCTCCAGTCGAATCGCCGTGGCCGATCTCCTGCCGTAGCGGCGGTCCTCACACCGCGCCTTCCTCGACGACGTGCGCCGCGGCGCGGTCGTCGGCCGCGGCGGTTGCCGGCGACGTCGGCTCCAGCCTGATGCGGCGCATGAACGGCAGCGCGATCGGCACGGCCGCGAACATCAGCGCGAGCAGCCAGAAGTCGTCGGCGTACGCGAGCAGCTGCGCCTGCGCGATGGCTTCGCGATAGAGCATCGTGATCGCCTGGCGATCCGCCGTGAAGCTGTCGCTGCCCTGGGCGACGAAGTGTCGCGCCCAGCGCGCGAGTCGCACGCGCGTCTCCCAGTCTCCCGACGTGAGGTGAGCGACGAGCGTGGTCTGGTGGAACTGGGCGCGCTGGGCGAGCAGCGTGGTCACGACCGCGATCCCGACGCTGCCGCCGATGTTGCGCATCATGCCGTACACCGCGGTGGCGTTGACGAGCTTGTCGCGCCGGATCGTGGCCAGCGTCAGCGTCGACAGCGGGACGAAGATGAATCCGACCGCGAAGCCCTGGATGAAGCGCGGCAGCGCCAGCGCCCAGTAGTCCATGCCGAGCGTGAGCGACGTCATCATGTAGAGGCTCACCGCGTTCAGCAGACACCCGAAGCCGAGCATCCACCGCTGGTCCACGCGTGTGACGATGCCGGAGGCGAACAGCGAGCAGATGTTCCCGAGTCCCCCCGGCGCGAGCACCAGGCCCGACGTCCAGGCGTCGTAGCCGAGCAGCTGCTGCGTGAAGACGGCGACGAGCAGCATGCCGGAGAACATGCCGAACCCGACGATCGAGATCAGCGTCACGCCGGTGGCGAAGTTGCGATCCGTGAAGGCCGTGAGGTCCACGATCGGATCGCTCGTCATCAGCTCGCGAATCAGAAAGCCCGCGAGCGCGCACACGGCGATGATGGTCATCGCCACGATGGCCGGGGAGTCGAACCATTCCTCGCGCTCGCCGCGGTCGAGGACGAGCTGCAGCCCGGCGAAGCCGATCACCATCAGGATCAGGCCCCACCAGTCGATCCGCGCCGCGCGGCGCAGATACGGCGGATCGAAGAGGAACGCGCTCGCCAGGAAGAAGCCGAGGACGCCGACGGGCAGGTTGATGTAGAAGATCCACCGCCACGACCATTCGTCGGCGAGATAGCCGCCGACGGTGGGGCCCAGGATCGGACCGAGGATGAACCCGACGCCCCAGATCGCCATCGCGAGCCCGCGCTGATGGAACGGAAAGATCTCCCAGAGGATCGCCTGCGACAGCGGAATGATCGGACCGCCGCCGAGGCCCTGGAAGATCCGCGCGACGATGAGCGTGGTGAGGTTCGGCGCAGCGCCCGAGAGAAACGAGCTCAGCACGAAGAGCGTCGTGCAGAGCAGGAAAAACCGCTTGCGACCAAGCAGGCCGGCGAGCCAGCCGGTGGCGGGGATGACGACGGCGTTGGCGGCCAGATACGACGTGATGACCCACGAGACCTCGTCCAGTCCCGCCGAGAGCGAGCCCTGCAGGTGCGGCAGGATCACGTTGGTGACGCTGGTGTCGAGAATCTGCATGAACGCGACCACCATGACGGTGACCGTGATGGCCCACTTCTGCGTGGGCGCCAGATTCGGTGCCTCCGGGACCATTGACGTCGTTGTCATGCCGCCTCGCTCGTGGTGCGATAGGATAGCGCCGACTCCGAGGAGGTTCACATGAAAGCTGCCGTGTTCCATGGCGCGCACAAGCCGCTGACGATCGAGAACGTCGAGATCGACAAGCCGCTCGGCCGCGAGGTGCTCGTGCGCACCGTCGCGTCGGGCGTGTGTCACAGCGATCTGCATTTCGTCGACGGGTTCTATCCGTTTCCGACGCCGGCGATCCTCGGCCACGAGGCGGCGGGCATCGTCGAGGCCGTCGGCCCTCAGGTCAACGAGTTCAAGGCCGGCGACCACGTCATCGCGTGCCTGTCGGTGTTCTGCGGCGCGTGCGACTACTGCCTGACCGGCAAGACGCATCTGTGCCAGACGCGTCCGGTGAGAAAGAAGGAGGAGCCGCCGAAGCTCACGTGGAACGGCCAGCCCGTCAACCAGTTTGCGAACCTCTCCGCCTACGCCGAGAAGATGCTGGTGCACGAGAACGCCATCGTGAAGATCGACGATGCGATGCCGTTTGCGCAGGCCGCGCTCATCGGCTGCGGCGTCACCACCGGCGTCGGCGCCGTGCTCAACACCGCGCGCATCGAGCCGGGCTCGACCGTGGCCGTCTTCGGCGCCGGCGGCGTCGGTTTGGCGACGATCCAGGGCGCGCGCATCGCGGGCGCGCGGATGATCATCGCCGTCGACACCGTCGAGTCCAAATTCGAGAAGGCGCGCGAGCTCGGCGCCACGCACACCGTCGACGCCAGGAGCGACGACGTCGTGAAAGCCATCCGCGCGATGACGAATGGCGGCGTCGACTACTCGTTCGAGGCCATCGGCCTCAAGATCGCCGCCGAGCAGTGCTTCGACTGCATCCGCCCCGGCGGAACCGCGACGATCATCGGCATGATTCCCGTCGGCCAGAAGATCGAGCTCGACGGACCGATGTTCCTGCGCGAGAAGAAGATCCAGGGCTGCAGCATGGGCAGCAATCGCTTCAAGGTCGACATGCCCCGCTACATCGAGTTCTACCGGCAGGGCCGCCTGAAGCTCGATGAGATGGTGAGCCGGCGGCGCCGGCTCGAGGACGTCAACGACGCGTTCCGCGCGATGAAGGCGGGCGAGGTCGCGCGCACGGTGCTGATGTTCGACTAGCGGTCAGCCGAGAAGGTGTAGGTCGTGCCGACCGCGGATTGGCTGACGGCATCACCGAAGGCACTCGCCAGCGCGTGCAACGCGCGCCAGCCGGTGCAATGCCCGGTGATGAGATGGGCGAAGCTGAAGCGCTTCAAGCCGTCCACCGTGTCCGGGATATTGCGTTCCATCACACCGCCCAGGTGGAGGCCTCCCATCACGGCGTGGATCGGCGTGTCAGGGAAAAAGGTCCGGACATACGTGCAGACATTGACGATCCCCGCGTGGGAGCAGGAGCTGAACACGATCAAGCCCAGGCCGCGGACCTTCGCCACGAGCATGCGCTCGTCGAGCAAGAGCGGGTCCGGCTCCCACGGCGCTTCGGGGCTCTTTCGACAGAGGTGGTCTTCGCGGCCCTTCTCGAACGGTGTCACGCGGGGAATCTCTCCGCTGTAGTAGAAGTGACCATCCAGAAGCAGACGCGCGTCCGGGCTGTTGACGACGACTGCGCCGCGTCGGTCCAGGTCGGACGGAAGAGGCACGTTGGCGACCGGGACGACTCTGTCGCTGCTCAGGCGGATGGCGCGCTCGTTGAACATTCCGGGATTGACGTGGACGGTCACGCGACCGCCCTGCTTGACGATCCTTTCGATCGTCGCCGGCAGCGCGGCCATGTGGTCCCAGTGTCCGTGCGTGATCGCAATGGCTTCGACGTCCCCCAGCGTTATTCCGAGCGCGGCGCAGTTGCGGATGAAGACGGCTGCTTCCGGCCCCGTATCGAACAGCATCGTGTGACGTTCGTCGCCGACACTCGACACCAGCCTCAGGCCATATCCGAGATTCGCGCACAATAGCGCTTCGCCTGAAAGGACGCTCGCTCCACTGCGCACGACATTGCTGAATTCCGAGACCGCGAACGGCGTCTTGCTGACGTAGTTGTCGCTGACATCGTCCGTCAGCACGGCGACGCTCAATGAATCCAACGTCACGAGAGCCTGAGCGAGCGCTCCGGCGTCGGTCATGGCTCAGTGCGTGTGAGGCCTCGTCCCGGGGCCGTGCGAGTGACCGGAATGGGAGTAGCCGCCGCCCCCTGAGCTCGGCGTGGGCGCAGGCGGGCGGTTGAAGTTGGTGTTGGGCATCGTGAAGATGCGCTCGGCGTGGGTCGCGTCGACCGGACACGGGGCCGGCTTGCCCGCGTCGCTTACCGGTCGAGAGACGTCGAATTCCAGCGCGCAGGTCGGACAGCGAAACGCGTAACGCACGATCAGGGGTCGCCGGCGCCCATGACGTGCGCTTGCCAGTAGTGGTGCGTCTTCGCCACCACCGTGATGATGCTCTTCACCTCGTCCTCGATCCGGTAGCCCGGGCCGGCGGGCAGCACGATGCGGTCCTCGTCGGCGCGCGCCTCGACGTTCTCGAGCGCGATGGCGGTGGCCATCCACTGCGCCATCTCCGGCGAGTCGCAGCTGACGACCAGCCGGCCTGGCTCGCGGGATTCGGCGTAGAGGCCGGTCGTCTCCCAGATGCCGCGGCGCATCTCGGCCAGTATCGCGGTGTCGCAGCCGCCGCCCGACGCCGAAGCACGCAGCGCGCTGTCGGGCCCGCGCTGCGGCGGTCCGCCGAACAGCGCGAGCTCGCAGAACGTCGTCCACATGCTGCCCCAGTCCGGCCGGCCGTCCGGAAGCCAGACGAACTGCGCCGAGGACATCGATTGCGCCATGGCGCGGGATGATAGCACCCGGGCGCTTGACTCCACACGCGGACACAGGCAGCCTCGCGTGCGACATGCGCGCCGCCGTCATGCGCGACCGGAAACTGATCGTGGCCGACGTTCCGACGCCGGAGCCCGGCCCCGGCGAGGTCCTCGTGCGCACGCTGGCGTGCGGGATCTGCGGCTCGGATCTGCACGCGCTCAAGCACGCGGACAAGTTCGTCGAGACGTCGCGGCGCGCAGGCGGCAGGCCGATGGACCTGACCCGTGACGTCGTGATGGGCCACGAGTTCTGCGCGGAGATCGTCGACCACGGCCCGCGCACGACACGCGCGCTGCGCCGCGGCGCGCGCGTGTGCTCGCGACCGGTGCTTATCCGAGAGACGGGGCCGCAGACGATCGGCTACTCCAACGACCATCCCGGCGGCTACGGCGAATTCATGCGTCTCAGCGAGGCGCTGCTGTTGCCGGTGCCCGAGGGACTGTCGACCGAGGCCGCGGCGCTCACCGAGCCGATGGCGGTTGGCCTGCACGCAGTGCAGAAGGCTCAGCTGAAGCCCGAGGACGCGCCGCTCGTCATCGGCTGTGGCCCGGTGGGTCTGGCCGTCATCGCGGCGCTGCGGCTGCTCGATGTCCGTCCGATCGTCGCCGCCGATTTCTCGCCACGGCGCAGGGAGCTGGCGGTGGCGCTCGGCGCCGACGTCGTGGTCGACCCCGCGAACACCACGCCATGGGACAGCTGGCGCCACGTCGCCGCCGTGTGGCGCGACCCCTCGCGCGCGCCCGCGCCGCCGCCGTGGCTGCCGGGGCCGCCGCTGCGTCCCGCCGTCGTCTTCGAGTGCGTCGGCGTGCCCGGCGTGCTCGACCAGATCATGGCCGCCGCGCCGCGCGGCTCGCGTATCGTCGTGGTCGGCGTCTGCATGGAGGCCGACGCGATCCATCCGATGCTCGGCATCGTGAAGGAGCTCAATCTGCAGTTCGTACTCGGCTACACGCAGGACGAGTTCGCGGCGACGCTCGGTCACATCGCCGAAGACCGCATCCCGACCGCGCCGCTGATCACCGGGCGCGTCGGCATCGATGGCGTGGCGAAGGCCTTCGAGGAGCTGGCCTCGCCCGAGCGCCACGCGAAGGTCCTGGTCGTATGAAAATCGTCGTCACCGCTCGGAACGGCACGCGCGACTTCGAGTGTGAGCCCGGCGAGAAGATCCTGCACGCGGGGCTGCGGAGCGGCGTCGAGCTTCCCTACGAATGCGCCACCGGTACGTGCGGCACGTGCAAGGCGCGGATGACGAGCGGGCGAGTCGAGAGCCACTGGCCCGAGGCGCCGGGACGGAAGTATTTCAAGAGCGAGGCCGACCTGCTGACGTGCCAGAGTGTGGCGCACGAGGACTGCGCGCTCGAAGTCGGGCCGCTCAAGACGCGCGAGCCCGACACCTCGGCGCCGCGCGCGCTCACCGGTGTGATGCGCGGGCTACGGCGCCTCACCCACGATGTCGCCGCCTTCGACGTGGACATCGACGCGCCGCTCGATTTCGCCGCCGGCCAGTTTGCGCTGCTCACGGCTCCGGGCATCGCTGGCGCGCGCGCCTACTCGATGGTGAACTTCGACCGCGGAGCGCGCCGGCTGTCGTTCGTGGTGAAGAAGAAGCCCGGCGGCGGCATCAGCGAGTGGCTGTTCGGCGGCGACGTCGAGAGCACGCCGCTGGGCGTGTTCGCGCCGCTCGGCCATGCGACGTTTCATCCCGACGTAAAGAAGCACGTGTTGTGCATCGCGGGTGGCAGCGGGATCGCTGGCATGATGTCGATCCTGTCGCGAGCGTGCGGCGCCTCGCACTTCGCCGGCTGGGACGGCCACGTCTTCTTCGGTATCCGCACCATGCGCGATGCGTTCTTCCTCGACGAGCTCGAGGCGTTTCGCGCGCAGCATCCTGCGCGGCTCGCGGTGACTATCGCGCTGTCCGACGAGGACGTGCCGGACGCGCTGGCCAACGCCCATCCGGCCTTCGGCTTCGCGCGGGGATTCGTCCACGAGGTGGCGGGCGAGCGCATGAAGGGCCGCTACGCCGACGTCCGCGCGTGGGTGGCCGGACCGCCGCCGATGGTCGACGCGAGCTTGCGCCTGCTGCTGCGCGAGGCGAGACTGTCTCCGGCCGACATTCGGTACGACAAGTTCAGCTGAGACGCCAAAGGAGCGACGATGGGCCAATACGACCGTCACGTGTTCGTGTGTACGAGCGGCGACACCTGCCCGATGCAGGCCGATACCGAGAAGTTCGTGAAGACGCTGCGCGCCGGCGTGCAAAAGGCCAACCGCCAGGCCGACGTACGGATCAACAAGGCCGGATGCTTCTCGCAGTGCGGACACGGGCCCATGATCGTCGTCTATCCCGAGAACGTGTGGTACGGGGGCGTGCAGGAGTCCGATCTGGACGAGATCCTGACCTCGCACATCATCGGCGGCTACCCCGTCGAGCGTCTGCGCTACGAGCCGGGCGTGAAGGGCGCGAACAAGATCGAGGTCGAAACCAAACCTAAGCCGGCGGAGCCGGCGGCCGCGCCGAAGGCGCCCGAGTGGGCGCGCGTGTGCCGCGCCGACGATGTGCCCGCGAACGGAATGAAGGAGTTTCCCGTCGACGGCACGAGCGTTCTCGTCGTGCACACCGGCGCCGAGTATGTCGCGTTCCAGCCGATGTGCCCCCACGAGGCGGTGCCGCTGGAGCAGGGCGTACACGACGGATGCATCCTGACGTGCCTCGAGCACTCGTGGCAGTTCGACCTCAAGTCCGGCGCGCCGATCGGCGATGCGGAAGAGGGCCTGAAGGGCTATCCCCTGAAGCGGGACGGCGACGACCTGTACGTCGCCCTCGGGCGCTGAGCGTCAGATCGGCAGCGCGGAGGGCTTGAGGCCGAGCGGCAGCGCGATCTTGTAGTAAGAGGCGAGGAAGCCCTCCCACCATTCGCGCCGCTCGCCGCCGCGCGCGACCTCGACGAAGAGCTGCAGGCTCTCGTCCTGCCAGCGCTGGATCACGTCGAGGTTCGCCGGATCGTCCTCGATCAGCGCCCGCACCAGCGCACGCGCAAAGCTGATGTGGCGCGTCTCATCCCGCACCCTCGCACGGTGATTGACCGCCGAGAACACGTCACCGCGCGCCTCCGCGCCGTCGGCGAGCACGGCGAACGTGCCCGGCCCTGCGGCGCCCTCGGCGACGAAATTGCCCTTCACGAGAATCTCGATCGTGTCCTCGAGCTCGAGCAGGTGGCGGAAGAAGCGGCACGTCGTGCCCGGCGACTCCCACGCCGGCAGCCAGTCGCGCTCGGGGATGCCGGCGTGCTCGAAGACCTCGCGATCCATCTCGAGATGACGCTGCTCGTCGGCGAGCTGGAACAGGCAGCACTTCTTCAGCTCGTCGAACGGCGCGTTGGCGGCCGCGGTCGCGATGTAGTGGGTGGCCGACAGCTCCGAGTAGTAGTTGTTCGCGAACTGGTCGACGGCGCGCTCGAGATAGCGCGGGCTCACGGTCCTGTACGCCATGGCCTCCGCCGGAATGGTGGCGCGCTCCGCAAGATAGCGCTCGCGCTCGCGCGCCTGCAGCGCGACGTAGCGCTCCCACGTGAGGTTCGCGGGGTCTTTGAAGCGCTCCGGATTCTTCAGCGTGATCGTCCGCGCCATGCGCGCCTCCAGCGGCGGTAGGGCTCATTATTCCACAAGGTGGGTACTATAAAAGGGTTGTCTGGGATGAGAGCGCTCGCGCTCGTACTTGCCGTGGCTCTGACCACGGCCGCCGCCACCCCCGCCTGGCCGCGCACCGCGCCGCCTGCGCGTGGGGCGCACGGGCTTTCGATTCACGGCGATCTCAAGTACGGCCCCGGCTTCACCCACTTCGCGTACGTGAACCCACGCGCGCCCAAGGGCGGCAGCGTGACGCTGAGGGCAATCGGCACGTTCGACAACCTCAACCCGTTCATCCTCAAGGGCGTCCCCGCGGCCGGAATCGGCACCACGTTCGACACGCTGACGGTCGCATCCAGCGACGAGCCGTCCTCCGAGTACGGCCTGGTGGCCGAGACCATCGAAACGCCGGCGGATCGCTCGTGGGTCGCTTTTACGCTGCGGCCCGAGGCGCGCTTCCACGACGGCAGTCCGATGACCGTCGAGGACGTCATCTGGACGTTCGAGACATTGAGGACCAAGGGACATCCGCTCTATCGCTCGTATTACGCCCAGGTCGCGAGCGTGGAGAAGACCGGGCCGCGCACGGTGAAGTTCACCTTCAAAGGGGCGGAAAACCGCGAGCTGCCGGTCATCGTGGGCCAGCTGCCGGTTCTGTCCAGGGCCTACTGGGCCGGCCGCGATTTCGCCAAGACGACGCTGGAGGCGCCGCTCGGCAGCGGCCCCTACCGCGTGGAATCCCTCGAGCCCGGCCGCTCGATCACCTATCGCCGCGTGAACGACTACTGGGCGGCCACGCTGCCGGTCAACGTGGGCCGCTACAACTTCGACACGATCCGCTACGACTATTACCGCGACGACACCGTGGCGCTGGAGGCGTTCAAGGCGGGGGCCTATGACTTCCGCTCGGAGGCCTCGTCGAAGAACTGGGCGACGGCGTACGACGTGCCGGCCGTGCGTGACGGACGCATCCGCAAGGAAGAGATCCCGAACGAGGTCCCCACCGGGATGCAGGGCTGGGTCTACAACACGCGCCGGGGCATCTTCAGCGATCCGCGCGTGCGCGAGGCGCTGGCCGCGGCGTTCGACTTCGAGTGGAGCAACGCGCATCTCTTCTACAACGCCTACACGCGCACGCGCAGCTACTTCTCGAACTCCGAGCTGGCCTCGCGCGGGCTGCCCTCCGAGGCGGAGCTGCAGGTGCTGACCCCGTTCCGCGGTCGCGTGCCCAACGACGTCTTCACGCGTGAGTACCAGCCGCCCTCGACGGTCCCGGGCGGTCTGCGACCGAACCTCGTCCACGCGCTCGAGCTCTTGAAGCAGGCGGGTTGGGTCGTGCGCGACATGCGATTGGTGAACGCCGAGACTGGCCGGCCGATGACGTTCGAGATCCTGATCGACGAACCGAGCTTCGAGCGCATCGCCCTGCCGTTCGTGAAGAACCTCGAGCGCCTCGGCGTCGCGGCACGCCTGCGCACAGTGGACGCGGCGCAGTACCAGTACCGCCTGAAGCAGTTCGACTTCGACATGACGGTGGCGGTCTTTCCGCAGTCGCTGTCACCGGGCAACGAGCAGATCGACTACTGGGCATCGTCGTCCGCCGATATCCCCGGCAGCCGCAATCTGGCCGGCGTGCGTGATCCCGTGGTGGACCGGCTGGTCGCTCTGGTCATTTCCGCCCCCACCCGCCCCGAGCTCGTCGCCCGCACGCGCGCGCTCGATCGCGTGTTGCTGTGGGGGCACTATGTCATCCCGCAGTTCCATATCGCGGCGTTCCGCGTGGCGTACTGGAACCGTTTCGGCCGGCCGGCCGTCTCTCCGAAGTACGACCTTGGCTTCGACACGTGGTGGATCGAGCCGGGCGGGGGCCGGCCGGCATAAATGCTCGCCTACATCGCTCGCCGTTTGGCGCTCGTCGTACCGACGCTGTTCGGAATCATGCTCGCCAACTTCCTCATCGTGCAGGCAGCGCCGGGCGGCCCCGTGGACCTCATGATCGCGCGCCTGCGCGGCCAGGCCGGCGCGGCGACCGCGCGCATCGCGAGCACCGGCGGCGGCGAAATCGCCGGCGGCCGCGCCGCGCGTTCCGGGACCGGCGAGGAAGGCACCACGCGCGCGTCGCAGGGCATCGATCCCGACCTCGTGCGTCAGCTCGAAAAGCAGTTCGGCTTCGACAAGCCCGCGTGGCGGCGCTTCGTGCACATGATGCGCAACTATCTCGTCTTCGATCTGGGCACGAGCTTCTATCGCGACCGCCCCGTTCTGGCGCTCATGCTGGAGAAGCTGCCGGTGTCGATCAGCCTCGGGCTATGGACGACCCTGCTCGTCTATCTGATCTCGATTCCGCTCGGCGTTGCCAAGGCTGTGCGCGACGGAACTCCCTTCGACGTGTGGACGAGCGCGGCGGTGATCATCGGCTATGCCATCCCCGGCTTTCTCTTCGCGATCCTGCTCGTCGTGCTGTTCGCTGGCGGCTCGTTCGTGCACTGGTTCCCGCTGCGTGGGCTCACGTCCGACACGTGGCCGCTGCTGTCGTGGCCACAGCGCATCGCCGATTATCTCTGGCACATCGCCCTGCCCGTGATCGCGCTCGTCGTCGGCGGCTTCGCCAGCCTCGCGATGCTGACCAAGAACTCGTTCCTGGACGAGATCAACAAGCTATACGTGGCCACCGCGCGGGCCAAGGGACTCTCGCGGCGCCGGGTGCTCTACGGCCACGTGTTCCGTAACGCGATGCTGATCGTCATCGCGGGCTTCCCCAGCGCCTTCATCGGCATCCTCTTCACCAGCCAGCTGCTGATCGAAGTCATCTTCTCGCTCAACGGTCTCGGCCTGCTCGGCTTCGAGGCCGCGGTGAATCGCGACTACCCGGTGATGTTCGGGACGCTCTACATCTACACGCTGATCGGGCTCCTGCTGAATATCGTGACCGATCTCACGTACACGGTTGTCGACCCGCGCATCGACTTCGAGCGGCGCGAGACGTGAGCCTCTCGCCCCTCACACGTCGGCGGCTGGCCAGCTTCCGCGCGAGCGGCCGCGGCTACTGGTCGCTCTGGATCTTCCTCACGCTGTTCGTGCTCTCGCTCGGCGCCGACTTGCTTGCCAACGACCGACCGCTGCTCGTGCGCTACGAGGGTCGCTTCTATGTCCCGGTTCTGCGCGCGTACCCGGAGACCGAGTTCGGCGGCCAGCTGCCGACGGAGACGGCCTATCGCGATCCATACGTGCGACGCCTCATCGAAGCCCACAGCTGGATGGTGTGGCCGCCGGTGCCTTACCGCTACGACACGATCGACTGGGAGCTGCCGGGCTCGGCGCCCGCGGCGCCGTCGACCCGCCACTGGCTCGGCACGGATGATCAGGGACGCGACCTGTTGGCGAGGCTCGTCTACGGCTTCCGCATCTCGGTTCTCTTCGGACTCGTGCTGACGGTGGCCAGCTCCGTGCTCGGCGTCGCGGCCGGCGCGGTGCAGGGGTACTTCGGCGGCTGGACGGATCTGCTCTTCCAGCGGTTCATCGAGATCTGGTCGGGATTGCCTGTCCTCTATCTGCTGATCATCCTCGCGAGCATCGTGCAGCCGAGCTTCTGGTGGCTGCTCGGCCTCATGCTGCTCTTCTCCTGGGTGTCGCTCGTGAGCGTCGTGCGGGCCGAGTTTCTGCGCGCGCGCAATCTCGACTACGTACGCGCCGCGCGCGCGCTCGGCGTGCGCAACACGGTGATCATGGCGCGCCATCTGCTGCCCAACGCGATGGTCGCGACGCTGACGTTCCTGCCGTTCATCCTCAATGGCGCGATCACCACGCTGACGTCGCTCGACTTCCTCGGCTTCGGTCTGCCTCCGGGCTCGGCGTCTCTCGGAGAGATCCTGGCCCAGGGCAAGGCGAACCTCCAGGCGCCGTGGCTCGGTCTCACCGGCTTCGTGGTCCTTGCCGTCATGCTGACGCTGCTGATCTTCATCGGCGAGGCGGTCCGCGACGCCTTCGACCCGCGGAAGGTCCGGTGACGTCGCTGCTCGCCGTGCGCGATCTCTCCGTCGCGTTCGCGGTGGAGGGCGGTGAGGTCGAGGCGGTGCGTCACGTCTCTTTCGAGATCGAGCGCGGCGCGTCGATGGCGCTGGTCGGGGAGAGCGGCTCGGGGAAAACCGTCACCGCGCTGTCGATCATGCAGCTGCTGCCGTATCCGAAGGCGCGGCATCCGTCCGGCAGCATCCGCTTTCAGGACGAGGAGCTGGTGGGCGCCGCCGACGCCACGATGCAGCGTGTGCGCGGCGATCGCATCGCGATGATCTTCCAGGAGCCGATGACGTCGCTGAATCCGCTGCACACCATCGAAAAGCAGGTCAACGAGGTCTTGCGGGTGCACAAAGGGCTCTCACGCTCCGCGGCCCGCGCGCGCACGCTCGAGCTCCTGCGGCTCGTCGGGCTTCCAGAGGCGGAGCGCCGACTGGACGCCTATCCGCACCAGCTCTCGGGCGGGCAGCGCCAGCGCGTGATGATCGCGATGGCGCTCGCCAACGAGCCCGATCTGCTCATCGCCGACGAGCCGACGACCGCGCTCGACGTGACCATCCAGGCGCAGATCCTGACGTTGCTCGGGGAGCTGCGAGCGAAGTTCGGTATGGCGCTGCTGCTCATCACCCACGATCTCGGCATCGTCCGCAAGATGGTCGACCGCGTGTGTGTGATGAGCGCCGGCGCGATCGTCGAGGCCGGCGCCACGCGCGAGATCTTCGAATCGCCCCGGCACCCGTACACCCGGCATCTGCTCGCGGCCGAGCCGCGGCGCGTCGCGCGCGCGCCGCGCGCCGACGCTCCGGTCGTGATCGAAGCGCACGATGTTCGCGTGTGGTTCCCGGTTCGTCGTGGGCTGCTGCGGCGCACGGTCGGCCACATCAAGGCGGTGGACGGCGTGAGTCTCGCCGTGCGCGAGGGCCAGACGGTGGGCGTCGTCGGTGAGAGCGGCTCGGGCAAGACCACGCTCGGCCTGGCGCTGCTGCGACTGCAGACGTGTCAGGGCCGGATTCGGTTTGGTGGGCTCGAGCTCCAGGGCGTCGGTGCCCGCGCGCTGCGGCCGCTCCGCCGCACGATGCAGATCGTCTTTCAGGACCCATTCGGCGCCCTGTCGCCACGCATGTCCGTGGCGCAGATCGTCGGCGAAGGTCTGGGCGTTCACGGCATCGGCGCCACGGCGGCCGAGCGGCGCGATCTCATCGACGCCGCGCTGCAGGAGGTGGGGATCGATCCTGGGTGGCGCGATCGGTACCCGCACGAGTTCTCGGGCGGCCAGCGGCAGCGCATCGCGATCGCCCGCGCGATGGTGCTCAAGCCGCGCTTGGTGGTCCTCGACGAGCCGACGTCGGCGCTCGACATGTCGGTGCAGGCGCAGGTCGTCGATCTGCTGCGCGACCTGCAGGCACGCCATCGCCTGGCGTACCTCTTCATCAGCCACGACCTCAAGGTGATCCGCGCGGTGAGCGACGAGATCCTCGTCATGCGCGATGGCCGCGTGGTCGAGCAGGGCCCGACCGAGCGGATCTTCGAGCACCCGCAGCAGGCCTACACCCGGGCGCTGATGGCGGCCGCGTTCGACATCGAGCCCGTCGAGGAGGGCGCGGTCAGGACGTAGACGGGCTCAGCGGGGCCCGGGTCCCTCGCTCAGGAAGTCGAAGCCGCGCTGCCACGTCTCCGGCGAGTTGAGAATCCCGAGGTGCGCCGAGTGTAGGACAGCATCGAAGGCACCTTGGCCCTTCAGGTCGATATCGCGCGCCCCGGTGATGCGAGCGCTCAGCGAGAAGTCGTGGGGGTTGCCCTCGCGATCCTCCGCCGGCACCGGCGAGAACACCCCATCCTGCACCGGGAAGTACACGAAGCTCGTGTCGGCGTTGCGGATGACGAGATACTGCGTCGGCGGCTGCGCCTCGTGTGGTCCATCGCCGTTGATCAACCTCACGACCGGCGTGTTGTCCGAGCCGTACTCCAGGCAGATGGCGCTGTCGGGAGTGAAGCCGCCAAACGCCGGCAGCTGATAGAAATTCGCCGACGACGGTGAGCAGTTGATGATGCCGTGGTTGGGACCGTCGATCGCCACCAGGCGGCGCACCATGTGGAACGCGCTGTCGGTGCGTAGCCAGGCGCGCGCGAGCGTGACGCCCAGGCTGTGCCCGACGATGTCGACCTGGCGCGCGCCGGTGTAGTCGAGCACGGCGTGAACGAAGCGCCGCAGGTCAGGGATGTTCGCCACCGTGGAGTGTGCGCCGGCGGAGCGATTCGTGGGACTCCCGACCAGATCGCACTGATCGCCCTGATACCCGAGCCCCCAGAGCTCGCTCGCCGCGTAGCCTTGGTCGGCAAAGAACTGCGCCATCGCATGGATGTAGCCGAACGGATTGCACACGGTCGGGAACGGCGTGTCGTTGTTGCCGTGCAAGAACACGACCGGCGTGCGCTGGACGCGACCGGCGGCGCCGAAGCCGATCACGGGCACATTGAGCGAGGCGTCGATGATGACGGGGAAGTCAGCAGGGAACGAGGTGCCGACCTGAGGGCCGGCCGAGGCCCAGCTCGCGAGCCCAAGCACCACGACCGTCGCCAGCGCCGTCGTCAGTATTCGCCATGTCCGGCCACGTCGAGTCATCGCGCCTCCTGAGATGTCGACTGCGATTTCGGCGGCGCTACCGTAGGCGGACGCGCCGGATGGTGTCAAGGATGCCGCCTAGGCTACGCGCGCTTCGCTTGACTCTGCACGCCGGCTGACGCAGCCTCGGGGGCCGACGGAGGGACTGACATGAGCGAGCTGACACGTCGGAAGTGGCTGGGAGCGGCAGGCTCGCTGGCGGCGCTCGTCGCGGCCGGCGGCACCGAGATGCGGAACCCCGCGGTCGCGAGCGCCCAGGGCGGCTCCGCCGAGTCGTTGCTCGCCGCGCTCAAGTCCGCGCGCGTGTTCGATCTGTCGTTCACATGGAGCGATCAGTCGCCGGTGCTCTCGCTCAACCCGCCGTACTCGTTCGCCCTGAACCGCACGCACAAGATGACACACGAGATCTTCGGCCAGGTGCCCGGCAGCCGCGTGTCGTGGGCGTCAGAGATCATGTTCTTCAGCGGGCAGCACGGCGCGCCGACGATCGACGCCATCGGCCACATCGGGCGCGATCTCAAGCTGCACGGCGGCGTGGACGCGGTCGCCGCGACGTCCACGCCCGGCGGCATCGGCGCGAATCTCGGCATCGACAACTTCCCCGTCGACCTGATGATCAATCGCGGTGTGTTCCTCGACGTGGCGCGCCAGGTCGCCAACGGCGGCGGCGATCCGCTGCCGCCCGGTTACGAGATCACGGCCAAGCACCTGGACGACACCGCGAAGGCGCAGGGGGTCGACGTGCGCAAGGGCGACAGCGTGCTGATCCGCACGGGCTGGGGCCAGTACTTCGGCAAGGACAACGCGAAATATCTCGGCGAGCAGTCGCCGGGACCCGGGCAGGACGCGGCGAAGTGGATCATCGCCAAGGGTGCGCGCCTGGCCGGCGACGACACGGCGACGTTCGAGAAACGCCCCGCCGCGTACGGCAAGGAGCTCTTCAGTGTGCACATGATGCTGCTGACCGACAGCGGCATCTACATCGTCGAGAACATGAACCTCGAGCCGCTGTCGGCGGCGAAGGTGTACACGGTGGCGCTCGTGATCACGCCGCTCAAGATCCAGGGCGGCACCGGCTCGCCGCTGCGGGCGCTGGCGGTGGCGCCATGAAGTTCGGCCTGCACTCCGTCAATCTGCACACCTGCGCGCACCCGGACGCCGCCGCGCGGCTCGGCCGCGCCGCCGAGGACGCGGGCTTCGAGTCGCTCTGGGTCGCCGATCACGTCGTGCTGCCGGATCCGCCGGTGCCCGGCCGCCCGATGGCGCCAGACATGCGGCTGCTCGATCCGCTGATCGCGCTGACGTTCCTCGCCGCGCACACGTCGCGCGTGAAGCTTGCGACCGGCGTGATCATCCTGCCCCAGCGCCAGGCGCTGGTGATCGCCAAGCAGCTGGCCTCGCTCGACGTGCTGTCCAATGGGCGCGTGATCTTCGGCATCGGTGTGGGCTGGTGCGAGCCGGAGATGCGCTCCGTCGGCGCGCCGTTCGCCGAGCGGGGCCGCGTCGCCGACGACTATCTGGCCGCGATGCGCGCCGTGTGGACGCAGCCGAAGCCTTCCTATAAAGGACCGTACGTGTCGTTCGAGGGCGTGCAGGCGATGCCGCGCCCGGTGCAGAATCCGATTCCGATCGTGGTGGGCGGGCGCACGCCGCCGGCGTACCGTCGCGCGGTGACGCACGGCCACGGCTGGTACGGCTTCGGCCTCGACGTCCCCGAGACGACGAAGTCCGTGGCCGCGCTGCGCGAAGCGGAGAAAACGTCGCGGCGACCGGCGGCACTCGGCCGCCTGGAGATCAGCATCACGCCGCCGGGCTTCGACGTCCCGGACAAGGCCATGATCGAGGCGTACGCGGCGGCCGGCGTGGACCGACTGATCCTGCGCCCGCGCCCGGAGATGAGCGTGTCGGCGCTGGTGAGCTTCGCAGCCGAGACCGGACGCACGCTCGGCACCCGCCTGACCTGAGTGGGAGTGGCCCGGCTGACTGAGCAGGAGTGGAGGAGAGGATGGCGACGACGGAGAGCGCGGTGCGCGAGCTGACATACGGCGAAGCGGTGCGCGAGGCGATCGCCGAGGAGATGCGCCGGGACTCACGCGTCTTCCTCATCGGCGAGGACGTCGCGGAGGCGGGGCATCCGTTCAAGACGCTCGTCGGCCTCGTGCAGGAGTTCGGCACCAACCGCATCATCGACACCCCGATCTCGGAGCCGGGCTATGCCGGAATCGGCGTCGGCGCGGCCATGACGGGCATGCGGCCGATCGTGGACGTGATGTTCGGTGACTTCATCACGCTGACGATGGATCAGATGGTGAACCAGGCGGCGAAGGCGCACTACATGTCCGGCGGCAAGATCAAGGTGCCGATCGTCTTCCGCACGACGCTGGGCGCCACGCGTCGCTCCGCCGCGCAGCACTCGCAGTCGCTGCACGCGTGGGTCAGCCACATCCCCGGCCTGAAGGTGGCGCTGCCGTCCGGGCCCTACGAAGCCAAGGGCTTGATGAAGACGGCGATCCGCGACGACAGCCCCGTGGTGATCTTCGAGGACAAAATGATGTACCGGGTGAAGGGCCCGGTGCCCGACACCGATTACACGATTCCGTTCGGCGTCGCCGAGGTCAAGCGCGAGGGACGCGACATCACGATCGTGGCCACCAGCAGCATGGTCGCGGTCGCGCTCGGCGCCGCCAAGCTGCTGGACGAGGTCGGCATCAGCGCGGAGGTGATCGATCCGCGCACGACGTGGCCGCTCGACAAGCCGACGCTGATCGATTCCGCCAAGAAGACGTCGCGCGCGCTGGTCGTCGACGAGGGTTACGAGCGCTATGGCGTGACCGCGGAGATCGCCTCCGTGATCGCCGACGGCGCCTTCTATCACCTGGACGCGCCGGTCAAGCGGATGGGAGCGATGGACGTACCGGTGCCGTTCTCCCCGGTGCTGGAAGACCTCACGGTGCCGTCGGAGCAGGGCGTATTCGAGGCGGCGCGCGCGCTGTGCCGCAAGGCGTGAGCATGCGGATCGACGTCGATCTCTACAGCGACACCGTCACGCGCCCGACCGCCGACATGCGCCGATTCATGTGCGAGGCCGAGGTCGGCGACGAGCAGAAGATGGAAGATCCGACGGTCAACCTTCTCTGCGAGATGGTGGCCGAGCTGCTCGGCAAGGAGGCGGCGGTCTTCCTCCCATCCGGCACGATGTGCAACGAGATCGCGCTGCGCGTCCACGCGCGGCCGGGCGAGGAGGTCATCGCCCACGCGACGGCGCACCCGATCCACTTCGAGACCGGCGGCCCCGGTGCGCTCGCCGGTGTCAACATGCGCTCGATCGACGGGCCGCGCGGCCAGTTCGATGCCGCCGCGGTGGAGGCTGCGGTGCGGCCGGCGTTTCGTCATTTTCCGAAGAGCCGCCTGCTGTGGGTGGAGCAGACGAGCAATCTCGGCGGCGGCTCGATCTGGCCGCTGACGCGCATCCGGGAGGTCACGGCCGTGGCGCGCCGTCACGGGCTCGCGACGCACCTCGACGGCGCGCGGCTCATGAACGCCGTCGTGGCGAGCGGCGTCTCTGCCCGCGAGTATGCGGCGCCGTTCGATTCTGCGTGGATCGACTTCACCAAGGGCCTCGGCGCCCCCGTCGGCGCCGCGATGGCCGGCTCGCGCGCGTTCATCGACGAGGCGTGGCGCTGCAAGCAGCAGATGGGCGGCGCGATGCGCCAGGCAGGCATCATCGCCGCCGCCGGCGTGTACGCGCTCCGCCATCACGTCAAGCGCCTCGCCGATGATCACGCGAACGCGCGCCGTCTGGCCGACGGGCTTGCCGCGCTGCCCGGCATACGGCTCGATCCCAAAACCGTCGAGACGAACATCGTATTCTTCGACACGAGCGCGAACGCCGCCGAAGCGGTCGAGCACATGCTGGCTCACGGCGTGCGGATGGGCGCGCTCGGTCCGCACACCATCCGCGCCGTCACGCATCTGGATGTGGACGCCGCCGGAATCGAGCGGACGCTCACGGTCGCGCGCGAAGTCTTCACGGGGCTGCCGGGGTAGTCGCCGATGCCGACGAACGTCATCATGCCCGCGCTCGAGCTGGCGCAGGAGACCGGAAAGATCCTGCGTTGGATGAAGTCCCCCGGCGACAGCGTCGCCAAGGGTGAGCCGCTGCTCGAGATCGAGACCGACAAGGTGACGGTCGAGGTCGAGGCGCCGGCGTCGGGCGTCCTGCGTGACGTGGCAGCGGGCGTCGGCGACGTGGTCCCGGTCGGCCGGACGATCGCGGTCATCGTCGCTCCCGACGAGGCGCGAACGGCGGCCCCTGGAGCATCGGCGCCCGGCGGGTCGGCGCCGCCCTCCGGGTCGGCGGCGCCGGCCACCGAGCCCGTGAGAGCATCGCCGCTCGCGCGCAAGCTCGCCGAGCAGCACGGCGTCGATCTCACGCGTCTCAAGACGGCCAGCGGTCGGATCGAGAAGGCCGACGTGCTGGCCTACGTCGAGGCTCAGAAGGCGCCCGCGGGCAATGGTGCCGCGGCCGCCGCTCCGGCGGTCGCGGCTGCGCGGTTGGTCGCGGCGTCGCCGAAGGCGCGGCGGCTGGCCGCCGAGCGTGGCGTCGATCTACGAGCGCTGCGCGGCTCGGGGCCGGGCGGCGCGGTGACCGCGGACGATGTCCCAGCCGTGAAGGCGCCGCCGAGCCCGGCGGCGGTTGCCGCAACCGCCGGCGCTCACGGCGTCAGCAACGTCTGGCGAATCATGGCCGAGCGCATGACGTCGTCTTGGACGACCGCGCCGCACTTCTTCCTGGTCCGCGAGGTCAACGTCAGCCGGCTCGCGTCGTGGCTCGCCCAGGCGCGTAAGCACAGCGGCGCTCAGGTCAGCTACACGGATCTGCTGGTCCGCCTCGTTGCGGCGGCGATTGCGCAGCACCCACGCGTCAACGTCTCGTGGAAGGACGGCACGCTCGTCCAGCATCCCGAGATCAACGTCGGCCTCGCCGTTGCCGTCGACGACGGCCTCGTCGTGCCCGTCATCCACCGGGCCGACACGCTGACGCTGGCGCAGCTCGCCGAACACCGCCGCGATCTCGTCGCACGCGCGCAAGCGGGCAAGCTCCGTCCCGCCGACATCCAGGGCGGGACGTTCACGATCAGCAACCTCGGCACCTACGGTGTCGACGCCTTCAGCGCCATCGTGAACCCGCCGCAGGCCGCCATTCTGGCCGTTGGGCGCATCGCCGACCGCGTGGTGGCGGCCAACGGACAGGCGGTGGTTCAGCCGACGATGGTGCTGACGCTGTCGTGCGACCACCGCGCGCTCGACGGCGCGCGCGGCGCGCAGTTCCTCGGCGCGCTCGCCGATCTGATCGATGAGCCGCTCGCGTTGGTGCGATGATCGGACGCCGACGCTAGCTCGCTACGGCTTCTCGGCCCGCGGCTTGTCACCCCGGTGGTCTTGCAGCTATTGGACGGCGATGTCGGCGATATAGCTCGATCGGTGACGCGATCGATCCGAACCGCAGGACCGGAGGGCGGGTTCGAGACCACGGTGGCGGGTCTCCTCATCCGCGGATCCCTCCCGCGACGAGGCTACAACGAGCGATCAGACGAACAGATGTGGATTGTGATCGCCGTTGGCGCGGATCTGGTCCCGGCGGCGCCACCACTCCTCATAGGTGTCGTGCTCTCGCGCCGCCGAACGCTGCCGTCGCAGGAACAACAGCGCCGCACAGGCCGTCGACACCGCCGCGCCGAGCGCCCAGAGCCCCCAGGCCGAGCGTGTTGACTTGACCAGTCGTTCCACCATGTCGCCGTCCCCCCGGTGATCGCCGCGTGGTGGTCACGCGATGGAGTGACGTCGCAACGGGCGTGCCGGAATGAAAATCGTCGACGCCACCGGCACTTAGCGGCTCAGCCCGCGCTGGCTGTGGTCAGCGGCTGGCCGCGACGGCACGGCCGGCGGTCATGAAGTGCTCAGGCCTCGAGGTCGAAGCGCCGAAGCTCGGGGAAGCGCTGCGTCCACACGGCGGCGATGACGATCGTGCCGAAGCCGCCGATGAGGACCGCCGCCACGGGACCGAACAGCGCCGCCAGCAATCCCGACTCGAACTCCCCCAGCTG
>Ga0075421_100000323_pt1 | contig 48129 bp, 44 predicted proteins | sample SoiMetdeltSBSDD5_FD_75292 | JGI IMG/M metagenome (GOLD analysis project Ga0075421, IMG submission 75292) | Bulk soil microbial communities from a Populus tree surrounding site in Tennessee, USA - Soil MetaG P. deltoides SBSDD5 | ecosystem: Environmental > Terrestrial > Soil > Tree plantation... | reverse complement strand
CGGCCTGCTTCCGCCACGCTTCCGCAGCGGTGTTCCTGCGTAAGCATCGGGTCCCTTGAGTGCTTGATTTTACATGGTGAGCCCGGTTGGGATCGAACCAACGACCACCTGATTAAAAGTCAGATGCTCTACCGCTGAGCTACGGGCCCGTCATGTGGTTTTCCGGCGACGTGTTTCGTCCGCCGGCTGCTCGGTTCTGCCGCCTTCCGCCGAAAAGTCGCACGTGCCCTGGCCCGGTCGGTCTTTGTTCCGGGCTCGGGATTCACTCCTTAGCGCGGTGGGGCGATCAAGGCAATGCGCAGACCTTCGCAGAGAGGGCCGAGCCGGCGGGATCGCGCAGCCCTGGCGAGGAGGCGGGGCAAGCAGCGCGTGCACCTGGTGCGGAGGCCGCCGGCGTCGGCGCCTGGGCGGCTCATCCACCGGACCGGGACGGACGCCTGGCGGACCGCCGCAATCATGACGGTTGCCGCGCTCTTCAGCGGGCTGGTTGGCACGAACGGCGCGGTCGCGCCGATGCTTCCGGCCATCGTGGTGGCGGTGCGGACCGGCCCGGCGTGTCAGGGTATCAGCTGCTGGCGGATGGCCTCGGCCGCCGCGTGAGCGCGGTTGCGAGCCCCGAGCTTGACTTGCACCTTCTTGAGGTGGCTGCGCACGGTCTCCTCGCCGATGCCGAGCCGCCCGGCGATGTCATTGCTTGCCATTCCCAGCGACACCAACCGCAGGACTGCAAGCTCCCGAGGCGTGATGCGCGGGCGATCCCCGAACCGTTTCGGGTCTGCAGCTGTCACGTGTTCGAGCCGCGACGCCGCGAACCCGGCTGCCGCGATCAGGAGCAGCCGCACCGGGTGTGTCAGTAAGTTGCAAAGAACCTGCCGGGACCAGTAGGCCACGAGCCAGCGTTGCCCGACGCAACAGGTGAGTGCGTCGCGGATGCCGTATTTGAGCGCAAGGTCATAAGGCCAGCGATCGATGCCGATCGGCTCCAGCGTCTGCATCGTCTCGGTCCAGGTGTACGCCACCAGGCTGGTCTTCGCCATCATGATGCCGGGGTCGTAGCCCTGCGCTGCCTTGGCGGCGTACTCCTTCCACCAGTCGACGGGAGCAGACCGGTGCAGAAAGACATCCTTGCCGAGCTCGATCGAGCGCCAATCCGATGTTCGCTTCGGCATGCGCCCGACCCCGAGCACGTTCACGGCGAGGAGCCCTGAAGCGAACTCGTCGAGACCATCGAGTATCGAGTCCGGCGACTTCGCCCGGCTTACGCTTGCGGTGAACCTGTTGAGGAGCGGGGTCGACGGCGCCATCGGCGCTCTGAAAGGAACCACCACTCCGCTGTTGCGCATGCGCGTCATCGGCGTCGTCCGCTCCAGGGGTCACGAGGGTCGAGGTTGCAACGATCCGGCGCGCGGCGATATCGGGACAAGTCCTGAAAACTTCGACCTTCGTGCTGCCTCGCGCACGTGGGTGCCCGGCAGCCAACATGAAGCCGCATCCGCCTGCTTCATCGGCGCGCGGGGGAACCCATGCACGGCACACACACCTACATCCTCGGTCTCAACACCTACGATCACGACGTGAGCGCCTGCCTCCTGCGCGACGGCGAGATCGCCTTTGCGATCGCGAAGGAGCGTATCACGCGCGAGAAGCACGCCAGCGGCTTCTTCCAGGAGGTCGTCGACTATTGCCTCGCCGCAGAGGGTATCGGGCTCGACGACGTCTCCCTGGTGGTCCGCAGCTGCTACATCCTGCCCGTTGCCGAGATGGAAGAACGCCTCATCGCCCGGGAGGCGCCCCTCTTCCTGAACGAGAGGGAGCGCCGGCAGGCTGCGGGGCATGCCCTGTTCCTCGCGACCTCCGACAAGGTGGCGACCGTCTCGCATCATCTCGCCCACGCCTACAGCGCCTTCGCAGCCTGCCCCTTCGAGGACGGCGTGGTGATGGTGGTGGACGGCGTGGGGAGCTACAGCTCGGATATCACGGAGCCCTGGCTGCCGGCAGCCGGCGTGGCGCCCCTCGCCCGGGAGGCCGAAAGCTACTACCGCTTCGAAGGCGCCCGCATCGAGGCGCTCGAGAAGGTGTGGCTCGAGCCGGCACGCGGGTTCCTGAGCGACGAGTTCTACAACATGCCGGGCCTCGGCGCGCTCTACAGTCGCGCCTCAACCTACGTGTTCGGCGACTGGAACAAGTGCGGCGAGCTGATGGGCCTCGCACCCTGCGGACGCGCAGGCGAGATGCCGCCCTTCATGGAGCTGGACGGCGGCCGGCTCCGCGTCCCCGCGTGGGGCGCCCGGCTCGGGCAGCCGTGGCTGTCGGAGGACGAAGGCGGAGGGACTTGGGAGGACAGCCCGTCGATGCAGCACTGGAAGGACCTCGCCCGGCAGGTCCAGGACGACACCGAGCGCGTGCTGCTGGCGCGCGCAGCCCGGCTGCGCGAGATCACGGGGGCCAGGAACCTGTGCCTCGCCGGCGGCGTGGCGCTCAACTGCGTGGCCAACGGGCGGATCGCGCGCGAGGCGGGCTTCGACAACGTGTGGATCCAGCCCGCGGCCGGCGACGACGGCATCGCCATCGGGTGCGCGTACTACGGCCACCTGGCGCTTATGGGCAAGCCGCGCTCGTACGTGATGAGAAGCGCCTATCTGGGCGCGGCCTACGGCGAGGAGGATGTCGGAGCGGCGATCGGGCGGCGCCGTGTCCGCCTGGCAACCCGACGCCGCCGCAGCCCGGACATCTGCGCCGATACCGCGAGGGTGCTGGCCGAAGGCCGTGTGGTCGGATGGTTCCAGGGACGCTCCGAGTTCGGGCCGCGCGCACTGGGAAACCGCAGCATCCTGGCCGACCCGCGCGACGCCCGGATGAAGGCCATCCTGAACAGCCGCGTCAAGCACAGACAGGCGTTCCGGCCGTTCGCGCCGGTCGTCCTCGCCGAGCGGGCGGGCGAGATCTTCGAGAGCGACGAGCCGTCGCCCTACATGCTGATCGCCAAGCGCGTGCGTGCGGAGTGGAGGCACCGGATCCCCGCCGTGGTGCACATCGACGGCAGTGCGCGCGTGCAGACGGTGGATGCGGCAACCAACGCCCTGCTCTATCGGCTGCTGAAGGAGTTCGATGCCCTGACGGGCGTGCCCGTGCTCGTCAACACCTCGTTCAACGTGAAAGGCGAGCCCATCGTCGAGACGCCACAGGACGCCGTGGCCTGCTTCCTGGAGACCGGCATCGACTATCTCGTCCTCCACGATGTCCTGATCGCCAAGTCCCGCCTCCACAGGGTCCTGACCCCGATCGTCGCGGCCTGTTCCGACGTGGCTGCGCGCCTGCGCACCGCCATGAGCACCTGACACGAGTCCTGACTTGAGGCCTGGCGCAGGGTCCCGGGCGCTGCCGCCGCGTCCGCCCGGGTCGGGACGCTACGGCTGCAGCACCGCCATGATGCGGTCGTAGTAGCGCTTCACCAGCTCGACGTTGCCTGGAAACTGGAGGGGACGCGCGGTCTTCAGGGCCTCGTTCAGCTGTTCGAGCTGCTGCTTCCTCTCGGGCTCCGCAATGGACTTGTCGCTGTTCACCTCCTCGATCTGCCGCTTGATCTGGACCGGGGGCTCGGCATAGGCCTTGGTATCCGGATCGAGCCCGTCCAGGACAAGGAGGATGTTGGCCTCGACGGTGTCGAGATCGGCGAGGCTCGCAAAGCCATGCGCCTTGGCGATCGATTCGAACTCCGACTCCTTCGCCTCCGCCATCTGCTTCTGCGCAGCGATGAACCCTTCCAGATGCTTCTCCGTGAGCTGGATCTGCTTGGTGATCATCTGCGCGTCCGCCGGGCGCAGAGCGCCCGAGGCGCCGATGAAAGCCAGGGCCAGTGCGGCGGTGGTCGCCAGGCGGAATATCTCACGCATAGGCATGGGGATCCTCATTGAGTCGGTCCAGGAAGGGACAGCGGACTATGCCAAGGTCGTGGCTGGACAAAGGCGGGAGACGCCAGCCGCCTCCGGCGAAGCCATAGGTCGTGCAGGCGTGCGCGGTCCGCAAGGCCCGTGCCGGAGGGTGTGGAGCGCGTTGTGGTTACCGGGCCGTGACCGAGGGCTGCCCGCGCCTCGGGCGCCGGGCGGGCGCCGGCGAGCCGGCTCGGGGAATGCGTCTGGCGGGCGCCGGGAGGCCTTGCAGGGCCTCGGGGCCGGCGCGGGCAGGGAGGAGGGGGCGCGCGTTCGGCGCAGTCTGCGGCGCGCTGGCGGCAGATTCCCGGCTACGCCAGCCTGGTTAGCGGGGCGTCACCGCACGAGCTCACCGCCCGCCTTGCGCCAGGCATCGAGGCCGCCGTGGATGTGGCAGGCCGAGGCCATGCCGGCGTCCTGGGCGGCCTGCACCGCCATCGCCGAGCGCTCGCCGAAGGCGCAGTAGAACACGATGCGCCTGCCTGTCGCGCGCGCCAGCTCGTTGAGCATCCCGCCCGTGCGGATGTTGGCCTCCAGGTCCGGATAGGGCGCGTGCAGCGAGCCGGAGATCACCCCGTGCTTCTCGCGCTCAGCCCGCTCGCGCAGGTCGACCAGCGCCACGTCCGCCCTTCCGACGAGGCCCCTGGCCTGCACCGGCGTGACGGCCCAGCCCATTTTCGCGATCTCGTCCTGGGCGAGGCCCACGCGCATGTTGGCGGGCACCGCCACGTCCATCAGCTTGGGATTGGGCAGCTCGAGCCGCGCCATCAGCTCGACGTACTCGTCCGCCGAGCGGACCCGGAGGCGCGGGTTGGAGCGCTTCTCCTCGCCGATGGTGGAGACGGTGTCGCCCTTGTAGTCGTGCGCCGGGTAGACCAGCGTCTCCTCGGGCAGCTTCAGGAGCTTGCCGAAGAGCGATTCGTACTGGGCGCGTGCGCAGCCGTTCTGGAAGTCGGTGCGCCCGGTGCCGCGGATCAGGAGCGTGTCGCCGGTGAACACGCGGTCGCCCATCAGGAAGCTGTAGGAGTCGTCCGTATGCCCGGGGGTGTAGAGGACATCCAGCGACAGCCCTTCGATGGTGAGCTTGTCGCCCTCCGCCACGCGCATGGACACCACATCGACCCGCGCCTGCTCGCCCATCACGGTGATGCAGTGGGTGCGGTCGCGCAGCGCGCCGAGGCCGGTGATGTGGTCGGCGTGGATGTGGGTGTCCACTGCCTTGACGAGCTTGAGGTCGAGCTCCTGCACGAGCTGCAGATAGCGGTCGACCCTTTCCAGCACGGGGTCGACGATCAGCGCCTCGCCGCCCTTGCGGCTGGCGAGGAGATAGCTGTAGGTGCTCGATGCGTGGTCGAAGAGCTGGCGGAAGATCATGGTGGCCTCCACGAAACCTTGCGCACTCCTTTTCTATCACACGGCCGGTTCGTGGTCAGGACGTCCTGGCTGGCGCCACATGGTAGCAAGGCAAGGGGCTGGACATTGGCCATCGCGCCGCTCATGGATACCCTTCGACCTGCCTGCCATTCATCAAAATTGGAAAACGCCAATGCTGACGCTCTACTTTGCGCCCGGCTCCAGCTCCATGGCGCCGCATATTGCCCTGCATGAGATCGGAGCGCCCTTCGAGGCGCAAGCTCTGTCGTGGGCCAAGAAGGAGAACCGTGATCCGGCCTATCTGGCGCTCAATCCCGAGGGGAAGGTGCCGACGCTGCTGATCGACGGCCGACCGCTCACCGAGGTTGCGGGCATCCTCTACTACCTCGCCAGGCGCTTCCCCGCGGCGGGGCTCCTGCCCGCCGGCGACATCGAGGCCGAGGCCCAGGTGGTCTCCTGGATGTCGTTCATCGCCGCGACGGTGCATCCCGCGCGCGCCCGGGGCATCGACCATGCCCACAGCGTGTTCGGCACCGCTGACCGGCGGCTCGGAGACCGCCCCTGGGCGGTCGGGAGCTACTCGATCGCGGACATCCACTTGTTCCGCCTGTACTGGCGCTTCTTCAACGCGGCGCATCCGGCAGCCGGCGCGTTTCCCAATCTGGACGCCCACTACCGGCGCATGATGGGCCGGCCCGCAGTGCAGAAGACCTGCGCAATCGAAGCAGCGGTCGGCTACGAGCTGCCGGCGTAGGGCGCAATGCGGGGATCGCCGCATTGCGCCGCGCCGAGCTCGCCGCATCGCAGCAGGCGGCCGGCGTTGGGCTCAGCGGCTGACGCCGCGTTGCATCCTATTTGCCCGGCTGCGGCACGATGCGGATGTAGGGCTTGGGCGCCTTCCAGCCGTTGGGATACTGCTTCTTGGCGTCCTCGTCCGACACGGAGCCCGCGATGATCACGTCGTCGCCGTTCTTCCAGTTCACGGGCGTCGCCACCTTGTGCGTGGCGGTGAGCTGGAGGCTATCGATCACCCGCAGCACCTCGTCGAAGTTGCGTCCCGTCGTCATCGGGTAGACGAGCACCAGCTTGATCTTCTTGTCCGGCCCGATCACGAACACGTTGCGCACCGTCTGGTTGTCGGCGGCCGTGCGGCCCTGGCTCGAATTGCCGCTCTCGGCCGGAAGCATGCCATAGAGCTTGGAGACTGCCAGTGTGGGGTCGCCGATCATCGGATAGTTCGGCGCGTAGCCTTGCGTCTCCTTGATGTCCTGCGCCCACTTGGCATGGCTCTCGGCCGGGTCGACGGAGATGCCGACGATCTTGACGCCGCGCTTATCGAACTCCGGCTTGATCTTGGCCATGTAGCCGAGCTCGGTGGTGCACACCGGCGTGAAGTCCTTGGGATGCGAGAACAGCACCGCCCAGGAACTGCCGATCCAGTCGTGGAACTTGATGCGGCCCTCGGTGGTGTCGGCCTCGAAGTCGGGGGCGATGTCGCCAATCCTCAGTGTCATGCGTTGGGTCCTCTTGCAAAGCGCGCCGTTGTCCGTCCGCCTGCGACCCTAACGGGGTCGCGCCAGTTGCCCGTGGGGATTACACCCGGCAGCGGTCGTTATCAACACGGGGCGCCGGATCGCGCCGGCCCCGGCGCGGCACCGCTGCGGAAGGGCGCCATTCTTGAGCCCTTGTTCCGGCCCTGTTAAGGCTGATGTCGTCTCGGAGGCCCTCAGCTCATGGTTGCCATCCATCCTGTCATCCTGTCCGGCGGCTCGGGCACGCGCCTGTGGCCGCTGTCGCGCAGCATGTACCCCAAGCAGTTCGTCCGCTTCACCGAGGACCAGCCCGAGACGTTCCTAGCCCAGGCGCTGAAGCGGCTGGGGACCGGCCTCGGCTTCGCGCCGCCCGTAGTGATCTGCAACAACGACCACAGGTTCCTCGTCAAGGATGAGGCAGAGCGCGCCGGCGTGCGCCCCAGCGCCATCGTGCTGGAGCCCGTGGCCCGCAATACCGCCCCTGCGGTCGCCGTCGCCGCGCTCCTCGTCGAGCGCGACGACCCCGGCGGCATCCTCGCCGTGATGCCGTCGGATCACGTCATCGGGGACGTGCCCGGCTTCGTTGCGGCCGTGCGCCGGGCCGCCGGGATCGCCGCGTCGGGCAAGCTCGTTCTCTTCGGCATCCCGGCGCGTACGCCCAATACCGGGTATGGCTGGATCAGGCGGGGCGCGCCACTGACGGGCTTCGAGGGCGCCTTTGCCGTGCCGGAGTTCGCCGAAAAGCCCGATCGGGAGACCGCGGAGGCGTACCTGGCGTCGGGCGCCTACGACTGGAACAGCGGCATCTTCGTGCTGGGGGCGCGCGCGTTCCTGAGCGAGCTGGAGCGCTTCGCGCCGACCGTCCTGGACGCCGCCAAGGGCGCGCTGGCGGGCGCGCACAACGACCTGGGCTTCCTGCGGCTCGATGCCCAGGCCTTCGCGTCGGCGCCCAGCATCTCCATCGACTACGCGGTGATGGAGCGGACCGGGCTTGCCGCCGTGGTGCCGATGGACGTGGGCTGGAACGATGTGGGCTCGTGGTCGTCGCTGTGGGAGATCAGCTCCCAGGACGCCGCGGGCAACGCCGTGCACGGGGATGCGCTGCTCGAGGCGACCAGCGGCTGCTACGTGTTCTCCGAGAAGTCGCTGGTCGCCACCATGGGCGTGAGCGACCTCGTGATCGTCGACACGCCCGATGCGCTGCTGGTGGCCGACCGCGGCAAGGCGCAGGACGTGGGGCAGCTGGTGACGAGGCTCAAGGAAGCGGGGCGCAAGGAGCATGAGAGCCACGTCCGCAACCATCGACCGTGGGGCTATTTCGAGACGCTCAACGTGGGCCCGCGCTTCCAGGTCAAGCTTCTGCACGTGAAACCCGGCGGCAAGCTCTCCATGCAGATGCACCACCACCGCTCGGAGCACTGGGTGGTCGTGCACGGCACCGCCAAGGTCACGGTTGGCGATGAGGAACGGCTCGTGCACGAGAACCAGTCGGTCTATATCGTCGCGACCCAGTGGCACCGGCTGGAGAACCCGGGCAAGACCCCGCTCGAGCTGATCGAGGTGCAGATCGGCAGCTACCTGGGCGAGGACGACATCGTGCGCTCCGACGACGTCTACAAGCGCGGCCCCGGCGAGACGAGGTAGCAACTGTTGCGCCCCTGCCAAAGCGAAGCGCTCTGTCATGGCGGGACTTGTTCCCGGCATCCGGCTGACCGCACGCTCAGGAACTCGCCCTGGATCCGGGCAACAAGTGCCCGGGATGACATGGGCAAGCCGCACCAGCAGGTCTTGCCGCGCTTCAATGCCTGGTCTCGCCCGCGGGGGGCTGCTGCGTGCCTTCGTCTCTGGCAGGCCTGACCGGCTCGGGGCCGACGGCGGATTGCACTGCGGGCTCGGAGAGCCTGCGCTGATAGCGCATCCAGCTGTAGGGCAGCGCGGCAAGATAGATGAGCGTCACCACGGTGAGGGTTCCGTAGGGGTAGGTGAGCAGCAGCGCTACGACGGCCGCGGCGGCGACGAAGACCGGCAGCACGTAGTCGCCCGAGATGCGCTCGCCCAGGAGCTTGCCCGAGAAGGTGGGAATGGTGGAGACGAGCAGAAACGCCATGGCCAGCGTGTAGGCTGCAATCGCCCATGGCCACGCACGCACTTCGACCAGGCCGAGGCCGTCGAGATAGAGCGGCAGGAGCACCACGATGGCCCCGGCCGGCGCCGGCATGCCCGTGAAGTAGTTGGCCTGCCACTTGGGCTTCTCCACGTCGATCAGCGAGTTGAAGCGTGCCAGCCGCAGCCCCATGGCGAGCGCGAATACCAGGGCCACGATCCAGCCGAAGCCGCGCGGCAGGCCGCCGAGCCCCCAGACGAACACGAGCAGGGCGGGAGCGACGCCGAAGTTCACGAAGTCGGCGAGGCTGTCGAGTTCGGCGCCGAACTTGGACTGGGCCTTGAGCAGGCGCGCGAGACGTCCGTCGACGCCGTCGAGCAGGGCGGCGACGACGATGAGCGCGATGGCCAGGTCGAGGCGCTGCTCGATGGCCATGCGCAGCGCCGTGAGCCCCGCGCACAGGCTGAGCACGGTGAAGAAGTTCGGCACCACCATGCGCAAGGGAATCTTGTTGCGCGAAAAGAGCAGGCGGCCTCGGCGGCGGCGCTCCTCGGTCTCGAGCCTGGGCAGCAGGGGGTCCATGGCAGCCTCGCCTTCGTCGTCAACGCGCCGGGCCGTCGCTACTGGCGGCGCGCCTCCCGTTCCAACTCGGCCGACTGGAGGTCGGCCACGACCGTCTCGCCGCCCACCGCACGCTGGCCGACGGCGACCAGGGCGCCGTGCTCGGGCGGCAGGTAGAGGTCGACGCGCGATCCGAAGCGGATGAGCCCGAACCGCTCGCCGATGCCGACATCGTTGCCCTCCTGCACGAAGGTCACGATGCGGCGCGCAATGAGGCCTGCGATCTGGACCACGCCGATCTCGGCGCCACCCTCCGTGGCGATCACCAGCGCACGGCGCTCGTTCTCCTCGCTCGCCTTGTCGAGGGCGGCGTTGAGGAACCGTCCCGGAACGTACACCGACCGCGCGATCCGCCCAGCGACCGGCGCGCGGTTGATGTGCACGTCGAACACCGACAGAAACGTGGAGACCCTGACGCGCGGGGTGTCGCCGAGGCCGAGCTCGGGCGGAGGGCGCACGCGCTCGATGGAGGAGATGAGCCCGTCGGCGGGGGCCACGACAAGCCCGGCGCGCAGCGGCGTCACCCGTGGCGGGTCGCGGAAGAAGTACGCGACCCAGGCGGTCAAGAGCGCCATGAGCCACGCCAGCGGCGGATAGAGCCAGAACAGCACGAGGGTGATGCCGGCGCCGATCGCGAGGAACTTGTAGCCGTCGCTGTGCACCGGCACGATCGTGTCGGCGATAGTGTCGATGAGGCCGTGGCGCTCTGACACTGGTCCTCCTGACCGGGGTGCGCTGCGATGCTCAGCCGCGATGCACGGCCGGGGGGCCGGCTACTCCAGCGGCAGCGCGACGAAGCGCTGATCGCCTTTGGCATCGGCCAGCCGCAGGAGCACGTTGCGCCGGTCCTCGGGCACGCCTTCGACGGCCTTCGCCACATCCTGGAGGGAGCCGACGGGCTGGCGCGCGACCTCCGTGACGACGTCTCCGACCTTGATGCTGCGCACGGCGGCGGGACCGGCGGGGTCGACCTCGATGACGACGACGCCCTTCACGTCGCGGCCGAGGCCGTGCCTGGTACGCAGCTCCTCGCTGAGCGGCGCCAGCACGAGGCCCGTGAGCAAGCGCTCGAGCGGGACGATGCTGCCGCTCTTGTCCCTGCCCTTGCTGCGGCTCTTGGGCGGCATGCGCACCCCGGTCTTGGGCGCGGGCTTCGCCTCCTCCGCCAAGCGGCCGATGGTGACGCGGAACGTCTTGCGCTCGCCGTTGCGGGAGACCTCGAGCTCCACCTCCTTGCCGATCTGGGCCTGGGAGACGAGCCGCGGCAGCCCGCGCATGGTGACCACGTCCTTGCCGTCGAACTTGACGATCACGTCGCCCTGCTGGATGCCCGATTTCGCCGCGGGGCCGTCGGGATCGACGCTGGCCACGCGGGCGCCCGCACCGGGCTTCACGCCGTAGCTCTCGGCGAGGTCCTCGCTCACCGACTGCACGTTGACGCCGAGCCATCCGCGGCGCGTCTCACCGTAGAGGCGCAACTGCTCGAGTACCACGACGGCGTTGTCGGACGGCACCGCGAAGCCGATCCCGACCGAAAGCCCGGTGGGGGAGATGATGGCGGTGTTCACGCCGATGACCTCGCCGTCCATGTTGAAAAGCGGGCCGCCGGAGTTGCCCTTGTTGATGGCGGCGTCGGTCTGCAGGAAGTCGTCGTAGGGCCCGGTGTTGATGTCGCGCTGCTTGGCCGAGATGATGCCCACCGAGACGCTGCCGCCGAGGCCGAAGGGGTTGCCGATGGCAATCACCCAGTCGCCGACCTTGAGCTTGCTCGACGAGCCGAAGCTCACCTGAGCCAGCGGCTTCCTGGGTGTCACCTTCAGGAGTGCCAGATCGGTCTTGGTATCGCGGCCCAGGACCTTGTCCACGATCAGCTTGGTGCCGTCGTTGAAATTGATGGCGATCTCGTCGGCGCCGTCGATGACGTGGTTGTTGGTGACGATCAGGCCTTCCTTGCCGTCGATGACGAAGCCCGAGCCCTGCGCCGTGACTTTGCGGTCGGGCGGCGCCTTGCCCTTACGCTCGAAGAAGTCGTCGAAGAATTCCTCGAACGGCGCGCTCTTCGGTACCTTGGGGAGCCGCTCCCCCTCCATGCCCTTCAAGGTCTGCTTGGTGGTGATGTTGACCACGGCATCGATGAGCCTGTCCGCCACCGGGGCCACGCTGGGCGGCCCCAGGCGGTTGGTCTGCGCGCGGGCCGGAGCGAGGCACACCGCGGCCGCGGCCAGGCACAGTCCGACGCAGAGCGCCAGCGTCCGGGCCCTGCCGCTGCGCGGGCTGCGGCCACCCCATGCCGGCGCTTCGGCATCGGCGCGGAGGTCGGATCGTTCCGGCCTGCTCATGGCCCAGCTCATGGCAAGTCTCCCATTCGCTCACCTCGCCTGCTTCAGCCCCGGGCCAGCCAGACCACAACCACGCCCACCGCCATCGCCGCGGCGCCCGCCGTGCGCAGCACGGATTCGGGCAGCTGCACCGCCGCCACCAGCATTTTGAGCCCCAATTGCGGCGCGGCTGCCCACAAGAGGCCCTCGAACACCAGCACGAGTCCGGCGCCAACCAGCAGGTCGGTCATTTCTTCTGCTGGCCGCTCGAGTTGCCGTTCGGGTTGTTGAAGTACCTGAAGAACTCGCTGTCGGGCGTCAGCAGCATGCGGGTATCGGAGGACTTGTCGCTCTTCATGCCGACCTCGTAGGCCTGCATGGAACGGTAGAAGGCGAAAAAGTCCGGGTCCTTGCCGAACGCCTCGGCGAAGATGCGGTTGCGCTCGGCATCGCCCTCGCCGCGGATGCGCTCGCCGTCGCGCGTCGCATCGGCCTTGATGATGGTGACCTGGCGGTCGGCGTCGGCCTTGATCTTGTTGGAGAGGCCGGTGCCTTCCGCGCGGATCTCGGCGGCCTGCTTCTCGCGGTCGGCGCGCATGCGGGCGTACACGTTCTTCTGGTTCTGCTCCGGCAGATCGGCGCGCTTGATGCGCACGTCGACAATCTCGAGCCCGAGCTCCTTGCTCTGCTCGTTGACCTGCTTGGCGATGTCCTTCATCAGCAGGTCGCGCTTGTCCTTGACGATCTCCAGGAACTTGGCCGAGCCCAGCACACCACGCACCGCGCCTTCCATGGTGGGCTTCAGTCGCCTCTGCAGACCGGCCTCGTTCCTGACCGCCTCGTAGAAGCGCCTCGGGTCGGTGATGCGATAGCGCGCGAACGTATCGATCATGAGGCGCTTCTGGTCCTGGGCGGTCACCTGGAGGGTCGGCAGGTCGTAGTCCAGAATGCGCTTGTCGAAGAACTCGACGGTCTGTGCGAGAGGCACCTTGAAGTACAAGCCAGGGCCGTCTTTCCCGTTGGGCTCGTTGATCACGCGCTCGGGCTTGCTGAACGTGAACACGACTGCCTGCTCGTTCACGTGCACGATGAACATCGACAGATAGGCGACGACCGCCGCGATGGCGACAAGGACCGCGAGCCCGGCGGCGAGGATCTTGCCCATCAGTTCCCCCCCTCTTTGCGCTTCTGCAGCTGATCGAGCGGCAGGTAGGGCACCACGCCCTGGCCCTTGCTGTCGAGAATGATCTTGTCGGCGCCGCCCAGCACCCGTTCCATGGTCTCCAGATAGAGCCGCTTGCGGGTCACCTCGGGCGCCTTCTTGTACTCCTCGTACACCTTCAGGAAGCGCGCGGCCTGGCCGGTTGCGTCGGCGACCGCCTGCTGCTGATAGCCCTTGGCGGTGAGCACGATCCGTTCCGCTTCACCCTTGGCCTCGTTCACCGCCTTGTTGAGGTAGCCGGTCGCCTCGTTCTGGTACTTCTCCTTGTCGGCTTGCGCCGCCTGCACGTCGAGGAACGACTCGAGCACCAGCGCGGGCGGGTCGGTCTTCTGGATGCTCACCGCCTGAACGGTGATGCCCGCGCCGTAGTAGTCCAACACCTCCTGCAGGCGCTTCTTGACCTCAGCCTCGGTCTTGGCGCGCGCCTCGGTGATGAGCGGTGCCAGGTCGGACTCGCCCACGACCTCCCGCATCACGCTCTCCGCCACCTCCTTCACGGTGTCTCTGGGGTTCTGGATATTGAACAGGTATTCCTTCGCGTCCCTGATCAGCCAGCTCACCGCGAAGCCGACGACGACGATGTTCTCGTCGCCGGTGAGCATCAGGCTCTCGGACGTCACATCGCGGCCGCCCCCGCGTCCGGCGAGGGGGGATTCGAAGCCGACCTCGGTGATGTTCACGGTCTTGACCTTTGCCACGCGGACCTCCTCGATCGGAGGAGGAAGGCGGAAGTGCAGGCCGGAGTCCACCTGGCGGTCGAACTTGCCCAGGCGCAGCACAACCGCGTTCTCGTCGGCGGCGACCACGAAGAAGAAGGCGAACCAGGCCGCGACCACCGCGCCGGCCAGCACCAGCAGGAAGATCAGCAAACCCGGCGGGCCCCCGCCCCCCGGGATGACCTGCTTGAGACGGTCCTGACTGCGCTTCAGAAGCTCCTCGAGGTCGGGCTGCTGATGCGGCCCGCCCGACGGACCCTGGCCCCAGGGGCCACCGCCGCCCCCGCCTCCTCTGCGACCACCACCACTCTGGTTGTTCCAAGGCATCGATTACTCGCCTTTCAGGTTTCCCTCGGTTGCGGCCTCAATGCAGCCAATCGCGGTGCCCGTCGGGCCCGCCCCGACCCCGCGGCGCTCGCCAATCCCGGTATGTTCGGAAGAATTCCACGCATTCCGGAGGGTTATAAGCGACGCCACGGGCAGGCGCAAATTCGGTCCGCCGCCGGGATATATGGCAATCATTGCTAAAAAAGGCTAGCCCGCAACGCATCTTGGGTGAGCGGCGTATTGCGGATCGGGCAACGAAGGCCGCACCGGCTTGCATCTCCCGTGTCCGTAGGGGGCGGAACGGGGTGGCGACGGCGGGTGATGGCGGCACGGGCTGAGCTGGGTGAACCCACACTTTCGGGATGCCCCACATGGGCCCGGACCGCTGCCCCCCGCGGACCTGATCCTGGGTTGACCCCGACGGGCCGAAGCGAGGCCATGCAGCATTCGGACGACGCGGGCTACCTACTTCTTCCGGAACTTGTCGAGCTCGACGACATTGGCGTCGTTGGCCGGCTCGCCAGACTTGGAGGTCACGAGCTTCGGGCGCGCCCTCTGCCGGCGCGGTGCCTGGCCGGCTGCATCGGAAGCCTCCTCGATCGACGGCGCCGCAGGCGCTTCTGTCGCATCGTTCGATAATGGCACAGTCTTGCGGGGGCCACGCACCGTCTCGTGTCCGGCGGGCCCACCCCGATCAGCGCCACCCGGCGCTCCGAGGCGCCGGCCGGCCTCGGGCATGTCGGTGGCTTCCGGCTCCAGCTCGATCAGGTCCTCGTGGCCCGCGAGGTCCGAGCCTTCGAAGTGAATGATGAACTTCACACTGGGGTCGAAGAACCTGCGCACGGCCTTGAAGGGCACGCTGAGGCGTTCGGGTATGCTGTCGAAGCTGAGCGTGACCTCGAAGCGCTCGTCGTTCACGACGAGGCGCGAGAACTGGTGCTGGAGGACGATGGTCATCTCCTCGGGGTACTTCTCCCGGAGGCGCTTGGAGACGGCCACGCCCGGCGCCCGGGTATCGAAGGCGATGAAGAAGTGGTGGTCGCCCGGCAGCCCTGACGAGGCGACATGGATGAGAACCGAACGCACGATCTCGCGCAGCGCGTCTTGGGTCAGGGCGGCGTAGTCAATCTGCTGCTGATCAGTCATCGTCCCGTGACTTGTCCCGTGAGCAACGCCACAACACGAACTCGCGGTGCGCAAGTCGCTGCAATCGAAAGGTGGAGGGCTTCTGTTGCCCGGTGCCCTCCGAACCGCGCCTGACGTTGCTAAACGGCAGGGCTTCGACTTCAGGCCTTTCGCGCCGCGTTACGCAGCGAGAGCAGCCTCAGCATAGTTGTCGTTGGCAACTATTCTGATTGACCCGATAACGGCGGTATCATGCCGAGCGAAAGAGCACCCTTTACACCCTCGTCGATCCTAGTTCGCCCCCACCTCAGAGGCCAAGTTTCAGGGATCAGGTTTCGGGGATCCAGGGTCGGCTGGCGTCCTGATCCCTGAAACCTGGCCCCTGGGGTGGAGGCGCCGGGTACTGCCCCCGGGTCCGATAGGCTTATTACGATGTCCATTTATCGCCATAGCCGGACGAATCCGGCAGCTTCAATATAAGCAAGTTTGAGGTAGAGAAAAAGCTGGACTCGAAGCAGCACCTGGACCAGCGGTAAAATGGTGCACCGCAATAGGACCAATCCCTTGATGCTATTGGGGAAACGACCGTGGATTGCGGGCGCCGGCCGCCCCCCGGCCCAGGCCGGCGGTCAGCGCCAGGATGCAGCGGAGCCAGGACGCGCGTGACCGGCAGCCTGGAGCAGGGCCCAGACTCTGGCCCAGGCGGTCTCCTGCGGGGCCCGCCGGCCTATCGCAGCGCGACGCCCTGGCGGGCGGGGCCGGGAGTGCTCGCAACCGTCGCCATCGTGGGCGTGAGCCTCCTCGTGGGGCTTTTGCTGGCGCGCTTTCTCGCGGTCGCCAGCCCGGGAGCGCTCGAGACGGTCCCGGGGCGGCTGCGGCTCCTGGGTCTCTCGCAGCTCCTCATGGTGGCGCTGACGCTCCTCGCCAGCGCGCTGCTCGGGGGACGGTCGAGCGAGGTGCTGGCCCTGCGCGCGGTCCCCGGAGGGTGGCGCACCTATACGATTGCCCTTCTGGGGCTGATGGCGCTGCAACTTCTGCTGTCCGCCGTTCAGCGCGGCGTCGGGCACGATGTGGGAACGGACGTGCGTCAGTTCGTGGACCTTGTGCGGGGGCCGGACTGGCCCCTCGCCGCAGCGGTCGTGGCCATCGGCGCGCCCCTGGCGGAAGAGCTGGTGTTTCGCGGCTTCCTGCTCTCCGCGCTGGCGACGAGGCTCGGCTTCTGGGGCGCCGCGCTGCTCGCAAACCTGCCCTGGACCGCCCTGCACTGGGGCTACTCCACGGTGGGCCTCGTCGAGGTCTTCATCCTCGGGCTCTTCTTCTCCTGGCTCCTGTGGCGTACGGGCAGCCTGCGTGTCCCCATCCTCTGCCACGCCATCTTCAACGGGCTGGTGCTCCTGGAGCTGCGCTACGTCGATCTGCCGGCTTCCGGCTGAGCCGGCGCCCCCCATCGACGACCGGTGGAGGGCGCGGGCCTGCGCCTTGGCAGGGCGCAGACTCAAGGGCTAGGTTGGCGCCATGCAGCAATACCTCGACCTCATGCGGCGCATCCGCACCCAGGGCGTGCGCAAGGCCGACCGCACCGGCACCGGGACGCTCAGTGTGTTCGGGCACCAGATGCGCTTCGATCTCGCCGCGGGCTTTCCCCTGGTCACCACCAAGCGGGCCCACCTCAAGTCGGTGATCCACGAGCTGCTCTGGTTCCTTCAGGGCGACACCAACACCAAGTATCTCAACGTCAACGGTGTCACGATCTGGGACGAGTGGGCCGATGAGAACGGCGAGCTGGGGCCGATCTATGGGGCGCAGTGGCGCTCCTGGGCAGCGCCCGACGGGCGCACCATCGACCAGCTGCAGGAGGTGGTGGAGACCCTCAAGACCAGCCCCGACAGCCGCCGCATGGTCGTCACCGCCTGGAACCCGGCCGACCTTCCCGATATGGCGCTGGCGCCCTGCCACTGCCTGTTCCAGCTCTACGTGACCGAGGGAAGGCTGTCGTGCCAGCTCTACCAGCGCTCGGCCGATGTGTTTCTGGGCGTGCCGTTCAACATCGCGAGCTACGCCCTGCTGACCATGATGATTGCCCAGGTGACGGACCTCGAGCCCGGCGAGCTCGTGCATACGCTGGGCGACGCCCACCTTTATCTCAACCACCTGCAGCAGGCGGACCTGCAACTGGAACGCACGCCGCGGCCCCTGCCGAGGATGCGCCTCAATGCGGAGGTGCGCAGCCTCTTCCGCTTCGGCTACGAGGACTTCGAGCTCACGGGCTACGACCCGCATCCCCGCATCGATGCCGCCGTGGCGGTCTGAGGTCCTCCCTCTCCCCGCGCACCTCCAACCTCGCCTCGCGCTCCATCAGCGCGGGGAGAGGGTACGGGTAGGGGCAGCGGCACACTCCAGCGTTGGAGACTGGGGCTGCCCCTCACCCTAGCCCTCTCCCCGCAAGCGGGGAGAGGGAATGCGGCCAGCGTTGCGCCGCACGCGGTGCACCGCTATAAGCCCGCAACACGGCCAGAGGATGCCTCCGAGGCAGGCCGGGGCGCCAGCTTCAGGAGACGAGACGAGATGGCTCAGGTCAGCGAGATCAAGGCTTTCGTGCGAGGCCGGGCAGGCACCGGCGGCGCCCGTGCCACGCGCCGCGAGGCCAAGGTGCCGGCGATCATTTATGGCGCCGGCCGGGCGCCGGAGAGTGTGGCGATCGGCTCCAACGAGCTCGCCAACGTCATGAACCGCGGCCGGTTCCTGTCGTCGCTGGTAGACCTCGACATCGACGGCACCAAGGTGCGGGTGATCCCGCGCGAGGTGCAGGTCGATCCCGTCCAGGACGTGCCTCTGCATGTCGACTTCCAGCGCGTGAGCCCAGGCGCGCGCATCCGCGTCAACGTCCCCGTGCGCTTCATCAACGAGGCGGCCTCGCCGGGCCTGAAGCGCGGCGGCGTGTTGAACATCGTTCGCCACGAGATCGAGGTCACCTGCCCGGCCGAGGCGATCCCCGACCACTTCGAGTTCAGCCTAGCGGGCCTGGAGATCGGCCGCTCCTTGCACATCTCGGCGATTACGCTGCCCGAGGGCGTGCGCCCCACCATCCTGAACCGGGATTTCACGGTGGCCACCATTGCCGGCCACCGCACCGAGGAGGAAGGCGTGCCGGGCGCCGAGGCGGCTGTCGCGGGCGAAGGTGCCGCGCCGGTCGCCGAGGGTGGCGAGCCCGCGCCCGCGGGCGACGCCAAGGCTCCCGCCGGCGGCGGCAAGGCCCCGGCTGGCAAGGAAGCCGCCAAGCCGGCGGCCAAGGCACCCGAGAAGGGGAAGAAGTAACGGCCGCGCCGGCGTGCGCGGCCCGGCGCCGGCGCCTGCTGGATGTCATCCATGAAGCTTCTCGTTGGCCTCGGCAACCCGGGCAAGGGCTACGCGCGCCACCGCCATAACGTCGGGTTCATGGCGCTGGAGCGCATTGCGGAGCGGCACGGCCTCGGCCCGTGGAGGAAGCGCTACCACGGCCTCGTGGCGGAGGGGCCGATCGGGGGCCGCCGCGTCATGCTGCTGATGCCGCAGACCTACATGAACGACAGCGGCCAGGCGGTGGGCGAGGCGCAGCGCTACCTCAAGATCGACGAGGGCGACATCTACGTCCTGCACGACGAGATCGACCTCGCTCCGGGCAAGCTCAAGGTGAAGGTGGGCGGCGGCAATGCCGGCCACAACGGCCTGCGCTCGATCACGGCGCACGTGGGCAACGAGTACGCGCGCGTGCGCATCGGCGTCGGCCATCCCGGCTCCAAGGATGCGGTGGTGCACTACGTCCTGCACGACTTCTCCAGGGACGACCAGGAATGGCTGGAGCCGACGCTGGACGCCATCGCCGAGGCGGCGGTCCGGCTTGCGGCCGGCGACGACGCCCGCTTCCTGACGGACGTGGCGCGCCGGCTCCAGCCCGCGCAGTCCGGGGCCTCGGGCAAGAAGGGGGAGAGGAGCGCCGGCGGCGCGCCCGACGGGAGCGCGGACAAGGCCGGCGGTGGCAAGGGCGGCGCAGCCGGGACGCCGCCGTCCAAGCCTGCCACGCCGGCTGCGGCGCCCCTGCCGGACCCTGCCCCTCCCGCCGAGAGGCAGCGCCCCGGCTCGCTGGCTGACAACCTCAAGCGCTGGCTGCGCGGACGCAGCCGCTAGCAGGCGGTGAGCCCATCGCCATGGCTTGCCCCTGCGGGGCATGACCACTTCTGAGGTTGCGCGCTTACTGCAGGGCGCGGCCGCCCGAGCCCGAAGGCGCAATCTCCTCGAAATCGCCGGGCTTCCATCGCCCGTCGAAGGCCGGTCCGTCCGGTCCGTAGAGGCGCAGATAGGCGAACCAGCCCTTGCCGGGGATGGTCTTGATCCAGCGGGCTTCCTGGCCGGCAGGCGCGGTGGGGCCGAAATAGAGGTCGGTGCTGCCGGTCTGTGGAACACCCTTCAATTCGACGAGCGAGCGCAATGCGGCTTTGTCCTGATCGGTCTGGATCTGCGACCGGGTTCCGGCATCGTACACCGTGATCGACCAGAACAGCTTCTGCGGCACGGGTTGCGGCACGCTCAGCCGGTAGGTCTTGCCGCCGTCGAGATAGCCGCCGTCCCTGTCCCGCAGGCCGAGCCAGTAGAGAGAGCCCGCGCCGGCCGTCCGCAGGACCATCTTGGGGGACATGGCGATTGCCTGCGAGAACCAGCGGTCTCTCGCCTCGAGGTCGATGGCCGTCGGCAATTCGAAGTCGCCGTTCTCATAGCGCAGCGCTGCGTACTCCCATCTGCGATCCGGCCAGACGAAGCGGTCGGGGCGCGCGCTGGCATAGCCGGCGACCAGCATGTGATCGCGGCCGACCTTCGCGGCGCGCTCGAGGATCGTCTGCATGCGCGCATCGGGGACGAACGGCTTGCCGTGCTCGATGCCGAGCATCGCCAGCATGCCGTACATGGGCCGGAATTCCTCGACTGCCGGCTCCTCCTGCAGCACCTTGTGCAGCTTCTCCCAGAATTGGACGTTGTCCTCCCAACGCAGAAGCGTGAGGTCGATCCTGTCGTTGGTCCGGTCGATGAACGCGAAGGCGGGAGGACTTGCCGCCTGGGACAGTGGATAGATCTTGACCTTCCTTTGCGCGTCGAGGCCGGCCTTCATGTCGCCATTGGGCGGCAGCGCGCGAGCTGCGACCAGGATGTAGTTCGTCTTCGACCGGGCCGCGTAATAGCCCGACGGCACGTTACCCCGGTAGCCGGGCGGGAGGATCAGATGCTTGCCGCCCTTGCCCGCATCGGGTCCGGGCAGGCCCATGTCCTGCACCCAGCCGAAATTGTGGTCGTTGACGATCCCGAGGTAGGGACCGGCCGCGAGCGCGATCACCAGGGGCCCCGTCTCTCTGAGATCGATGGTGGCTCCCATGTACGGTGTGTCGGAGTTGCCGGTGAACAGCACGTGGCGCGGCGCACCTGCCAGGATTATTGCACTCCTGTTGTCCGCCACACCTGCGTCGCGCGTGCCCTGCATGACCCCCTCCATCGAGACCGTGGGATAGAAGAAGCGATAGGCCTGCACCGCACGCTGAAAGTCCTGCTCGTCATGGACGCGCTCGGCCGTCTGCGGCGTCGGATAGCCGTCCTTGAACGGCGCAGGCTCCTGAGCGAAGGCGCCGGTCGCGACGAGCACTGTCGCGGCCCCGAGCATGAAACGCATCGGCATGTCCATCTCCTTCGCGTTCGGGGCCGGCGCTACTGCAGGGCCCTGCCGCCGCTGCCGGCATCCAGCCGCTCGACGTCGGGCAGCACCCACGTCTTCTCGAAGAGCTCCTTCCTGGGTGCGTAGAAGCGAAACATCAGCTCGAAGGGGCGCTGCGCGTCGGTCGGCACCCAGTTCGCCTCCTTGCCGGCCGGGGCCCGCGGGCCGAAATAGACGTCGACCGAGCCGTCGGAGCTCTTCTGCACCTCGGCCGCATTGGAGGCGCGGCTCGCGCGCGGCATGTTCTTGATCAGCGCGTGCGTCTGGCGGTCGTAGGCGGTCACCGACCAGTACTGGTCGACCGGCACGTTCGGCGGGACATGCAGCCGATAGGTCTGGGCGCCATCGTAGGGCCGCCCATCCTTGTCGCGGATGCTGATCAGATAGAACTGCCCCGCGCCCAGGCGCTTGATACCGATGTAGGCGTAGCTGTAGGTCAGGCCGCGGTCGTCGGTCGGATAGTGCCCGGGATCGGCGAATCCTTTCTGGACCGCCTTGATGAACTCGGGATTGGCGGGGAACGTCCATCGGCTCGAGGCCGAGAAGTACGGTGGAAGGCCGGCATCGTACCTCGCCTCCAGCCATGCGCCCGCTTCCTGTGCGGCCGAAGCAAGCATCGCCCTCGTGGGCTCATCCGGCGCGAACGGCTTGCCCTTCTCGATGCCGAGCGACCTCAGCTGATCGATCATCGCGCGGTCGCGCTGCAGCCACGGCTCGCTCTGCACGATGCGGTTCAGATTGTCGAAGAAGCTCGCGTCGTAGCGGATCGTGGAGTCGAAATCGATGTCCTTGACATCGGTGAACACCGTGGCGGGCGGCTTGGCCGCTTGCGCGAGCGGATAGACCTTCATCCGCTTGCCGTAAGCGATGGATGCCTCGACATCCGCCGGGCTGTGGCTCGCGAGGTTGGCGCGGAACAGCATGTAGCCGCCGAACGTGTCCGACTGCAGGGCGCGGTACCCCTTCGGCGGCGAGCCCTTGTAGCCCGGTGGCAGCACCAGAAACTTGCCGCCCCTGCCCTTGTCGACGCCCAGCAGACCGGCGTCCTCCAGCGGCACCTGCCAGGCGGTGACGATGTTGCCGTTGAACGACCCGGTCTTGCCGGCCGGCGGCAGATCGAGCACCACAGGCCCGTCCTTCGTATCGAAGAACGCCATGAAGTAGAGCGCGTCGGGGTTCGGCGTCAGCGTCTGGTTCTTTGCATCGAGCGGGCGGCCCCAGTAGATGACCTGGCCGACCTTGCCGCCGGTCTTGCCGAGCATCTCCTGCCGCATGAGGTCGTAGTTGACCGCGGGCATGCCCCAGATCACCGCCTCCACAGCGCGGCGGTGTACGGCGCGCTCGGCCAGCTCGGACGCGCTCGGCGTCTGAGCGCGTACAGGCCCAGCAAGCGCGGCAAAGACTCCGGCCACCGCAACTGAGGCGGCGCTCAGGGCGGCAACGCGCCTGAGCAGCGGGAAAACTGCGCGAACCATGACGAACCCTCGGCTGCATGACGAGCAGCTGCATGCTCGCCGGCTCGTCCGGTCGCGCCATCGGAACAAACCCCCAAAGCTGCGGATGAAATACCTTCGAAGGCCGGATCTGGGAGTTGTCTTCTTCCGGCACACGGTGCCCGGTCGCCGCTCGGGGTCAAGCGACTCCTGCTCGCATGTCGCCTTCAGCCTCGGCCGGTCCATCGCGCGCGCCGCCTCGGGGCGCGGGCGCCGGGCGCGGCGGGGGCGGCTCAGTCCCGCTTCAACCAGTCGGGCGGCGGCACCCAGTCCTTCAGCTCGGGTGCGACCCGGTCGAAGTGGGGGTCGGCCACAGCGCGCAGGCTCGCCTCGTAACGTTCCGTGAAGGCTGCGCCCATGGCCTGCGCGATGGGCTCGATGGCCGCGGCGTACCTGGCGGCGGCCGCGGGTCGGCCGGCGCGCTCAGGACGGCGATCCTGCCTGCCCACGCGATGATGTTGCGCTTCGTGGCGGCGTCCCGGCCCATGACATCGCTCATCTCTTGGAGCAGGGCGTCGTGCCCGCTGGCCGGAGCGGTGTCGCGCTCCTCGCCCGGAAGCGTCTCGTCCGGCGCGCCGGCCAGCTCCCGCTGCGCCGCGCGCCGAGCCTCGAGCTGCCCCTCGAGACTGGCCTCCCAGGACGCCGCGAACTCGCCACCCATGACCCTTGCGAGGGCATCGAGGCTTGCACGAAATGTCGCCCGGGCGGCGGGCAGGTCCGGCGCACCGGCGAGGTCGAACCGCTTGGATAGTACATCGAACTCCAGCTTCCACGCCGCGTCGCGCCCGACGACCGCGATCAGCTCGCCAACGAGCGCATCGAGGGGGTACCTCGGGCGGCCTCTCCAGCGCACGGGCAGATAGTCGTCGTCCACCTTCGGCGTCCAGACGCCGGCCGACGACACCTCGCGCACGATGGCCGCGTAGCTCGTGCCTTTCGGCTCGCAGATGTCGGGAAAAAACAGGATGCCGCGCTCGTCGTCGTGATGGTCGAGCGCGGCACCCAGCCGCCGGCGCAGGCCGAGCGCGTGCTCGTCGGGATCGAAGGCGTCGAAGCCGTCGAACATGTGGAACAGCGTCGCGTCCCCGCGATGCTCGACCAGGCGGGTGGTGCCGAACGGTGTGCGCGCCGGCACGAGGCTGGCAATGCGCAGGACGGCGACGGCGTCGATGCTCACGGGAAACCTGCTCGCGAGGCGCTCACTGGGTTGCGCGCCACCTTTGTTGCGGCGGCGTGGCGCCGATGTGGCGAGCGATCTGCCTGTCGATGCGGCTGCTTCCCGCTGCCGCGATCCCGGCGTGGAGGCGAGGCGGCGGCCGGGCGCAGGGCATTGCAAGGCCGGCTGGAACGGCGCACGGTCGGGGCGGGTGCCATTTCGATCCGGGGGTTCCGATGCGCGTCCGCAACGCCAAAGACCTGCTCGCCGGCTGCCTGTTCCTGGCCTTCGGCGCCGCGTTCTTGGTCCTGGCGCAGGACTACGAGCTGGGCTCGGCGCGGCGCATGGGCCCCGGCTATTTCCCGGTCGTCTTGTCGATCGTCCTCATGGGCATCGGCCTCGCCACGGTCGTGCGCAGCTTCGTCGTGCCGGGCCTCCCCGTGCGCGATATCGCAGGCCGGGCGCTCGTTCTCGTCACGGCGGGCATCTTGCTGTTCGGCCTGCTCATCGAGCGGGCGGGGCTGGGGATTGCCGTGGCGGCGCTCGTTCTCGCCGCCGCGCCTGCCAGCCGCAAGGCGCGGCCGCTCTCCGCCCTCCTCCTGGCAGCGGGCCTGGGCGGCTTCTGCGTCCTGGTGTTCGTCAAGGGCCTGGGGCTGCCGTTCCCGGTGCTCGGCTCCTGGCTCGGAGGCTAGGCAGCCATGGATATCCTCGCCAATCTCGCCACCGGCCTCGCCACCGCATTCTCGCCCGAGAACCTGCTCTACTGCTTCCTCGGCGTGCTGCTCGGCACCCTCGTCGGCGTGCTGCCCGGGCTCGGTCCGGTGGCGACCATCGCCATGCTGCTGCCGGCGACGTTCGCACTGCCGGCGGAATCGGCGCTCATCATGCTGGCCGGCATCTATTACGGGGCCCAGTACGGCGGCTCCACCACGGCTGTGCTCATCAACCTGCCGGGCGAATCCTCCTCCATCGTCACCGCGCTCGACGGCTATCGCATGGCCCAGCAGGGCCGCGCGGGCGCGGCGCTCGCGATCGCCGCCATCGCCTCCTTCGTGGCCGGCACGGCCGCCACCTTCGTGGTGGCCTTCCTGGCGCCGCCGCTGGCCGGTATCGCGCTCGAGTTCCAGGCGGCAGAATACTTCTCGCTCATGGTGCTGGGGCTCGTCGCCTCGATCGTGCTGGCGCAGGGCTCGCTCCTCAAGGCCCTCGGCATGGTGGTGCTGGGCCTCCTCCTGGGCCTCGTCGGCACCGACGTCACATCGGGCACCGCGCGCTTCGCGTTCGACATCCGCGAGCTCAACGACGGCATCAACTTCGTGGTCGTGGCCATGGGCGTGTTCGGCGTCGCCGAGATCGTGCGCAATCTCGAGAGCGAGCGCGCGCGCGAACTGGTCGCAACCCGCATCAGCCGGCTGATGCCCACGCGCGAGGATATGCGGCGCAGCGTTGCCCCGATCCTCAGGGGCACGGGCCTCGGCTCGCTGCTCGGCATTCTGCCGGGCGGCGGGGCGCTGCTCGCCTCGTTCGCCGCCTATGCCCTGGAGAAGAAGGTGTCGCCGCGCGCCGCCGAGTTCGGCAGGGGCGCCATCGAAGGCGTAGCCGCACCGGAGGCCGCCAACAACGCCGGAGCGCAGACCTCCTTCATTCCGATGCTGACGCTCGGCATCCCCTCCAACCCGGTGATGGCGCTGATGATCGGCGCCTTGATCCTGCAGGGCATCCGGCCCGGCCCCAACGTGATGGTGGAGCAGCCGCGCCTGTTCTGGGGCGTGATCGTCTCCATGTGGATCGGCAACTTGTTCCTGCTGGTGATGAACCTGCCGCTGATCGGCCTGTGGGTGCGCGTGCTGGCGGTGCCCTACCATCTCCTCTATCCGGCCATCCTGGTGTTCGCCTCGGTGGGCGTGCTGAGCCTCTCCAACGCCACTCTCGACGTGCACCTGATGGCGCTGTTCGGCGTCTTCGGCTACGTGCTCGTGAAGCTCGACTGCGAGCCGGCCCCGCTGCTGCTCGGCTACATCCTGGGGCCGCTGATGGAGGAGTACCTGCGGCGCGCCATGACGCTGTCGCGCGGCGATCCCACGATCTTCCTGCAGCGCCCGATCAGCGCCGCGATGCTGGCCGTGGCGCTGCTGGCCGTCGTGGCCGCGGTGCTCCCCGCAGTGAGCCGCACCCGGGCCAAGGCATTCGCGGAGTAGGTCGCGTACTCAGACAGATCCTTACCGTCTTTGACCCCTGGGAGACGCTGCACCGCCGCGAGTCCACCTGGTTGCAGAGCTACTTTCACCGTCTCGACGAACCGGCCAGCATGCCCGCTCGCGACCCATGGCGGAAGTCGAAGATTGCCGGATCGACTACGAGCACGTACCAAGAAGCCATATCCAGGGGAGGATGCGATGACAAACGAGACGGACCGGATCGAGCTCACCCGTCGCCTGGTGGTCGCAGGAGGGCTTGCGGCGCTCGCCGCACCTTCAGCGAGCGCGCAACTTGCAGGAAACGCCTTCATCATCTCAGGCTTTCCTGCCGGCGGGATGGGCGATCTCGTATCCCGTCCGCTGGCCGAGAGAATGCGCGGTCGCTATGCAGCGAACGTGCTGGTCGAAAGCAAGGTCGGCGCGGGCGGCCGCATCGCCGCGACCTTCGTGAAGCGGGCGCCAGCGGACGGGCTGACCATCCTGCAGATACCGTCCTCGATCATGACTCTCTATCCGCACATCTACAAGGACCTACCCTACGATCCGCTGGCGGACTTCGCTCCGGTCACCGCGACAGCGACCTATGTGTACGCCTTCACGGCGAGCTCAGCGCTTCCGGCGAACGTGCGCGCGGTGGCCGACTTCGTCGCCTGGGCGCTGGCGAACCCGGAGAAGTCGAGCTACGGCATCCCGGCGACCGGATCGGCCTTGCACTTCGCAGGCATGATGCTGCAGCGCGCGACGGGCATCGAGTTCAAGGCGGTCCCTTACCGGGGCGGCGCGCCGTTGCTCACCGACATGCTCGCGGGCGCGATCCCCGTGAGCTTCAACGTGCTCGGCGAGGTGTTGCCACACATACGGGACGGCAAACTGCGCTCTCTCGGGGTGTGCGGTCCGGAGCGGTCCAAGTTCCTGCCCGAGGCTCCCACCATGAAAGAGCAGGGCTTCGCCGACATTGCGCTGACCGAATGGCTCGGCTGGTTCTTACCCGCGGCCACGCCGCCCGACCTGGTGCGGACCCTGAACGGGTTCGTACGCGAGGGGCTGCAGGACCCCGCGATGGTTGCGAGCCTGGCAAAGTCGGCGCTCGAGCCCCACCACACCACGCCCGAGATGTGCGCCGCCCTGCTCAAGGAGGATCACGCGCGCTGGGGCGGCATCGTCAAGTCGACGGGCTTCAGCATCAACCAGTAGCCATGGGGATCGCCTCTCCACGATCCGCCAGCTCCGGAGGCAGCTCATGCGAGTAACAGGCGCCCAGGCCCTCGTGCGGGTCTTGCGGTCTGAGCAGGTTACGCTCGCCTTCGGGGTGGTGGGCGGCAAGCTCGCGCCGCTCCTGCATGCGATCCATGGGGCGCCGGAAATTCGCTACGTAGGCACGCGGCATGAGGGAAACGCGGCGATCATGGCTGCGGCGGCGTACGCCGGCTCAGGGCGCTGCGCCGTCGCATTGGGCGAGATGGGACCGGGCGGGCTCAATCTCGCATCAGGCGCAGGAGTTGCATTCAACAACAATCTCGCAACGCTGCTCGTAACGAGCAACCAGCACCGCGCGGCCGCATATCCCCACTCCGGCATGTTCATGGACCTGGAAACAGTCGAGCTGCTGCGCCCCATAACCAAATGGAACGCGGTGGTGAGCGATCCGCGGCGGATGCCGGAGCTGGCACGGCGCGCCTTTCGCGAGGCGCTGTCGGGCAGGCCGGGCCCGGTGCATCTCGACGTTCCGCACGACGTCCTCGCGGCCGATTGCGAGCTCGCGGACGACGAGTTCGCGACCGGGCCGGAGAGCTATCGCTGCATCTCGCTGCCGCGCCCCAGTGCCGTGGGTGTTGAGGCTGCCGCGCGCGCGCTCGCCGCCGCGCGGCGTCCCCTCATCGTCGCCGGCGGCGGCGTGGTGGCGAGCGGAGCCGAGGCGGGAGTTCGCAGCCTCGCGGCGCGGCTCTCCGCACCGGCGATCCCTACGCAGATGGCGCTGGGCGTGATCCCGACCGGCAGTCCGCATTTCATCGGTCATGGCGGCATCATCGGCGGGGATGCCATCCCGCTTGCGTTCGCCGAGGCCGACGTCGTCGTCGCCATCGGCTGCCGTTTCTCGTCATGGATGTGGGACGAGCTCGGGCCGTTGGCGCGGCGGCATCATAAGCTGATCAACATCAACATCGACCCGGCGGCGCTCGGGGCGCCGGCCATGCACGAGATCGCCTTGCAGGCCGACGCCGGGCTGGCTGTTGCCGACATTCTCGATCAGCTGGAAACGCGGAGCGAGCTATCGGTCGATGCGCATTGGCTGGCACGGCTGCGCAGCGTGCGGGCTGCCTATGAGCAACGACTTCGCGGTATGGCGGACAGCTCCTCGCCTGTCATGCATCCAGCCGCGCTGGCGCAGCGGATCGCCGCGATTCTGCCCGAGGACGCGGTCGCGGTCTATGACGGGGGGCATACGACCTTCTGGAGCAACGACTTGACACCGGTGCGGGCGACGCGAACGCGCTTTCACGACCCGGGCATGTCCCAGCTCGGTTTCGGCCTTCCCTATGCGCTCTCGCTCCAACTCCAGCACTCGGGAACGCCCGTGTTCAACATCACCGGGGACGGCTCGTTTGGGTTCTCGTTGCAGGAGCTGGATACCGCCCGGCGCTACCGTCTCCCGGTGATCAACATCATTCACAACAATGCGGCTTGGGGCATCATCCGCGCGGGTCAGAGGAAGCAATTGGACTTCGAGCTCGGCACCAGCCTCGCCGGCACGGACTATGCGGCGGTTGCGCGCGGGTTTGGATGCCATGGCGAGACGGTGGGACACCCAGACGAGCTCGCACTGGCAGTACAGCGGGCCCGCGCCTCGGGCCTCCCCGCCGTTATCGATTGCCTGACGGAGTTCGTGCCGCACCCGTGCATGGCGGGCTTCAGCCGCATGAACCGATACAGCTTCGACGCCTTGACGCAGCGATCCGCTCGCAGCGGTGCCGATTGAGAAAACGGGTCGGTCGTACCTCCCGAGGTCCCGGTTCGGGGCGCCGCTCGCGTTCCGCTCGCAGCGCGCCGACCGGGATGACGGGTGAGGGTCGTCAGGCGACGGCGCGGCGGAAGCTGTCGGCGGCCTTGGTCCAGTTCACCACGTTCCACCAGGCGTCGACGTAGTCGCCGCGGCGGTACTGGTGGCGCAGGTAGTAGGCGTGCTCCCACACGTCGATGCCGATCACGGGACGCGCGCCGTTGGGGTCCATGTGCGGCGTGTCCTGACCAGGCGTGTTGAAGACGGTGAGCCGCTTGTCCTTGACGGCGAGCCAGGCCCAGCCCGAGCCGAAGCGCCCGACGGCCGCCTGCTTCAGCGCGGCCTTCATCTGGTCGAAGCCGCCGAAGGCGCCGTCGATGGCATCCTTAAGGTCGCCCACGGGGGTGCGCGGGCCGCCGGGCGTCATCAGGTCCCAGAAGAAGGTATGGTTCCAGTGCCCGCCCATGTTGTTGCGCACCGCGGTGCGGATGCCCTCGGGCACCGCCTGCAGGTTGGAGACGACCTCCTCGGGCGGCCTGGCGGCGATATCCGGGTTGCGCGCGGCAAGCGTGTTGAGATTGCCGATGAAGGCGGCGTGATGGTTGCGGTGGTGGAAATTCATGGTCGCCGTGTCGATGTGCGGCTCCAGCGCCTCGTAGGCGTAGCCGAGCGGCGGCAGGCTGAAGGCCGGGGTCTGGGCGAAGGCGGCGCGGCCGAGCACGGTCGAGCTGCCGGCGAAGGCAGCCGCGCCACCCAGCACTTTCAGGGCTTGTCTGCGGTTCATGACGTCCTCCGTGCGGTTCCCTCGTGGCGGGACGAGGCCCGCCAGGGATGACAAATGGGCTCTCCACTCACCCCTCCGCTTCGCGCAGCGGACGGTGGTGATGATGTGGGCGATTACGGGCCGCATCCTGGAGCGGATGGCGGTTGGACCGCCGAGCGGCTATCAAATGAGCGTGAGCCTTTGCCCCGAGCTTTGCGCCGTGCGCACGGGGACGTCGCGCCATGGAGCGGCCATCCGGGCGTTTGTCCCCAACCAGGCCGCGCGCCTGCATGCTGGTGCAAGTAGCCTCCGGGGTGGGCAGCGCGCCCATTCCGAGCTGAACCCAGGACCTGCCTGAGACCGGGACTGCACGTGACACCTGAAGCCAGCGAGCTGGAGATTGCCGCGCTCGGCGCGCAGGGCGACGGCATCGCCGAGACCGAGGCCGGGCGGGTCTATGTTCCGTTCGCTCTGCCGGGCGAGCGGGTCGAGCGGGGCCCGACTGCCGAGCCGCGCCTGCTGTCGCAGGCGAGCCCCGATCGCGTGGTCCCGGTGTGCCGCCACTTCGGGGTGTGCGGGGGGTGCGTCGCGCAGCACATGGGCGAGAGGCTCTATGCCGAATGGAAGCGCGGCATCGTGGTGGCCGCCCTGCGCCAGCGCGGCCTCGAGCCTCCCGTAGGCCCGCTCTATCGCATACCGCCGCGGACGCGCCGCCGCGCCGTGCTGACGGCGCGCCGGGAGGGAAAACGCGTCGTGCTCGGCTATCACCGGCGCAAGAGCCTCGATCTCGTCGAGATCGAGGAGTGCCCGGTGCTGCTGCCGCAGCTCGCCGCGCAACTCCCCGCGTTGCGGGCGGTTGCGGCGGCGCTGGCCGCGCCCGAGGTGCGCCTCACGGTGCTGGCGACGCCCGCCGGCCTCGATGTCGCCGCCGAGGCCGGGCGAGGCCGCCTCGCGCCTGCCGCCGCGGCCGAGATCGCCCGCATCGCCGCACAGCACCGGCTGGCGCGCGTTGCCGTCCACGCGGAGACCGTCGTAGAGCGCGCGCGGCCGGAGCTCACGACCGCGGGCGGCCGCAAGATCGCCGTGCCCCCGGGCGCATTCGTGCAGGCGGTGGAGGAGGCGGAGCGGGCGCTGGCAGGCCTCGTCTCCGGGGCCGTGGGCTCGGCCAAGCGGGCCGCCGACCTCTTCTGCGGGGCCGGCACCTTCACATTCGACCTGGCAGCCCATGCCCGCGTGCTGGCGCTGGACCGCGACTCCGCGGCGATTGCAGCGCTGTCAGCGAGCGCCCGCGGTGCCCAGGGCCTGAAACCGATCGAGGCGCGGGTGCGCGATCTGTTCCAGGCGCCCCTGTCGGCAAAGGAGCTCGAGGGCTTCGATGCCGTGGTCTTCGATCCCCCCCGCGCGGGCGCACGCAGTCAGGCGCAGCAAATCGCCCGCGCGCGGGTGCCGACCGTCGTTGCGGTCTCCTGCGATCCGGGCACGCTGGCACGCGACGCCCGTCTGCTCGTCGACGGCGGCTATGCCATCGAGAGCGTCACTCCGATCGACCAATTCCTGTTTTCGCCGCACGTAGAAGCGCTCGCCGTATTGCGGCGTGCGGCCCTCCCCTCTACGCGCCGGCGCTGAGAGCTTCCGCTGCTCGCCCTCGTCCTGTGGTGCCGGCCGGGTACGGTCGGCCACGGCGGGGGCACCCTCCCGACGGTCAGTTGATCTCCGCCTGATAGTACTTGTCGGTGAACTGGCCTCTCCCCAGACGCCACTCCACCGCGCGCCCGTCGAGTGCGAAGACCAGACGGTCGAGCACCAGGAGGGGTACGCCGGCCTCCAGGCCGAGCGCCTGGGCGACCTCGGCCGACGCGCTGCCGATCGAGATCCGCTCCTCGCCCTTGCCGAGAAGGATGCCGAACTGCTGCGCCAGCACCACGATGCGCTGCGAGAAGCCCTTCTGCTCGTCCAGGTCGGGGAACAGTGCCGCCGGCAGCACCACCTCCTCGACCATGAACGGCTTGCCCTTGTAGACGCGCAGGCGCTGGATGCGCCATACGCGGTCATCGGGCTTCAGCCGCAGACGGGCACATTCCGCCGGATTGGCGGTGCCTTGCGAGACCTGCAGCACGTTGGTCTCCGACGTCACGCGTTCTCCGTCGGACGTCCTGATGTTGCTGTAGCGGACGGCCAGCTCGTCGGACGCCTGATCGTTGACGAAGGTGCCCCGCCCCTGGCGGCGGGTGAGGAGGCGCTCGCTCTCCATCATGTCGAGCGCCTTGCGCATGGTGCCGGAGCTCACCCCGAACTCGCGGGCGAGATCCCCCTCGTTGGGGATGGCTGTGTTGGGCTTCCACTCGCCCATGGCGATGCGGGCAGCCAGCGCATCGCGCACCTGCAAATACAGGGGTCGAGTGGAAAACCGGGTTGCGCCTATCATTCGGTTGCTGAGCATGGGGGCCTCTCTCTCGTATAGCAGACATCTGACATCCGATAGACCATTCCCGCCATCGTCTATCGTTATACGCGTATACTTTAGTATTTCTTGGGTCCTCATACCTGTTACGCCCAAGATTCCTTGTATAGTGTAATGCACTCTATGGATTTGCTCGATATATGCGTCAGACGTTACTCACAGAATAGTATGCGACAGCACGAGGCCGATCCTGCGCCGGGACGAGGGTGTGGTTCGCATGCAAAATCCCCGCAGGCACACCGCCGGCCGCGATCCGCTCGGGCTCCGGATGTCTGAGAGAACCGCCGCAGTCGACCAGGATGACCCAGGCAGAGATGCGGTGAAGTTCCGAGCAACCCGCAGCCAAAGTGATCCGCCGACCTGCACAACCCACGCGATTATTACAGTGAGCGAAAAGCCGGCAAAGCACAATGAATGCAACACTTCGCGAACGGCTCCAGGCCTCTTTCGTCATCGTATCGCCATTATCCCTCGACTGAGCGCTCGGGAAGCCGGTGGCCGTCATCCTCACTGGACGGAGGATAATGGAGTGACCGGCACAGGACAGGCAACATAGCGATGCCGCTGCGGCAGGTTGATCTTGCAACGAGAATGCGGCGGTATTCGTGCGTGGCGTCCGGCACAGGGCCCGGCCGCACCAGGACGGAGACGGACAGTTGAGCAACCAGATCGATCTCGAGGGGCGCCGCGCGGTGGTCACCGGGGGCGCCCAGGGCTTCGGCAAGGCGATTGCGGAGCGGTTCGTTGCCTCGGGCGCACGCGTGGCGCTGTGGGACCGCGATCTGGCGTTCGCCGAGGCGACGGCCAAGGCGCTGGGGCCGGCGGCCATCGCGGTCGGCTGCGACGTGGCAGACGCCGCCGCGGTCGCCGGCGCCCGCGACGCTACCGTGGCGGGCCTGGGACGCATCGATATCCTCGTCAACAACGCCGGCATCGCAGGCGCCAACGCCACGACCTGGGAGACCGATGTCGAGGAATGGCGCAAGGTGATGCGCATCAACCTCGACGGTCCCTTCATCTGCTCGCGTGCAGTCGTGCCCGCGATGATCGCGCAGGGCTACGGGCGTATCGTCAACATCGCCTCGATCGCGGGCAAGGAGGGCAACCCCAACGCCGCCCATTACTCTGCGTCGAAGGCGGGCCTGATCGCGCTCACCAAGTCGCTGGGCAAGGAGCTCGCAGGCTACGACATCGCCGTAAACGCGGTCACGCCGGCCGCCGCCAGGACCGCGATCTTCGAGCAGATCACGCAGGCGCACATCGATTTCATGCTGTCGAAGATCCCGCGCAACCGCTTCGTGACGGTCGCGGAGGTCGCCGCGCTGGTGGCCTGGCTGGCGTCGGCGGAGAACTCCTTCACCACGGGTGCCGTGTTCGACATCTCCGGCGGACGCGCGACCTACTGAGCGCCGCCTCGGCGACGCACGGTGATCACGAGACCCGGGTCGAAGCCCCCGCCCTCGCCGATGGCGACGTAGCCGCGCGGATTGGCGATCACGCGACAGCCGTTCACGCGGTAATCGGCGGGGGCGTGGGTGTGGCCGTGCACCCAGAGGCTGGCCTTGCCCACCAGCGCGTCGAGCGTGCTGGCGAACGCCGGGGTCAGTGGGTCGTCCCGGTAGCGCGGCTCGACGCTGCGGCGGGAAGGCGCGTGGTGCGTGACGACGACCTTGGTGCGCGGGCTCTCCCGCGCCAGCCGCTCGTCGAGCCATGCGCGCGAGACGAGATGCTCCTCGAGGCAATGCTGCGGCAGCCACCGGCCGGCGCCGTTGGCAATCAGGCGGTGATCGTTGAGGTGCTGCGCGGCCCAGTGCATGGCCCGCGCCTGCTCGCGCATGCCGGCGTAGAGGTAGTCCGTCCAGAGCGTGCAGCCCGCGAACTCCACCCCGCCCAGCACGATGCTGTCGCGCTCGAGGAGGTGGATGTTGCGCGCGCCCGCAGCCGCATTGCGGCCATCTTCCAGCTCGGCGTGGCGATCGCCGCCGTAGAACTCGTGATTGCCGGCCACGTAGATCACCGGCTTGGCGTTGAGCTCCTCGCCCGCAATGAAGGCCAGCCCCTCGCAGATGCCCTGGCAGACATCGCCCGCGATGACGACCGCATCGTGGACCGGCCGCGGGTCCGGCAGAGCGAGCGGCCGGCGCCGGTTCACGTCGACATGCAAGTCGGAGAGGATCCAGAGCTTCATGGTGAGGGGGGTGAGATGGTGAGTGGTGAGGTGTTGAGTGGCGGACCGTGCTCGCGGAGGAAGGGTATGAACGCTGGCGCTTGCTGCTGCCACCCTCTGTCCAGGTGTTACGCTGGTGACTTGCCCGCCTCGCGCGGACCGCACCCGCGGAATGCCCCTGGGAAGCCCGATTTTGACCGCTGAGCGCAATCGATGGCTCGGCCGGCCCCTGGGCCCGATGCGCTGGGCGCATCTCCTGGCCCGTCCTGGCCCTTCCCGCTGCGTTGAGCCATGCAACCTTACGGCGAGTGGCGAGGTAGTGAGTGGCGCGCACAACCCTTGTCATGCCGGGGCTTGTCCCCGGCAGCCAGCCAACCGCGAACTCCAGCGCCTGCTCTCAGTGGATGCCGGCAACAAGTGCCGGGATGACAGGTTCGAGCAGATGGGCCGGTGGTGCCCAAGCCCATGTCAGGTGCTACCGAAAACTCACCATCTCACTACTCACCACCTCACCCCTCGCCCTTCTTCCGCGCCAGGTGCTCGGCGCACTGGGCGCGGATCTCCCTCAGGTCCTTGAGCGTGCGATCGAGATCGGTGCGTTTGGCCTGCAACTCCTCGATCGCCTGCTCGGTCCTGGCGAGCAGCATCCGGGTTTGGGCGATCTGCGCGGGGTCCGCGTCGTAGAGCTTCAGATATTCCGCGATCACCTCCAGGCTGAAGCCCAGGTTCTTGCCGCGCAGGATCAGCTTCAGGCGTGCCCGGTCGCGGCGCGAGTAGGTGCGTTGTGCGCCACGCCGTGCGGGCGCGATGAGCCCCTTGGCCTCGTAGAAGCGGATGGTGCGGGTCGTGACCTCAAGCTCGTTCGCCAGCTCGCCGATGGCGTAGAGCCGGTCCTCGGGAGCCGGGGCCGGGGCAGGGCGCAACCGCTGCCGTTGGGAGGGGGAGCTCATCTGCGTTTGCGCCGTGCGTCCTCTTCGGCCTTCAGCTCCTTCTTGGAGAGCTTGCCGATCATGGTCTTAGGCAGCTCGGCGCGAAACTCGATCTCGGCCGGCATCTCGATCTTGGACAGCTTCACCTCGAGGTGCTTCCTGATGTCGTCGGCGGTTGCAGTCATCCCGGCCTTGAGCTTGATGAATGCCTTGGGCGCCTCCCCGCGGTAGTCGTCCCTGATGCCGATCACCGTCACCTCCTCGACCGCGCGATGCTCCCAGATCGCCTCCTCGACGCGCCGCGGGTAGACGTTGTAGCCGGAACAGATGATGAGATCCTTGATGCGGTCGACGATGCTGACAAAGCCGTCCTCGTCCATGACGCCGACATCGCCAGTGCGCAGGAACGCCCCGACGAGCTGGTCGGCGGTCTCCTCGGGCCGCTTCCAGTAGCCCTTCATCACCTGCGGGCCGCTGACGCAGACCTCGCCCCTCTCGCCCGGCGGCACCTCCCGGGCGGGGTCCGCGAGGTCGCGCAGCGAGACGATGGTGCCGGGCAGCGGCAGGCCGATGGAGCCCTCCTTGGCGGGGCCGTCGACGGGGTTGGCGGTGACGGCCGGGCTCGCCTCCGACAGGCCGTAGCCTTCGACCAGCCTGCAGCCGGTGAGCGTCTCGAAACGCTGCTTCACGTCGATCGGCAGCGGTGCGCCACCCGACACGCAGTACTTCAGCGAGGAGAGGTCGAAGCTGGCAAGCTTGGGATGGTTGAGCATCGCGTTGAACATGGTGGGCACGCCGGGCATCACCGTCGGGCGCGTCTTGTCGATGAGCCTCAGGGCGTCGCCGGCGGCGAAGCGCGGCATGATGACGAGCTCGGCGCCCTCCTGCAGCGCGAAGTTCATGACCGACGTCATGGCGAACACGTGGAAGAACGGCAGCGCCGCCAGGACGCGCTCCTTCCCGCTCTCGAGGTTGGTCGCCCATGCGGCGGACTGCCGGCAATTGATGGTGATGTTGGCATGCGTGAGCATCGCCCCCTTGGGGGTGCCGGTGGTGCCGCCGGTGTATTGCAGCACCGCCACGTCGCTCTCGGGGTCGATCGGCACGGGCCGCAGCGCCTTGCCGGCCGCCAGCACGTCCGCGTCGCGCACGACGCTGCGCTTCACCGCCGTCTTGTCCGGGTTGGCCAGCTCTTTGCCCTTGAAGAGCTTGAACAGCACGGACTTGGCTCCGGGCAGCAGGGCGGTGAACGAGGCCACGACCGCCCTTGCGAGCGTGCCGGCGCGCAGGAGCGCCTCGGCCTTGTCGAACAGCGCCTTGAGGTCGAGGGTCACCATCAGCTCGGTGTCGCTGTCCTTGACCTGCAGGGAAAGCTCCTCGACGGTGTAAAGCGGGTTGTAGTTGACGACCGTGCCACCCGCTTTGAGCGTCGCGTAATAGTAGACGATGAATGTCGGACAGCTGGGCATGAGGAGGCCGACCTTCGTGCCCTTCTTGACGCCGAGGGCCTGCAGGCCGGCGGCGGTGCGCTCGACGAGGTCGCCGATCTCGCGGTAGGTCAGCGTCTTGCCGTGGAAGTTGGTGCAGGTGTGGCTCGGCCAGCGGGCGGCCGAGGCATCGAGGACGTGATGCACCGGAGCCGCCTTGAACGATTGGTGCCAGTCGACAGTGCGGGGATACTTGGCGAGCCATGGAAAAGGCGGTGCCTCGCGCACCGCGGCGCCCGCGCGGGCGTCCGCAGCTGAGGTCATCGTGATGTCCTCCGGGCGCACGCGGGCCAACCCCTCGAGGCGGCTGCACCCGATGCATTGTCCTGAAGTCTTACGGGGCGTTACACTTGCTTTGCCTATTGAACACGCTTTTTGGAGGGCTGGCCAGATCGACCGGTTTTCGCCTTGCAGCAAGCCGCGCCGCAGGGCAATTTGCGTTCTGCGATGAGACATTGCCTTGGCTGGACTAATCGGATTTTTGCGTATATGTGGACGACTTGAGCGAACATCCGGCCGCGTCCGGATGGAAAGCATCGTGAGCCGCTGGAAGCATCGTGAGCCGATAAAGGTCCCGACATGCCCGGTTCCTGGGCACTGTGGGAGAGTGAGATGGACGAAGTAGCGACCAAGATCATCGACATCCTAAAGAAGCACATGAAGGAGCCGCGGGATGATATCGGGCTCGGCACGGCACTGACCGACCTGAAGATCGAGTCTCTCGACCTCGCCATGATCGTGTTCGACATCGAGGACAGCTTCGGGATCGAGATACCCTACAATGCCAACGAGGAAGCCGCCGACTTCAAGACGGTGGGATCGGTGGTGGACCGCGTTCGCACCCTGATGGAAGGCACGGCCGCCGCCCCGGCCAAGGCGTAGGGCAGGCAAGGGGCACTCGCGCCACGGCGCGGCAAGGGAAGGCAAAAGGTGTAAATGACGCAACCCGGCGGATCGCGCCGCGTGGTCGTCACGGGGATGGGGGCCGTGACGCCTATCGGCTCAACCGTGGCCGACTTCTGGGCCGGCTGCCGGCGCGGGCAGGTCGGCGTGGGAGAGCTCACAGCGTTCCCGGTCGAGGATCTCAGGATCCTGATCGCGGCCCAGGTCAAGGACTTCGACCCCAAGGTCCGGCTCAAGAGTTTCACACGCGACAAGGCGGTCCAGTACGCCGACCGGTATTCCCAGTTCGCCGCAGCGGCTGCCGACGAGGCCGTGACCATGGCGCGGCTGGAGAGGCCCTTCAGGGACCCCTACCGGGCGGCGTGCATCATCGGCTCGGGAGGTGCAGGCCTCGTCGCGGTCGAGGATGCCTACCGGGATCTCTTCATCAAGAAGAAGAAGGCCACCAACCCGATGACGCTGATCCGCATCATCGGCTCGTCGGCCGCGGCGCACGTCGGCATCGAGCTCGGGGTCAAGGGCCCGGTGTTCGCAACCTGCAGCGCCTGCTCCACCGCGGCGCACGCCATCGGTGTCGGGCGCGACTACATCCGCCACGGCCTCATCGACGTAGCCGTCGTCGGCGCTGCCGAGGCGGTGATCACCTACGGCACCATGCGGGCGTGGCAGGCGATGCACGTGCTCTCCCCGCAAGGCATCTTCCCGTTCGCCAAGAAGCGCAACGGCACCGTGCTGGGCGAGGGCGCCGGCATCCTGGTGCTCGAGTCTCTGGAGCACGCCAAGGAGCGCGGCGCGACGGTCCTGGCCGAGCTCGTGGGCTTCGGCATGACGGCCGACAGCAAGGACATGGTGAACCCCGACATCGACGGGCCGAAGGAGGCGATGCGCCTCGCCCTGGCCGATGGCCGGCTCGCGCCGTCCGACATCCAGTACCTCAACGCCCACGGCACCGCGACCGCGATCAACGACATCAACGAGACCGACGCCATCAAGGGGGTGTTCGGCGACCACGCCAGGAACCTCGCCGTCTCCTCGACCAAGTCGATGCACGGGCACCCCCTGGGCGCGGGCGGCGGCATCGAGGCGGTGGCCTGCATCAAGGCGATCGGCGAGGGCTGGGTGCCACCCACGGTCGGCCTCGACGAGCCGGACCCCAAGTGCGACCTCGACTACGTACCCAACGTCGGGCGCGAGCAGCGGGTCAGCTACGCCATGTCCAACTCGTTCGCCTTCGGCGGCCTCAACGCCGTCCTGGTCTTCGGCCCCCCGCCGGCCTGAACCGTAGGGTGCAATAAGGCGTTAGGCGCATTGCACCGATACCGGTGTTCGGCAGGCGGCGCGGGCGGATCGGTGCAATACGGGCTAACGCCCTATTGCACCCTACGGCTCCCGGAACAGCTCGGGCAGGCGCTGCCGAAGCTCCGCGGCCAGGTCGTCGATGGCGCTGGTGGTTCGCGGCGTGACCGCGCCGAGCGCATCGAGGAATGTCTCGGGCCGCAGCTCGGCGAAGCCGAGCGGGCGGTACCAGCCGCGGCGCACCATGAGCTTGCGGAACTCGGCCTCGCCTTGCTCCATCGTCCCATGGTCGCAGACGAGGCCGACGACGGGAAGGCGCGCACCGACCGCGTCGGTGATCATCGAGGAGGAGTCGGCCGTCACCAGCACCGCCTGCACCGCTCCCAGGATCTGCCCCAAGGTTCCGGGCCCGGCGACGCGGTAGTCGATGAACCGCTCGATCGGGCCGCCCTCCTCGGCGGCCAGGGCCGCGAGCGCGCCGGTGATCTCGAGGCCGGAGCGGCGCGACGTGGTAACCAGCCAGCGCGTGCCGCTGTCGCGGTGGGATCGGCGCAGGAAGCCGACGAGCTGCGCCCAGTCCTGCGCCGTGTAGCGCACGGAGCCCGAATTGCCGCCGATGAGCGCACCCGCGAGCCGCGGCGGGTTCCCCGGGCCGACGCGCTCCTGCGCACGCGGCGCCACCTCGAAGGGCGAGGGTGGCAGGGCCAGCAGATGGTTGGGGAGTGCGGCGTACTTCTCGAGCCAGGCGATGACGAGGCGCATGTGGGCCGGATCGAGGCGGCGGATGCGGCCGCAGAAGATGTTGGGCGCGCCGAGCAGCCTGGCCGTCGCGGCGTTCGCCGCCAGCGTCTCCCCGCCCGCCGAGACGACGAGGTCCGCCGCCGGCAGCGCGCTCGCGCCCACGCCGTAGCCCAGCCTGAGCACGAGAGCAGGCGGAGCACCGCGGTTGATGAGGCGGTAGAGCACACGTGCGGGCACCCAGCGGCGCCGGCGCAGCGTCAGGCGCTGCGTTTCGACGGGGCGCAGCCTCGCCACCGCGGCCAGCACGCCCTCGGCCAGGTGGTAGTGGCCGGGCTTGCCGTCGGAGAGGAGCAGCGCCGCAAGCGGACGCGTGTGCAACCCGGGTTGTTGCAACGTAAACTGCCTGTTGGAGCGCCGGTCCGCGTGCCCTCCTGGCCGGCTGGTGGGCCCGGCAGGACTCGAACCTGCAACCAGACGGTTATGAGCCGCCGGCTCTAACCATTGAGCTACGGGCCCTGATTCCAGCGGGGTAGCTTCTAGTACACCAATTCAGTGCGGCTTGGAAACGCCGGGCGGCCGAGGCATCTTTCCGACATGAACGCGGTGTTGATAGGCCGATCACGTTGGGGATGGCACGGTCGATTTCGAGGTCGATGATGAGCATTTGCAAGTCGGGAATTCTCGCCCTTGTGGCGCTCGCTGGCGCGCTCGCGTGCCTGTCTCTCCTCGCGGCGGGCCGGGCGATCGCATCGGACGGCGACAAGACGGAGAGGACTGTGACCGTCTCGGCCACGGGCTCGGCCGTTGCGGAGCCGGACGTCGCCCATATAACAGCGGGCGTCGTCACCGAGGCGGGCACCGCGAAGGAGGCAATCGCTCGCAACAGCGCTGTGATGGTCAAGCTGATCGACGGCCTCAAGGGCGCCGACATCGCGCCCAAGGACCTGCAGACGACACAGATCAGCGTCGAGCCGCGCTACGCCCAGGCCAAGGACGGACGCGCTGCAGCCATCAATGGCTATCGGGTGTCGAACCTGGTGCGCCTGACGGTTCGCGACGTGAAGCGGCTGGGGGAGATCGCCGACCTCGCCATCGCGCTCGGCGCCAACCAGATCAGCCAGATCTCCTTTGCCGTCTCCGACGCGGAGAAGCTGACGGACGAGGCGCGCCGGAACGCAATGGAGAACGCGCGCCGGCGCGCCGAGCTCTACGCCAAGGCGGCGGGGGCCCAGCTCGGCCCCGTGCTGCGCATCTCCGAGGATCTGCCCGATCTGGGGCCGGGGGCGACCGCCTTCACCTACAGGAAAAGTGCGCCGCCTCCCATCGAAGCGGGCACGCGGCGCCTCGTGGTCGAGGTCAGCGTGGTCTATGCGCTGCGCTGAGCCCGTGATAGGTGTCAGACCATCCGGGTCTGACACCAATTTGCAACCGGCGTAGGACGATGGTGTCAGACCCGGAGGGTCTGACACCAAGGCAACCAGAGCTTGGAGTTATGGTGTCAGACCCGGAGGGTCTGACACCGCCCGGCATGAAACGCATCGGCTTCACCTCCGGCTCGTTCGATCCCGTCACCAACGGGCACATGGACGTGATCGCGCGCGCGGCGCGCATGGTCGACGAGCTCGTGGTCGGTGTCGGCGTTCACCCTGGCAAATCGCCGCTGTTCTCGCCCGCCGAGAAGATCGAGATGCTGGAGGCCGAGACCGCGCCCATCGCCAGGGAGACCGGCTGCAAGATCGAGATCGTCACCTTCGACAACCTGACGGTCGATGCCGCCGGGACGGCCGGGGCGACGCTGATCTTTCGCGGCCTGCGCGACGGCACCGACTTCGACTACGAGATGCAGATGGCAGGCATGAACGGCACCATGGCGCCCGGCATCGACACCGTGTTCCTACCGGCGAGCCCTGCCGTACGCCACATCACGGGCACGCTCGTGCGGCAAATCGCGCTGATGGGGGGCGACGTCTCGCAGTTCGTGTCCCCTGCCGTTGTCAGGCGGCTGGCCGCGAAAGCGAAGAGGTGAGATGGTGAGTGGTGAGGTGGTGAGATTTGGGGCGGTGGTCACGGAAAGCTTCACCTCCACAGGAGGCGAGAGTTTCAGTCATCCTCTCCTCGAACTCGAGCCGGCACCGGCAGCAGGTGAAGGGCGCAGCGTAAGCTTCTTGCAACGCTGCTCCCTACCTTCACTTTGACGAACGAGACCGGGACCGCCACACCTCACACGCGCCGACAGAAACTCACCATCTCACCAAGCTGGAGCCTTCAGTGAACCGCATCGCGATCTGTCTCGTGCTGGCCACGTTTGCGTTCGTCGCTGCGGCCCGCGCCCAGGCCCCCGACCCGCAGAACACGCTGGTGATCGAGCTGAAGACCGGCAAGGTGCTGATCAAGCTGCGTCCCGACCTCGCGCCCAAGCATGTTCAGCGCGCCAAGGCGCTGGCCAAGCAGGGCTTCTACAACGGGCTCAAGTTTCATCGCGTGATCGACCGCTTCATGGCCCAGACCGGCGACCCCAGGGGCGACGGCACCGGCGGGTCGAGCCTTCCGGATCTGCCCGCCGAGTTCCAGGCGGGCGTTCCCTTCAAGCGCGGCAGCATCGGCGCGGCGCGCAGCAGCAATCCCAACAGCGCCAACAGTCAGTTCTTCATATGCTACGACGGCTGCGGCCACCTCACCGGCCAGTACACCCTGTGGGGCGAGGTGATCGAGGGCATGGAGCACGTCGACAAGCTCGCGCGCGGCGAGCCCCCGCGCCAGCCCGACGTGATGTGGAAGGTCTATCTGTTCGCCGATGCACCGAGGTAGGACAAATCGCGAAGTCGCCAAATCGTGAGATCGTGAAATCGAAACATCACGCACGACTTCACGATCTCACGAATTCACGATCTCAAACGGAGTACCCCAATGGCCGCCACCTCCGACACCGAGAACACCCTCATCATGGAGACGACCCGAGGCAAGGTCGTCATCGCGCTCAGGCCCGACCTCGCGCCCAAGCACGTGGAGCGCATCAAGACGCTGGCGCGCGAGGGCTTCTACGACGGCATCGTGTTCCATCGCGTGATCGAGGGCTTCATGGCCCAGGGCGGCTGCCCCGACGGCATCGGCACGGGGGGCTCGAAGTACCCGAACCTGCCGGCCGAGTTCAACGCCGAGCCGCACGTGCGCGGCACCTGCTCGATGGCGCGCGCGCAGAGCCCCAACAGCGCCAACAGCCAATTCTTCATCTGCTTCGCCGACGCCCGCTTCCTCGACAAGCAGTACACGGTGTGGGGCAAGGTGATCGAGGGCATGGAGAACGTCGACAAGCTCGAGCGCGGCGAGCCCGTCGCGAAGCCAGACAAGATCCTTTCCCTCAAGGTGGCGGCGGACGCTGCGTAGGTGTCAGACCCTCCGGGTCTGACACCAGATGCACCCGTCATCCCGGACGGAGCGGTGCGCGCCGCAGGCGAGCAGCGCTCCGATCCGGGACCTCGGGCGGTGAAGGTCCGACTCGCTCCGAGGAGGTCCCGGATAGCCTCGCCCCGGCTCGAGCCCGTGGCTCGGCTTCCGGGATGACGGGTGGAACTTTACGCCTCCGCTTCGGCGGGGTCGCGCTCCTCGCGCTTCTGGATCGCGATGCCCTGCTGGAGGCGGATCTCGTTCATCTCCTTCAAGGCGATGAAGCGGCGCGGATCGATGGCAAGCTGCGCCTCCGAGACGAACATGCGTCTCAGCTCGTTGAGCCGGGCGAGCCGCTCGAGCCGGTGCTCGTCCGACTGCAGGCGCTCGAACTTGGCCACCACGTTGTAGGCGGCGACCAGGCGGCTCAGGATGCGCTGGCGGAAGCCCTGGTAGGCGGCGGGGTTCTCGGCGCCTTTCTTGTCGGGGGCGTGGTTCGGGAAGAACATCCGGCCGCAGTCGATCAGCGCGCTCAGGCGGTGGCGCAGCGTCCGCAGCTGGTCCCGGGTCTCCGAGGTGAGGGTGGTGGGCGACGCGGTATCGAACAATGCCTCGCACTGGGCGAGCACGTGCAAGCACTCGTGCGTCCAGCCCAGGATGTCGCTGTCGCGCTGCAGGCGAACCTGCTCGAACAGCAGCTGGCTCTGCTCCTTGGCGAGAGCCTGCGACAGCTCCTGCTGGGCCCGCGCGGTGCGCACCGATACGATCAGCGCAACCAGCGCCAGGAACGCCGCCGCAAGCTGTCCTACCGCCGCGGCGGCGTTGATGATCGTGGCTTGGTCCACCGGTGTCCCCTCCGTTGCGACAGGCGAATAGGCAACAGTCAATCGGCAGAAAGTGGGCAACAAGCAGTAGCAGTAGGCCATAGTCGGCAACCTGAGAACGCGCGCGACCGCTATGGCCTATTGCCTATTGCCTACTGCCTATTGCCTGCGGTCAGACCCGCAGCGTCTGCCCCTACATCGCCTTGGGGCCGCGCGAGATGGCGGCGATGCCGGTGCGCGAGACCTCGACCAGGCCCAGCTCGGTCATGATGGAGATGAACTGCTCGATCTTGCTGGTGCGGCCGGTCAGCTCGAACACGAAGTGCTCGGTGGAGGCGTCGATCACATTGGCGCGGAAGATGCCGGCGAGCCGCAGGGCCTCGATGCGCTTCTCGCCCCGGCCCTCCACTTTGACGAGCACCAGCTCCCGCTCCAGAGGCCGGCCCAGCACGGTGAGGTCGATGACCCGGTGGACATTGACCAGCCGCTCCAGCTGGCTCTTGATCTGGGCGAGCACCATCGGCGTGCCGGTCGTGACAATGGTGAAGCGCGAGAGATGCTTCTCGTGCTCCGTCTCCGACACGGTGAGGCTCTCGATGTTGTAGCCCCGGCCGGAGAACAGGCCGGCGATGCGGGCGAGCACGCCGGGCTCGTTGTCCACCACCACCGAGAAGGTGTGTGTCTCGTGCGTCTCCTTGCGCTCCTCGAGGAAGTAGGCGGAGCCGGGCTGGTTGGGCATGGTGTGTGGCCTTGATGTTCAGCAGCGACGTGATATCATTTCGTTCCAGTGATATCGGCCGAGAGCAACCATGGCGCAGCTTATCGTTCGGAAGCTCGACGACAGGGTCAAGGAGCTCCTGAGGGCGCGCGCAAAGCGCAACCGGCGTAGTCTCGAAGCGGAGGCGCGGGAGATCCTCGAGCAGGCAGCTGAGAAAGAGCGCGCGGCGAAAAGCTCCGCAACAGGCTTCGGCACGCGCGTGTCTGCCCGCTTCAAGGGGATCGGCTTCAGCAGGAAGGAGCTGGAATCCTTCAATCGGGCCGTTGATGAGGCACGCGAGGAACGGCCGCGCTTCGCAAGATTCGATCCGTGATCATCGTGGACACCAACGTTGCTTCCGAGTTGATGGCGGATCGGCCCAGCCCGCAAGTGATCTCGTGGTTGGACCGGATCGACCCGGAGGAGCTCTGGCTGACCGCCATCACTGTGTTCGAGATCAAGGGTGGGGTCGACGCGAAGCCTAAGGGTCGCCGCAAGAGGGCCCTTCTTGCGGCATTCGACCAGCTGTTGCTCAACGATTTCCACAACAGGGTTCTCTCGTTCGACCTGTCGGCCGCACTGCATGCCGCGCAGATCGACGTGGAACGCCAGAAGCGGGGCCGTCGTGCGGGTCTCGCGGACGCGCAGATTGCCGGCATCGCTGTGAGCCATGGCGCAACCGTGGTAACGCGCAACGTTCGTCATTTCGAGGACCTTGCAGTTCCAGTGGTGAACCCCTGGGACGAGACGGCCTGACAGGGTCAGTTCACGCCGGAGCGACCCTGCCCGCAGAGGGGCCGGCGTCGCCGGGGGGAACCTACACCAGCACCTTGCCTTCCTTACCGATCGCCTTGTCGATCTCCTCGTCGGAGACCTCCTCGCCCAGGAGCATCTCGTGGTGCGCCTTGCCCGAGGGGATCATCGGGAAGCAGTTGGCGAGCGCCGCGACACGGCAATCGAAGATCACGGGCCGGTCGGCGGGCGCCTCCAGCATGGCGTGGATCTTGTCGTCGAGCTCGGCGGGTTTCTCGGCTCTGAGGCCGATGCCGCCGTAGGCCTCGGCGAGCTTGACGAAGTCGGGCAGCGCCGCGGTGTAGCTCTCCGAGATGCGGTTGCCGTGCAGGAGCTGCTGCCACTGGCGCACCATGCCCATGTACTGGTTGTTGAGGATGAACACCTTCACGGGCAGGTGGTACTGCACCGCGGTCGACATCTCCTGGATGTTCATCAGGATCGAGGCGTCGCCGGCGACGTCGATGACGAGCGACTTGGGGTGCGCCAGCTGCGCACCGATGGCGGCGGGCAGGCCGTAGCCCATGGTGCCGAGCCCGCCCGAGGTCATGAGACGGTTGGGCTCCTCGAAGGCGAAGAACTGGGCCGTCCACATCTGGTGCTGGCCCACCTCGGTCGTGATGTAGACGTCGCGGTCCTTGGTGAGCGCATAGAGCCGCTGGATGGCCTGCTGCGGCATGATGTAATCGGCGGCGGTCTTGTAGCTGAGGCACTTCTTGGCGCGCCACTTCTCGATCTGCGCCCACCAGGTCTTGAGCGCGGTCTTGTCCACGGTGGCCGCCTTCATGCGCCAGGTGCGGATCAGCTCCTCCAGCACGTAGGCCACGTCGCCGATGATGGGGATGTCGACGCGCACGTTCTTGTTGATGGAGGACGGGTCGATGTCGATGTGCACCTTCTTGGAGCGGGGCGAGAACGCGTCGAGGCGACCGGTGATGCGGTCGTCGAAGCGCGCGCCGATGCACACCATCACGTCGCAGTCGTGCATGGCGAGGTTGGCCTCGTAGGTGCCGTGCATGCCGAGCATGCCGAGCCATTCCTTGCCCGACGCCGGGAAGGCGCCGAGCCCCAACAGCGTCGAGGTGATGGGAAAGCCGGTGAGGCGCACGAGCTCGCGCAAGAGCTTGGCCGCCTTGGGGCCCGAGTTGACGACCCCGCCTCCGGTGTAGAGCACCGGCTTCTTGGCGCGCGCCATCAACTCGACGGCATCGGCGATGGCCTTGGCGTCACCCTTGACGCGCGGCTGGTAGGTCTTGTGGCGCACGTCCTTGGGCCCCGTGTAGATGCCGGTGGCGAACTGCACGTCCTTGGGGATGTCGACCACCACCGGCCCGGGCCGGCCAGTGCGCGCGACGTAGAACGCCTCGTGCAGGATGCGCGCGAGATCGTCGACATGCTTCACGAGCCAGTTGTGCTTGGTGCAGGGCCGGGTGATGCCGACCGTGTCGCATTCCTGGAAGGCGTCGTTGCCGATCAGGTGCGTGGGCACCTGGCCGGTGATGCACACGACCGGCACCGAATCCATGAGCGCATCGGTGAGCCCCGTGACCGCATTGGTGGCGCCGGGGCCCGAGGTGACGAGCACGGCGCCGACCTTGCCGGTCGAGCGCGCATAGCCCTCCGCCGCGTGCACGGCGCCGCCCTCCTGCCGTACCAGGACGTGCTGCACCCTCTCCTGCTGGAACAGCTCGTCGTAGATCGGCAGCACCGCGCCTCCGGGATAGCCGAAGACGTGCTCCACGCCCTGATCGGCAAGAGCGCGGATCACCATCTCGGCGCCGGTCATCTTCAGGGTCATGGACGAACGCTCCACTTTGGACGCGGACTTGTGGACGAAGAGTTGGGTTAGGTGATGCCCCGACGGATGCGGCCGGCGCGGGCACCAGCGCTGCTGATATCCGCAGCAGAAGGTCAGGTCAACTCAAGAATCAATAAATGACAAGTTGCCGCGCGAGATACTTTCCATATATTGCGTATCGATTATCTTCCACGAAATTATATTGCGTCGAAGCCAAGTGAGCTGCCGCTTTGCATACTTGCGGGTATCCGCCTTGGCGATCCGCGCGGCCTCGTCGAGGGCGAGGGCTCCCCCGAGATGGGCGGCGAGCGGGGCCACGCCGAGCGCCCGCATGATCGGCAGCTCCGTGGAGAAAGCGCAGGCGAGAAGGCCCTGCACCTCCTCGAGCGCGCCCTCCGCCAGCATGGCGTCGAAGCGGGCCTCGATGGCGGCCGCCTGCGCCTGCCGCTCGGGCAGGACGAGGAGCCGGGTGGTCCGGGCCTCTGCCAGCACCGGCGTTCCGGGCTCGCGCTGCCAGTCTGCAAGCGATCTGCCCGTGCTCTCCAGCACCTCGAGTGCGCGCACGATGCGCTGCCTGTCCGTCGGCATCAGGCGCCCGGCCATCTCGGGGTCGCGTGCTCCGAGGAGAGCATGCAACTCGACCGCCGGACGGCGTGCCGCTTCGGCCCGCCAGTAGGCGCGGACCTCGGGGTCGGCGTCGGGAACCGGGGAGAGCCCCTCCAGCAGCGCCTTGAAGTAGAGGCCCGTCCCTCCGACGACGATGGGCACGCGGCCCTGCGCCCGGGCCTCGGCGATGGCCCGCGTAGCATCGGCAGCATAGCGCCCGGCCGAATAGGCCTCCGCCCCGCTGACGCAGCCGTAAAGCGCATGCGGTGCGCGGGCCTCGTCCTCGGGGCTCGGCCGCGCCGTGAGGATGGCAAGCTCGCGGTAGACCTGCATGCTGTCGGCGTTGATGACGGTGCCGCCGAGCCGCTCCGCCA
>Ga0075421_100000322_pt1 | contig 48134 bp, 53 predicted proteins | sample SoiMetdeltSBSDD5_FD_75292 | JGI IMG/M metagenome (GOLD analysis project Ga0075421, IMG submission 75292) | Bulk soil microbial communities from a Populus tree surrounding site in Tennessee, USA - Soil MetaG P. deltoides SBSDD5 | ecosystem: Environmental > Terrestrial > Soil > Tree plantation... | reverse complement strand
CTTCGATCATCTCTACGGTTTGTTCCCTGGTGCCGAGGGCATCGCGCAGGCGACGGCGGAGCAGACGACGCAGCTCGACCGCGATGACACGCCGCTGCCGTATCTGCCGAGCGTCTGGAAGCAGGGCACGCGGGAACCGGATCCACGTTTTCCGCAGAAGCTGCCGAACCGTCCGTTTCGGCTCGACGCGCCGCCGATCAGCCTCGGCCCGTCGATGCAAATCCGAAATCTCGTGCACCGCTACTACCAGAACCAGGAGCAGATCGCCGGCGGCCGCAACAACAAGTACGCCGCGATCTCGGACGCCGGCGGTCTCGTGATGGGCTACTACGACGGCTCACAGCTGCCGATGTGGAAGCTCGCGCGCGAGTTCGTCCTGGCCGACCACTTCTTCATGGCGGCGTTCGGCGGCTCCTACCTCAATCACTTCTGGCTGATCTGTGCCTGCACGCCGCACTGGGCCGAGGCGCCGGCAAACGAGCGCGCGCAGGTCGATGAGCGAGGTCGTCTGCGGCCGCGTCCTACGTCTCCGATCTCGGCGCTCGAAGGGCCGACGCAATTCTTCGACGGCGACGTGACGCCCGACGGCTACGTCGTCAATACTGCGCAGCCGCCGTATCAGCCGTCGAGATACCCGCCGGCCGCCGGCGGTGATCCGCGCTTTACGGACCACGACAAGCATCCGCTGCCGCCGCAAACGACGAAGACGGTCGGCGACACGCTGTCCGCCAAAGGCATTTCTTGGGCCTGGTACGCGGGAGCGTGGAACCAGGCGCTGGCCGACGGCATGCAGCCAGCGTCGGTCAAGCGCAACATCATTTACTCGAACCGCAAAGGGACGATCAACTTCCAGCCGCATCACCATGCGTTCAACTACTTCGCCCGCTTTGCCCCGGGCACCGCGGATCGCGAGCGCCATCTCAAGGACGCCGAGGATCTGTTCGCGGGGATCGACGCCGGCACGCTGCCTCAGGTGAGCTTCTACAAGCCGCACGGCGATCTCAACCAGCATCCGGGATACACCGACGTCCTCACCGGTGACGAGCACATGGCGCAGCTCATCGAGCGGATCCGGAAGAGTCCGCTGTGGCCGAAGGTCGCGGTGATCGTCACGTACGACGAGAACGGCGGATGGTGGGATCACGTCTCGCCGCCGCGCGGGCCGGGCTGGAGCGATCGCTGGGGACCGGGCACGCGTGTGCCCGCGATCATCGTCTCGCCGTACGCGAAGCGCGGTTACGTCGACAAGACGCCGTACGACACGACGTCGATCATCAAGTTCATCACGCGGCGCTTCGGTCTGGAGCCGCTGCCGGGGGTGCGCGTGAACGCCGGCGACCTCACCAATGCCTTCGACTTCTCGCAACCAGCGGTGCGCTGACGACATCACCCAGCGAGACGTCAGTCCCCCATCGGGTCGATGCGGAACTCGAGCACTTCGGGGAGTCTCGATAGACGCTGCGAGAGTGCATCCGCATTGCGACGGTCTCGACTTTTGATGACCATTCCATACTCGAAGAACTTGCCGCCTTCACTGAGGTGGTAGGACAGGTTTGCAATAGAAAATCCGTGCTCACCGATCAGCCGGCGTAGCTCGTCCTCGGCTATGACGGCGCCGCGCTCGAACGTCACCGAGTGGTGTGCATAGAACTCGCTGGGCAGCCGGAACTCGACGAACCGAAACGCGGCCAGGATCGCGAGGGTCGCGGCAGCGCCCAGTGTAGCGGCGAAGTAAAAGCCGATCCCGAGCAAGATGCCGATGGCGGCCGTCACCCAGATTGACGCGGCCGTCGTGAGGCCGCGGACCGTGAGCCCTTCCTTGAAAATCACTCCGGCGCCGAGAAAGCCGATTCCCGTCATGATCCCCTGCGCCATACGCGTGGGATCGGTTCGAATGGCATCGAGTGGAACGACCGTCATCCATTGGTTCTGGTACACCGTCACCAGCATGAGTAGCGACGATGCGACACAGACGAGCGCGTGGGTGCGAAATCCGGCAGGCCGTCCGTGGAACGTCCGCTCGAATCCGATGAACGCACCGACGACAACCGCGGCGAGCACCCTCACGAGTATCACCAATTCTTCGGAGATGGTCATTGTGAGGCCGTCTTTCTGTCTCAGCCCTTCTGCATGTACGCCGGCGCGCCCGCGCCGGGGAAGAAGTCCTCGCGCGGCGGGGCGAACACGTCGATCACCTCGGTGTCCTCGACGAACCACGCCTCGTGCTCGACGCCGCCTGGCACGACGGCGACGTCGCCCGGGCCGCACATCCGGCGCTCGGCGCCGAGACGGAAGTCCATGCGTCCCGAGATCATCCAGAACATCTGCTCGTGCGGATGGCGATGGGCCGCGGCGTGGGCGCCGGCCTTCATCGACCACCACACGATCATTTCCTTCTCGCCGATGAGGACCCGGCGGCTGATCTTGTCGGTGACCTTTTCCTCGGGCAGCTCCCGCAGCGCGTGAAAGCCGTTCATGATGGACATCGCAGTCTCCTTCGGCGTGGTGCCCCACCCTAGCAACGGTAGTATCCTCGCGCAATGACGCGACGCTGGACGGAGGCGATCGTGCGAATGCGCGGGCGGATCGCACGCACCGCCGAGACTGTCACGACGGGCTTTCCGCACTTTGCCGACCCGTTGACCGGCGCGTGGACGACGTCGCCCGGCGGCGACTGGACGGGGGGCTTCTGGAACGGAATGCTGTGGCTCGCCGCCCGCTACGGCGACGACGCGCGGGCGCGCGGCTGGGCCGCCGAGTGGACCGCGCGCCTGCGGCCGCGCGCGAGTTCCGACACGGTGTTCCGCGGCTTCCTCTTCTATTACGGCGCTGCGCTCGGGTCGCTGCTCTGCGGCGACGCCAGCGCGCGGGACATCGCGCTCGCGGGCGCCCGCGGGCTGGCAGCCTCGTACAACCCTCGCGCGGAGGCGCTGCCGCTGGGTGCTCATGCCGAAGAAGCCACCGACATCGGCGCCGGCGAGGCCAACGTCGACACCGTGCAGGCTTCGGCGCTGCTGCTCTGGGCGCACCGCGAGACGGGCGACGCCGTGCTGCGCGACATCGCCGTGCGCCACGCCGCGCGCCACATCGAGTTCTGCCTGCGCGATGACGGCTCCGTGTGTCAGTCGGCGTCATTTGATCCGACGACAGGACGGATGCTGCGCCGATACACGCACAAGGGCATCAGCGACGACAGCACGTGGGCGCGCGCGCAGGCGTGGGGAATCCTCGGCTGGACGCTCGCGCATCTCTGGTCAGGCGACGCGCGTTTCCGCGACGCGGCCGAGCGCGCCGCCGACTGGTGGCTGGCGCACGCGCCCGCGGATCGCGTGGCGTTCTGGGACTTCGACGACCCGAAGATTCCGGACACGTTCCGCGACACCTCGGCGACCGCGATCGTTGCCGCGAGCCTCCTGACGCTGGCGCCGCGCGCGTCGACGCCCGAGCGGACCCGCGCGTATCGCGAGGCGGCGGAAGCGACCGCCGACGCGCTCGTCCAGCGTCATCTGCGCGCGGACGGCATGCTGACCGACGGCTGCTACAGCCCGCGCATCGGCCTGGCCACGCGCCAGGAGCTCGTGTGGGGCAGCTACTATCTGTTCGAAGCGCTGCACACGCTCGCGGGACTCTACGAGCCCGCGAAAATCGTCTAGCTGGAACTCCCCAAGGAGGTCGGATGCCGCGACTGAAGCTCGGCTTCATTCCCATCGAGGGCGGGCAGTACTACAAGGAAGCGCTCGAGGAGGTCATCCGCGCCGAGGAGCTGGGCTTCGACTCCGTATGGATGGAGGAGCACCACGCGGTCACCAACCACTATTGGCCCTCGCCGTTCCCAGTGTTGGCCGGCTTCGCCACGCGCACCTCGAAGATGATGCTCGGCACGGACATCGCGGTCGCCGCGTTCTACCATCCCGTCCGGCTGGCCGAAGACGTCGCGATGCTCGACGTCATGTCCAACGGCCGCATCACGCTCGGCATCGCCATCGGCTACAAGCCCGACGAGTTCGCGCTGTACGGCGTCGACCTCGAAAAGCGCGGCGCGCGCTTCGAGGAGCAGCTGGCGATCATGAAGGGGCTCTGGACGCAAGAGAGCGTGTCGTTTCGCGGGACGTACTACACGGTCGACGGTCGCATCGAGCCCAAGCCGGTGACGAAGCCGCATCCGCCGGTCTGGATCGGGGGCTGGGGCGACATCACACTGCGGCGGGCGGCGACGCTCGCCGACAACTGGATCCCCGGGCCCACCGCCGACCTACCGCGCCTGCTGCGCGGAAAGGAGCAGTTCCTCGCCAATCGCCGCGCGGCCGGGCGCATGCAGGCGATCATCGAGTGGCCGCTCACGCGCGATCTCATCATCGCGGAGACCGACAAGAAGGCGCGCGAGCTGGCGGAGCAGCACATCATGGTCGCCTACCGGCGTGAATATGCGGGCGGCTGGCGTCATCCGTTCATCGACGCGTCGATCGCGACCGACCTCGACAAGCTCATGGCCGACCGCTTCCTCATCGGCGGCCCCGACCAGGTGATCCCGCAGATCCGGAAGTTCGTCGAGACCTACGGCATGACGCATCTGATCTGCCGAACCTTCTTTCCGGGCATGCCCCACGCGCACATCATGAAGGAGCTCGACCTCATCGCCCGCGAGGTGCTGCCGGCCTTCAAATAGGCGAGATTTCGAGCGAATTTCGGTCCGACCAAAACCCCCGGCATGCGCCGTAAGTGTTTGATATACTTCGCTCGCCGCTGACTTCGTTATTGGGAGAGTGAAGGTCATCGTGCAGCCTATTTATCGTGTGGATCGTTCGTATTCGTGGAATTACAGCCACTCTCCGTCCCTGCCGCGCGTGCGCCGCGTTCCATCGGGTCCGGGCGGTAAATTCCTCGATCACCCGCTCAACTCGCCGGTCGGCGTCGCCGCCGGGCCGCTGCTCAACAGCAAGTGGGTGGAGGCGTACTCGCGCGTCGGCTTCGACGTGCTCACCTACAAGACGGTCCGCTCCATGGCGATGCCCGCGCACGGCTTGCCCAACATCCGGGCAGTCGAAAATCGCGAGCATGCGGCGATCGCGACGAAGCGAACGATGGACAGCCAGCCGACGCTCGCCGTGTCGCTCGGCATTCCGTCGGTCGAGCCCGAGGTCTGGCGCAAGGACGTGCGTCGTGCGAAGGACCGCATCGGTCCCGGCCAAGTCCTGATCGTCAGCGTGGTCGGAACGTGGGCGCCCGGCATGGACGCGGAGCAGCTGATCCAGGATTATGCGCGGTGCGCGGCGTGGGCCGCCGAGGCCGGCGCCGACGCCGTCGAAATACATCTCGCGGTGCCGGATCCGTTCGCCGAGCAGCCGCAGCTCATCTACGAGAACATTCCGCTAGCGGCGCAGATCCTCTACCGCGCGCGCACGACGATGCCAAAGCCCGTCCTCGCCAAGCTCGGCGTCTTCCGCACCCCGCGGCTGCTGCACGAGACGGCGACCAAGCTCGCCTCGTGGGCAAGCGGCTTTGTGATGACGCACGGCGTACGTCGCCGCGTCGTCGACGAGGAAGGCAACGCGGCGTTCGAGGGCACCGGTCGCGACCGCGCGACAATCGTCGGCGCCGACACGTGGCCGCTCGCGTCGCGACAGATCGAGGAGATGCTGTCGTGGCGAAAGGCGGGCGCGTGGGATCGCGCGATTCTCGGCGTCGGCGGCATCACGACGATCGAGCGCGCCGATCATCTGCTGCGAGAGGGCGCCGACGTCGCGCTGATCGCGACGACGGCGCTGTTTGACCCGTTGTTCGCCGTTCGCTTCCGTCAGCGCCGCGCCACGGCCGTCGCCTAGATATTGGGGGGCCCCGAGATGGCCCCCCAAACCCCCCAACGCCTGCCGCTCCTCTATCTCGCGTTGGCCAGCGTTTCGTGGATCTCGAGCGTCAGCGTGCCGAAAGCCGGTGCCGCGCGAGTCGCCGGCGTGCGCGGGCGCGGCAGCGGCACGTCGAACACGCGGGCGATGCGCCCCGGCCGCGGTGACATCACCACCACCCGATCGGCCAAGAACACCGCCTCCGCGATCGAGTGCGTGACGAACAACACGGTCTTGCGCGCCGCCGCCCGCTCGCCCCATACGCGCAACAGCTCGAGATTCATTTCGTCGCGCGTCATCGCATCGAGCGCGCCGAACGGCTCGTCCATGAGGAGCAGCGGCGGGTCGAGCAGCAGGGCGCGGCAGATCGCGGCCCGTTGCTGCATGCCGCCCGAGAGCTCGCGCGGCAGGCGATCGCCGAAGCCGTCGAGCCCGACGAGGCGCAGCAGATCGTTTGCCCGCTCGCGATAGCGCGCGGCGCCGAGGCCGGCCAGCTCGGCCGGCAACAGCACGTTGTCGCGCACGGTTCGCCACTTCAGCAGGACCGGCGCCTGGAAGACCATGCCGACGGCGGGAATCGGCCGTGTCACCGCGCGGCCGTCCACCGCTACGGCGCCGCGGCTCGGCGGCCGCAGCCCCGCGACGACGCGCAGCAGTGTCGACTTGCCGCACCCGGACGGGCCGACGATGGCCACGAGCTCGCCGCGGCCCACCGACACCGTCACGTCCCGCAGCGCCTCGACCGGGCCGGAGTCGGCCGGATACGTCATGCCGACCCGATCGAGGACGATCACTTCTTCGGCAGCTCGATCTTCGTCAGGAAATCGTTGGTGAACACCTCGTCGCAGCCGACCTTGCGCGGCATGTCGGGCATGTAGCTGTTGATGAGCTCCACGGTCGCGCACATCTTGCCGCGGTCCATCCAGCCGATCCCGTTCTTCGCATAGCGGTCGGTGCGCATCAGCTCGAGGCCGAGCATCATGTTCGGCTCGATGAGCGCGACGTCGATGTCCGGGACGCGCTTCTTGAAGATCTCGAGCGCGGCCTTGGGGTCGCTCATGACGTCGCGCCAGCCCATGTAGGACGCGGCGAGGAAATCGCGCAGCACCTTCGGCCGCTCGGCGAGGGTCTTCTCGCTGGCCATGATGGACATCGAGTATGTGTCGAACCCGTACTGATGCCAGGGCATCCGCACGAGGTTGTCCTTGCCGACGGCCTTCTCCCAGAACGGCTGGCCCGTCGTGTAGTCGGGAACCGCGTCGGCGCGCTTTTCGGCCAGCGCGACGAACTTAGCGGCCGGCTCGATCGTCAGCCACGTGACCTTGGACGCATCGATGCCGTTGAGCTTGGCGAATGCGGGGAACAGTTGGCGCTGAGCGTCGCCGGGCGGTGCCGCCAGCGTCTTGCCCTCGAGATCCTTCGGCTTCGTGATGCCCGTATCCTTGCGCGTCCAGATGTTGAGCGGCGTGTTGTCGAAGACGGCGCCGACGATCTTGATCCGGGCGCCCTGGGCGACCCGCGGGATGACGACGACGGCATCCGCGAGGCCGATATCCGCGCGGCCGGTATCGACTTTCGCGATGGAATCACCGGATCCCTTGGAGTTCTGGAGCTCCACGTCCAGGCCGCGCGATTTGTAGTAGCCCTTGTCGAGGGCGACCCAATACGCGGCGTGATCGCCGACGGCGAACCAGTTGAGGGCGAACACTACTTTCTGCGTGGGCTGCGCGGCGGGCGCGCCGGCGACGGCGAGCACGAGCACAACCGCGACGACGGCGGCGAGGCGTGTCATGACGACCTCCTGTCAGGTGCTGTCGGCCCAGGGAGCCCAGCGCCGCGCGGCAAGACCGACCGCTCCGTACAGCAGCAGGCCGATCACGGAGATCCACACGAGCGCGGCGAAGGCGACCGGGGTGTTGAGGTTCGTTTGTGCGTTCACGATGACCGTGCCGAGCCCCGCCTGCGAGGCGACGAATTCGCCGACGATAGCGCCGACCACGGCGGCGGTGGCGGTGACCTTGAGGGCTGACAGCACGTAGGGCAGCGCGTTGGGAAGGCGGATGGTGAGGAACACTTTCCACGTTGGCGCACCGAAGACGCGGCCGAGATCGAGCAGCTCCTCGTCCACCTGCGTGAGCCCCACCGCGGTATTGATCACGACTGGAAAGAATCCGATGAGGGCCGCGATGAGCGCGTTGGGGAGAATGCCGTATCCCAGCCACAGCAGGAAGAGCGGGGCCACCGCGACTTTCGGCAGTGTGTTGACGAAGACGAGGAACGGCATCAGCGCGCGCGCCGCCAGCGGCGACCATGCGATCGCGATGCCGAGCGCGACGCCGGCGGCCCCGGCGAGTGCGAAGCCGCCGACGATCTCGAGTGTGGTCACCCACAGGTGCCGATGCCACGGCACGGCAAAGTTGGCGAGCGCGCGCGTCACCGCGAGCGGCCCGGGCAACAGATACTCGCGCACGCCGAAGAGCGTGCCGGCCGCTTGCCACGCCGCGAGCAGCGCAGTGAACACGACGAGCGACGGCACGAGGCGTGAGAGCCGGTGTCCGGCCATGGGAGCGCTCATCGTACCGCCGCTCACGTGTGCTAGGCTACGGCCCGTGCGTTGGCTCGTCGTGCTTCCGTTCAATCGCGCCGGGCTCATGGGTGTGGATTTCGGCGAGGAGCTCGCCTCACGCGGCCACACGGTGCGCCTCTTCGAGTACCGCCGCGACAACGCGCTCTACAAGAACAAGTCCACGAAGGCCGCGTATCAGCTGTGGATTCTCCGGCTGCTCGAGCGCGCGTGCGCGTCGTGGCGGCCGGACGTCGTGCTCGTCATCAAGGGCGGGCCCATCACGCCCAACCTCGTGCGCCGCGTGAAGGCGCGCGGTCAGACGCTGTTCGTCAACGTCTTCCCCGACAACCCGCTGTGGATGATCCCGTTCGGATGTATCGAGGCCTACGACGTCTTCTTCACGAAGGAGCGCTACGCGATGCGCAGCCTGCAGCAGGTCGGGCTGCGCAACCTGCATTACCTGCCGATGTACTGCGTGCCCGCGGACCATCACCCGGTCGTGCTCTCGCCCGAGGAGACGCGGCGCTTTGCCTCGCCCGTGTCGTTCGTCGGCAGCCGGTACGACTATCGCGAGCGCTTCGTGCGTGAGCTGGCGGACGCTCCGCTGCGGTTGTGGGGCGCAGGATGGAGCCGCAGTCCCGATCCCGTCGTGCGCGGGCTCGTCGCCGGCGGCGCGGTGTACGGGCGCGAGAAGCTCTGCGTGTACTCCGGCTCCACGCTCTCGCTCAATCACCATCATCCGATGAACGACATCGTCGGCGTCAACACGCGGACGTTCGAGCTCGCCGCCGCCGGCGCCTGCCAGCTGGTCGATGCCAAGGACGAGCTCTCGCCGCTGTTCAAGCCCGGGGACGAGGTGCTCGTCTATCGTGACCTGCCCGAGCTGCGCCGCCTGCTCGACCACTTCCTCGCGCGACCTGACGAGGCGCGCGCGATCGGCGAGAACGCGCGGCGCCGCGCACTGGCCGAGCACACGCTCGCCCACCGCGTCGACGAGATGCTCAGCATCCTCGAAGGCCGCTTCGCCGTCGACGCCCGACCGTCCGGCGCGGGCGTCCTGCGACGGAATCCGGACACGACGTCGTGACCGAATCCCTGGCCCGCGAGCTCTCCTGCATCGACTGCAGTGCGCTGTACCCGCTCGGCTATCGCCTCGAGTGCGAGAAGTGCCGCGGGCTGCTGGAGCTGCGTTACGACCTCGAGCCGCTGCGCCGGCAGGGGCCGGCGATACTCACGGGCGGCGGCCTCTGGCGCTACGCGCCGGTGCTGCCGATCAGCGATCCCGCGCACCGCGTGACGCTCGGCGAGGGCGGCACCCCGCTGCTCGACTGCCCGCGCCTGGCCAAGACGCTCGGCGTGCGCAAGCTCGCCGTCAAGTTCGAGGGCGCCAACCCGACCGGCACCGTGAAGGACCGCTCTTCCACGACCGGCGTGGCCGCCGCGCTGCAGTTCGGATTCCGCGCGACGTCCGTCGTGTCGAGCGGCAACGCCGGCTCGTCCATCGCCGCCTACTCGGCGCGCGCTGGACTGCGCTCGCTGATCTTCGCCTACGAGCGCGCGTCGGCGCCGAAGCTCCTGCACATGGCGGCCACGACCGCCGACCTCGTGCTCTACAAAGGCGTATACGACGATCTCATCACGCACTGGGATCGACTCGTCGAGTCACGCCTGTTCTTCGACTGCGGCGCCTCGCGCAACGCCTACAAGCACGAGGGCAAGAAGACGATCGGCTACGAGATCGCCGAGCAGAGCGGTTGGCAGCCGGCCGATGTGGTCGTGGCGCCGGTCGCCGTCGGCGAGACGTTCATCGCGGCCGCGCGCGGCTTCCGCGAGATGCACGACGCGGGCTGGATTGCGCGCGTGCCGCGCATGGTCGCCGCGCAGGCGACGCGCGCCAACGCGATCGCGCGCGCGTTCCGCTCCGGCGGTGCGATCCAACCACTGAAGATCGGCTACACGGTGGCCGAGGGGCTGGCCGCGGGCAATCCCGGCCGCAAGGGCGACTGGGTGCTGCGGCTGCTGCGCGAGGGCGGCGGCGCCGCCGGCGACGCCGAGGACGCGGAGATTCTCGAGGCTCAACGCTTGCTGGCACGCACCGAAGGGATCTGGGCGGGTCCGACGGGCGTGGCGACGCTTGCGGTGCTGTCGCGAATGCTCGCCGCCCGCGAGCTGGATCCCGCGCAGTCTTACTGCGTGATCGTGAGCGAGACGGGGCTCAAGACCGAGGCCGAGACGCCGAGTCGTGCGGCGACGGCCTTCGATGATGAGTCGCTGGCGCGTCTCGTCCAGGAGCGGCTCGCCCGCGCGTAGGCCGCTGCCGCGCGCGTTCTATCTGCGTCCCGCGCCCGCGGTCGCGCGCGATCTCCTCGGCTGCATCGTCGTCTCGCGACGCGGCCGCGCGCTCACCGCGGGTCGCATCGTCGAGGTCGAGGCGTATCTCGGGCCCGAGGACGAGGCCTCGCACGCCGCCTTCCGCCCCGGCAGCCACCACCTGTTCTACGGCGCCGGCGGGCACGCGTACGTCTACCTCAACTACGGCGTCCACTATTGTCTGAATGCGATCACGAATCCGGCGGGCCGGCCGGGGTGCGTGCTGATCCGCGCACTCGAGCCGCTCGAGGGCGTGAAGGCGATGGCGCGCCGTCGCGGCGTGCCGCCGACGGCCCCACGCCTCGCGAGCGGTCCCGGCAACGTCACACGCGCGCTCGGGCTGTCGCTACGCGACAACGGCGCCGATCTCACGCGCGGTCCGCTCGTGATCGCGCCGCCGGAGCGATCGCGGGATTTCACGATCGCGCGCGGCCGGCGGATCGGCATCACGCGCGCGGTCGAGCTCCCCCTGCGCTTCTGGATCGCCGGCCACCCGAGCGTCTCCGCCGGGCGGCGCCGGTGATGCCGTCGCGCGCGAGGGGCCGTCCGGTCTCGAAGCGCCAGAGGATCGACGTGAGGTCACCCTGCCGGTGCGGGCGAGAGAGGGCGCGTCCCACGGCAACGCGGCGGATGACGCCGCGCCAGAACGGCCGCGCCGTGACGTTCCAGGTGATCACGGACAGCTCCCAGCGCCCGGGAAAGCGCGCGAACAGCGCGCGCGCGACGCGGGTGCCGACGCCGCGGCGTCGATATTTTCGCAGCACAAAGAACTCCGACATCTGATAGGCGGGCACGCCGCCGGCCTCCGGAAGCTCGCGAACGAGCGCGAAGCCCGCGGGATGTCCGTCGACACGGACGATGAAGTGGTGGCGATCGTCGCGCCGCCAGAACTGCTGGTGCCAGCGCGGCGATCCATACGTCCCATCCGCCTCGACACCCCAGCGCACGCCGACGAGGTCATAGATGTAAAGCTGGACAAGACGCCGGACGATCGCGGCGTCGCCCCGCCGCAGCGGACGCAGCGAGACGCGCGGCATCAGCGGCCGCGGCGGAGCGCCTCGGGGTCGAAGAGCGTGTCGGCGAGCCCGGTGTTCACCGCGGCCGAGCGCACGACGACGCGCACGATCAGCTTGCCGCCCACGAACGCCTCCTGACGATGCGGCAGCGCGAAGCCGCCGACGAGCGGCCGGTGCTCGCTCAGCGTGAGATCGACCACGCCCTCGCCCTCAGGCAGCTTCTCCCGCGTGACGAAGCGGACGACGCCGCGCTCGGGATCGAGCCACACCTGCGGCACCGTGCGCTCGCCCGGACGCGCGCCGATCACGGTCACGGAACGGTCGCCGGCGCGCGTGACGTAGCTGACGTCGTCGCGCACGCCGAGGACTTTCCACTCGGCGAGCAGGTCGGCGCCGCTGCGTCGGAGGGGGACGAGCAGCTGCGTCGCGTCGCGCGTGCCGACCGGCGGCGCCTCGAACGTCCGGCCGCCCGCCGCCCGCACCCAGACCCGGTCGCCGACCGTGAGCCGGACTTCGGTCTGGCCGTCGATGGTCTGCTCCACGCGCTGGCGTCGGGGCAGCTTCACGTATACGCGCTGCTGACCGCTGGACTGGGGGTGTCGCCCACCGGGGTCGAACAGCGTCAGCGTCTGGTCGATCACGAGGTCGGCGACGTTCGCGTCGCCCAGTCGGGCCAGGAAGGCGTCGACCGCGACCCGGGCTTCGGTCGAGGCGGCCGCCGCGGTCAGGGGGAGGATGAGCACTGCGATGGCCACGACACGGACCACTAGTCGGTTATACGAGGCCCGTCGACGAGAAGTCAATGAAAAGGCAGTCGTTTTCGCGCGCGAATGTTGACACCCCCCGGTACCGTCCGTATCATCGAGACAACCTAAGGAGCGCGCGTGCCTACCTCCCCCGATGCTCTGACTGGCGGCGTCCTCGATCTGATCCTGAGTGCAGGACCGATCGCGAAGGCCGTCCTGGCGATTCTGGCCATCTTCTCGATCATCAGCTGGGCGCTGATCGTCGAGAAGTGGTGGCAATTCCGCCGCGTCCGGCGGCATACCCTCGCGTTTCTCAAGGTGTTCCGCGAGGGTCGGCGGCCGAGCGTGGTGGCGGCCGCGGCCAAGAAGCTTCGCGACAGCCCCCTGGCCCAGCTCTATGTGGCCGCGCACAACGAAATGTCGGGCGGCCGCGACGGCGACTCGTTCGTCGAAGACCCAGACGAGGCGACCAGCGACCGGCTGACCGCGGCCGAGCGCGCTATGCGGAGCGCGGCGAACGTCGAAGTATCCCAGCTCGAACGGTATCTGCCGTTCCTCGCGACGACGGCCAGCGCGTGCCCGTTCATCGGGCTCTTCGGCACCGTGGTCGGCGTGATGAACTCCTTCCACGGCATCGGCGCACAGGGCTCCGCGAGCCTCGCCGTCGTCGCGCCGGGCATCTCAGAGGCGCTCGTCGCCACCGCCGCCGGCCTCGGCGCGGCCATCCCCGCGGTCATCGGCTACAACTACTTCGTCAACCGCGTGAAGCATTGGGCGAGTGAGATGGAGGGTTTCACACTGGACATGCTCAACCTTCTGAGCCGGCCGCCAGCGCCGGCCAAGCTGGGGCGGCCCGCGAAAGATGGCATTTAATCCCGAGGCGTCTGGCGCCGGCGGCGGCCGTCGCATCGGCTCGAGCCTCGCCGAGATCAACATCATCCCGCTCGTCGACGTCGTGCTCGTGCTGCTGCTGATCTTCATGCTGACGGCGCCGATGATGTACCGCGGCATCGACGTGAACCTGCCGCGCGCGGCCGCAAAGCCGACCGCGGTCGAGGAGCGGATGGTCCTCACGGTCACGAAGGAGCGCGCGCTCTATCTCAACGATCGGCGCGTGCCGCCCGGGGGCCTCGAGGGCATGCTGCGCGATGCCTTCCGCAGCCGGAACGACAAGACGCTCTACCTCAAGGCCGACGCCGGCCTGGCCTACGGATCGGTCATCGAGACGATGGACATGGTTCGGCGCGCCGGCATCGAGCGCCTCGGCATGGTGACCGAGCCGATCCGCGAGCGCTGACATGAGCATCGCCGCCGCCACGGTCCGGATGCGCCCGGCGCGCGGCCCCGCCCTTGGAAAGGCACCGGTGCCATTCACGGCGACGGTCGTCTCCGCGATCCTGCACGTCGTGCTCGCGGTCGCGTTCATCGTCGCGGCGCGGGAGTGGTCGCAGTCCCGGCCGAAGGTCTACGTCGTCAACCTGGTCCCTGCCGTCGCGGCCGTCGGCTCGCCGCAGGGGCAGACGACGCCGACGCCGACGATGCCGCCTCGGCCGGAGGAAGCGCCGCGCCCCGCGCCGCCGCGGCCGGCTGAGCTGCCGCAGCGCGAGCCCGTACGCGACACAGCACCGCGCGAGATGCCGGAGCGCACGCGGGAAACACCGGCGTTGCCGGATCGCGCGAGCGCGAGCCTGCCGCGTCCATCGGCAGTTCCGCGCAGCGGCGACAAGGAGCTGCCGACCATGACGGCGCCCACACCAGCGCCGACGCCGAAGGCGACGCCTGAGCCACGCACGCCGACCGAGGTGGCGCGCGCGACGCCGCCTCCGCCGCCGCCGCAGCCGATCGGACGCCGCGATGGCTCAGTGCAGGGCTCGGGCCCGATGACGCTGAACGCCACCGATTTTCCGTTCGCGTGGTATCTGAGAAGCGTGCAGACCAAGATCACCGAGCGCTGGGCGGGCAAGGCACTGCCGGGGCAGCAGCCGGTGGCGGTCTTCGACATCACGCGCGACGGCCGTGTCACCGGTCTCGCGATCGAAAAGCCGTCGGGCAATCCGTACTACGATCAGGCCGCACTGCGTGCCATCACCGAGGCGGCGCCGTTCCCGCCGCTGCCGCCGGAGTACGAAGGTCCGTCGCTGCGCATCCATCTGGGCTTCAACTTTTCCGCCGAGCGAGGTTAACCAGTGTCTCTTCGACGGTTGTCGTCGTTCGTCACGCTCGTCGTCTTTGTCGCTCTCGCCGCGCCGTGGACATCACGCGCACAGCAGCAGCCGCCGCAACCCGCACCGCCACAGCGGAGCAGTCAGGCGACGGATGTCTGGCTCAACATCACGGGCGGCGGCAGCAGGAAGCTGAACATCGCCGTCCCTGAGTTCACGGTCGTCGCCGGCAGCGACACGGGCGGCATGGCCAAGATCCTCGCGGCGGTGACCGGCACCGATCTGAATTTCTCCGGCTTGTTCAGCGTGGTGGCCGGCACCGGCGCGATCCCGCCGAACAATCCGGCGGCGCTCGCGCAATCGTGGAATGAGTTCGCGGCTGCGGGCGCGCACGCGGGCCTGCACGGCCTGCTCGCGCTGCGCAGCGACCGGCTCGAGGGCGAGATGCGGCTGTACGACCTCACGACGCCGGAGCACCGGCTGATCGCCACGAAGAAGTTCGACGCGCCGCTCGCCCAGCCGCGGCGGCTCGCCCACAAGATCGCCGACGAGGTCGTGCTGCAGTTCACCGGCGAGCCGGGCATCGCCGACACCAAGCTCGCCTACGTCCTAGGCCCGCTCGGCGCGAAAGAGATCGTGATCACGGACTACGACGGGGTCGGGCCGATGCCCGCCACCCGCAACGGCTCGATCAATCTGACGCCGGTGTGGAGTCCCGACGCGCGCTCGCTCGCGTACACGTCGTACAAGCAAGGATATCCGGACCTCTATCGCATGTTTCCGTTCGAGCGGCGGCCCGAGCAGACGCTGGCCGCATTCGTCGGCATCAACACGTCGCCCTCGTTCAGCCCCGACGGCAAGAGCGTCGCGATGACGTTGTCGATGCACGGCAATCCCGAGATCTACGTCCTGACGCTCGCCACCGGCACACTGCAACGGCTCACGCGCAATGCCGGCATCGACACCGAGCCGACGTGGTCGCCGACAGGACGGGAGCTCGCGTTCATCTCCGACCGCGGAGGCTCGCCCAACGTCTATGTGATGGACAACCAGGGCCTCGGCGTGCGGCAGCTGACGTCCGGCGGGTTCCACACGCAGCCGCGCTGGTCGCCGAAGGGCGACAGCCTCGTCTACACCTCACGCGGGGGCGTCCACGATCTGTGGATCGTCAACGTCAACGGCTCGAACCCGCGACGGCTCACGTCCGGCACCGGCGACAGCCAGGGCGCGACGTGGGCGCCGAACGGACGTCACATCGCCTTCCAGTCCAACCGCAACGGACGCTGGCAAATCTTCGCGATGCTCGCCGATGGCTCGGCGCAAGACGCCATCACGCGCGGCCCTGGAGACGCGACAAGCCCCTCGTGGTCACCTCGACTGCCGTGATAGTCTTTGCTCGTTGAAGCGGACACTCCAGCGCACGCCAAAAGGAGGCGTCATGCTTACGCGCTGCTCGCATTTTGTGTTCTCATTCCTGCTCGTCGCCGCCGTAGCCCTCAGTGGCTGCGCCAAGCGCCCGGCGACCACGCAGGCAGCGGCACCCGCGCCGACGGGCGCCGCGACCAGCACCGCGGCCCCACCGTCGAGCGGCACGGCCACCGCGCAGCCGACGACTCCGGGCGGTGGTAGCGGCGCCACGACGGGCGGCGGCACCGCGACGCCGGCGCCCGCGGCGACCGCGCCCGCGCGCCCGGTACCGAAGGACTTCGCTGCGGTTGCGGATCTCGTCGACGTGTTTTTCGATTTCGACAAGTACGACATTCGTCCGGCCGACGCGAAGACGCTCGATGCGAACGCCGGCTGGCTGAAGTCGAATCCGAATCACCTGGTGCTGATCGAGGGTCACTGCGACGAGCGCGGCACCAACGAGTACAACCTTGCTCTCGGCGAGCGGCGGGCGAAGTCGACGATGAACTACCTCGTGTCGCAAGGCGTGCAGGCCAATCGCATCACGATCATCAGCTACGGTGAAGAGCGCCCGCAGTGCACGGAGCACACCGAAGCGTGCTGGGCCAAGAATCGCCGCGCCCATTTCCTGGTGAAGCCGCGGTAGCCTCGGACTCCATGGCGAGGAGAACGCGGGCGCTTCTCCTCGCCGCGCTGTGGCTCGGCGGCTGCGCGTCGGTGCAGGACATGACCGGCGTTGCCACCCAGCAGGACCTCCTCCAGCTCCGGACCGACGTCACGGTGGCGCAGCAGCGTGCCCAGCGCGCGCTGGCCGAGGCGGAGGCCGCACTGGCGCAGGCGCAGCGGCGCGAGCGAGAGCGCGACACTGAGGGTGAGCAGCGTGTGACGCAGTTGTCGCAGCGCGTGGAGGCGCTGACGGCGTCGGTGAGCACGCTGTCGCGGCAGGTCGACGAGCTCAACGCTCGAATCGACGCGCTCGGGCGACAATCCCGCGCCGCGGTTGCGGCGCCGCCTGTCGAGACGGCCCGGCCAGGCCCGCCGACGCCTGCGGCTCCGCCAACTCCCGCGACGCCGGCAGCTCCCCCGACGGCCGCGACGCCGGCGGCTCCTCCCGCGACGGCAACGCCCACGAGCCCGCCTGCGGCGGCGACGACACCGCCCGCGCAGGTCACCAGCCGGTCAACGACGAGCGCGCTGCAGCCGCAAGATATCTACCAGGCGGCATACCTCGACTTCAGCAAGGGCAGCTACCAGCTCGCGATCGCGGGGTTTCGTGAGTTTCTGCGCCGCTTCCCCGATGAGGCGCTCGCCGGTGCCGCGCAGTACTGGATCGGCGAGGCGCAGGTTGCGCTGGCGCGCGGCCACACCAACGCCGGGCAGGCGCCGCAGGCGACCGAGGCCATGGAGCAGGCGGTGCAGGAGTTTCGAAAGGTCCTCGCGAATTATCCGCGCAGCGACAAGGCGCCGGCGGCTCTCTACAAGGAGGCGCTGGCGCTGATCGAGCTTAAGCAGCCCGATCTCGCGCAGCAGCGGCTTCAGTATCTGGTGGAGACCTTCCCGCAGTCGGAGGAGAGTACGCTCGCGCGGGAGCGGCTGGCGGCGCTGCGAACGCGGTAACCCGCCCGCTACGTTCCGTAACGCGCGCGGCTACTTGTTGTCTTCGAGACCGAGTACCCAGACGACGGCCACGTCACGCTCCGGCGTGCCGTAGACCATGACCGTCGCACCCGGGTCGCCGGTGAACGCGGACCGAACGATGATCCCGTCCTGCGGTGTGCCGACCGGTCCGAACTGCCAGACGCCGACTGACAGGATCAGCAGCGCGGCCAGTGCGCCGCCGAGCGCCCACTTGGGGCGCCACGCCGGACGCGGGACGGCCACGGGTCGCGCCGTCTTCGCCGCGTCGATGCCGCGCACGACCCCCGGCCAGAAGCCCGTCCAGTCCGGCTCGGCAACGGCGGCGTTCTGCTGGAGCAGGGTGCGGAGACGGCGCAGCCCTTCGGCCTCGCGCTGGCACACCCCACAAGTCGCCAGATGGGCTGCCGTCGAGCGCGCCGTCCCGTCATCGAGAGCCCCGTCGAGGTAGGCTCCCAGCCGTCGTCGGTTGAGGTAATGGCTCAGCACGTCGGTTGGACGGTCAGGCCCCTGGCCGTTATTCTCATCACCGCCACATGATAGCCGAGCGGCCGACGACCGTCCCTGCGGGCGCGGAGACGCTCGAAGCCCGCCTGGCCATCCCGCCCCAAGCCCGCATGGGGGTCGTCGTCAGCCACCCGCATCCTCTGTATGGAGGCGACATGGACAGCCCGGTCGTCTCCCGCATCGTGGAGGTCTGCACCGACCGTGGGCTCGCCACGCTTCGCTTCAACTTCCGCGGCGTCGGCGATTCCACCGGCCGTCATGATGAAGGACGCGGCGAGCAGGACGACATTCGCGCCGGCTTCGCCTATCTCCAGCGCACCCTCGGCGGCGGCGCTCGTATCGCTCTCGCCGGATATTCCTTCGGGGCCGCCGTGTCGGCGGCGGTCGCCAATGCCATACCGATCGCCGGGCTTGCGCTCGTTGCGCCGCCCATGCGGGTCGCGGAGGTCCACCTGCCCGTCGCGGTCGCCGGCCCGCTCCTGATCGTCGTCGGCGCCGAGGACCAGTACTGCCCGGCCGCCGCGCTGGAGGCCATGCGCACGGGGCTGCCCGAGGCAACCGTCATCGTGATCGAGGGCGCCGATCATTTCTTCTTCGGCTCGCTGGCGCCGCTGGGCGACGCCGTCGGCGCGTGGGCCGACGCGCTGCGGGCCAGCTAGATGCGCGGCAGGCGCGGCGGTGTCGCCGTGCCGGCGGACAGGATGATACGAATCCCCTCCTCGACGCTCAGTCCGGTGTGGATCACGTCGTGGTCCGGGACGACGATGATGTCGCCGAGGTAGAGGTTGTTCGACGGGACGAAGACCGTCACCATCTCACCCTTCCCCGCCGGCGCCTCCAGGAGGACCTGGCTCGTGACGAAGCCAAAGGCGTACGTGCCTTCGCGTGGGTGCTGGACGAGCACCACCGCCTTGAATGAGCTGCGCCGCTCCGGCGAGAACGAGTCGATGAGCATTTTCACCGACGGGTACAGCAGGCGGAACACCGGCACGCGATGGAGCCACCGGTCGCCGAAGGCGAGCACGCGGCGCCCCGCGACGTTGCGCGCCACGATACCCATGAGCAGCATCAGCACGACGGCGGTGAGAAAGCCGAGGCCGGGCACGGGGCGGCCGAGGATCCGCGCGTATATCGGCGCAAAGCGATCGTCGATCCAGCTCCAGAACGCGTACAGGATCCACGCGGTCGCGACGGCGGGGACGGTGACGAAGAACCCGGCGATCAATCGCGCCTTGAGCCAGCTCTTCATCAATCTGAATATGACATGAGGCGCGTCAATCCCCAAGTGCGCCACCGCGCGCTCGTCACCGGTGGCGCCGTCCGCGTGGGTCGCGCCATCGCGCTCGGCCTCGCGGACGCCGGCTTCGACGTGGCGATCGCGTACCACCGCTCCGGCGATAGCGCGCGCGACACCGTTCGCGAGCTGCGACGGCGCGGCGCGACCGCGATCGCGCTACGCGCCAATCTTCGCGACGCCGCTGCCGCGCGGCGTCTGGTCAGCCGCGCCGCGCGCGCGCTCGGCGGACTCGACGTCCTCGTCAATAGCGCGGCCGGCTTCGCGCGCACGCCGCTCGCCAGCGCGACGCCCGGACGCTGGAACGCGCTGCTCGACGTGAATCTGCGCGCGCCGTTTCTCTGCACGCAGGCGGCCGCCGCACGCATGCGCGCCGGCGGGCACGTCGTGAACGTCGCCGACGCGTGGGCGCGCACCGCGCCGCCGGGCTGGTCGGCGTACGCAGCGTCGAAGGCGGGCCTCGAAATGCTGACACGTCTGCTCGCGGCCGAGCTGCGTGTGCGCGGCATCGCGGTAAACGCCGCGGCGCCGGGACCGGTGCTCAAGCCGCCGGGTCTGCCACCCGGGCGCTGGCGTGCGATCACGCGCGGACGCTCGGTACGTCTCGCCGACGTCGTGGCTGCGGTGGTGCGCTTGGCCACATGCCCGCCGGCGGTGACGGGCCGGATCCGAACCGTTGCGGCGCGCCGCGCGTGAGCGCGGCTACAGGCCTGACGCGTCCAGCAGGTCGGTGAGGTTGTTGACGTTGACCCAGCCGCCGCGCACGTAGACGACGCGCACCGGCCGGCCTGACGCAACCACGCGCGTGATCAGATCCGCCACGCGCGCTCTGCGAAGCGTGTCGTCGGCACGCGCGGCGGCGATGGCGTCCCGGAGCCAGGCGGCGCCGTCGCCACCCGCGTGCAGCAGACCGACCCACGCGCCGTGACTCGACGCCGGCGCCAGGTCATCCGCGATGGCGAGGAGCCGGACCTCGTCGAACTCGACGCGGCCGCTGTCGGGGCGTGACGCGCGGACGCGATCGGGCGCGCCACTCTGGGCCAGCGTCGAATCGACCACGAGCGTCAGTCCGTCGCCGGCATCCTCGAGCAACGCCTGGATGAGGTGCCGCTTGAGCACGATGTCGCCGAATGACACCAGCGTGCCGGGCACGAGCGCATCCTCGGCCAGCGCCAGTGAGAAGGCCTCGCTGGTGCCGGCAAAGTCCGGATTGTCGACGAAGCGTGCGCCGGCGACGTCCACGCCCGCGGCGTGGTGGCCGCGCACGACGGTCACGCTGCGGCAGCCGAAGTGCGAGAAGTCGTCGAGCAACCGGGCGAGGATCGGCCGGCCTTGCACCTTCAACATCGCCTTGGGCACGGCGCGGGTGAGACCGGCGAACTCGGACGTGCCGCCGGCGGCCAGCACAATCGCGGACAGCGATGCGCCGCGCGCCACCGGCAGATACCGCTTCTCCGCCTCCTGTAGCTCCTCGTCGCCCTGCAGGCGGAACACGTCGTGCAACGGCGCCACGTTTGGCTCGACATCGATGAGCGACTCGGCCGCGCGAATGCGCCCGGCCGCGGCCTGCATCGCCGAGATCGACGCGCGTAGCACCTGGTTGGCCCAGATCACCACGCTCACCCGGCGCGCGCGGAACTCCTCGGTCGGCGTGCGCCAGTACTTCGTCGGCACCAGCACGACCGGCGCGCGATCGCTCCACTCGTCGAGAAACGCGAAGATCTCGGCCGGACTCGACTGCCGGCTGTGAATGAGAATCGCGTCGGCGCCGGCGCGGTGATACGCCTCCGCGCGCTTGAGCGCCTCGGCCAGCCCCCAGCCGGCGATGAGCGCCTCCACGCGCGCGACGAGAACGAAGTCGGGGTCGGTCTGACTGTCCTTGCCCGCCTTGATCTTGCCGCAGAACTCGTCGACGTCGGCCAGCGGCTGCAGCTCCGAGCGAAGGAACGAGTTGGTCTTTGGAAACAGCTTGTCTTCGATCGTCACGCCGGCCACGCCGACCTGCTCGAGCTTGCGCACGAGCCGCCGCATGTTGTTGAAGTTGCCGTAGCCGGTGTCGCCGTCGAGGAGCAGCGGAATCGACGTTCCCTCGGCCATGAAGGCGACGTGGTCGACCACCTGCGACCACGACAGCTCGTTGTTGTCGCGCACGCCGAACGCGGCGGAGATCGTGAGCCCGCTGCCCCAGATGCCCTCGAAGCCGGCTTCCTCGACGATGCGCGCCGACAGCCCGCTGTGCGCTTCCATGAGGAAAGCGATCTCGGGTCGCGTGACGAGCCGTTTGAGCGCGGTCGTCCGACGCTCGGTCATTGTAGCGGGCTCCGCGAGGTCGGCTTTAACCGTGGGCTCAATGATGCCCGAAAGCGGTCGCGGATCTCCGCGGGGGTGTACGGAATGCGCGGCACGTCGGCCTCCTCGGGTGTGGTCTTCACGAGCACGAAGTGCGGTCCGTCGCCGGCGAGCGCGGTGCGTATCGCGTCCTGCACGTCGGCGGCCGCCGTGACCGCCACCGCACGATAGCCAGCCGCGGCGGCCACGCGATCGAGCCGCACGCCGCGCGAGGGCGATATCTGGTTGCCCGTCGAGCCGTAGACCTCGTTGTCGAACACCACGTGCACCAGGCGCCGCGGCGCCAGCCCGCCGACCATCGCCAGGATGCCGAAGTTCATCAGCAGATTGCCGTCGCCGTCGAACACGACGGCGGTGCGATCGGGCTGCGCCAGCGTGAGGCCGAACCCGATCGCGGACGCCAGGCCCATCGAACCGATCATGTAGAAGTTCGCGGGGCGGTCCCCGATGGAGAACGATTCGCGGCAGATGTAGCCGTTGGCGTGCACGATCGGCTCGCCGCCGATTGCCGTACGGGCGGCCTTGATCGCCACGAGCCGCGAAATGCTCGGGGTGAGCTGATCCGGTGTCGCGTCACGGCCCTGTCGCCGGGACGATGGCGCCACGGCGCTGCGGGCGGAGGCTTCGCTGGTCGCTGCACCGCCGTGATGTCCCGTCTGCACCACCTTTGGCCGCACGATGATGGCGACGGGCTGCATACGCGAGTCCATCTCTTTCGCCGCCCACGCCACATCCTCGGCCGCGCTTTCGGCCGACAGTACGCGATACGGGATCTCCAGCAGCTCGAGGATCTGCGGTGTGATGCGGCCGGTCAAGATGTGCTCGGGCGCATCCTTGCCTTCATAACCCCGCCACGTCACGACGATCAGCGCGGGCAGGCCATACATGAGCGAGAGCGACGCCAGCGCGTTGAGACTCGTGCCGAGCCCGGAGTTCTGCATGAGCACGCATGGCCGTCGGCCGGCGAACCACGCCCCCGCCGCGAGGCCGACGGCGGCGTCCTCGCGCACGGCGGCGACGTACGGGGCATCGCGCGCGCCCTCGAGCACGGCGATGACGTCCTCGACCAGCGAACACGGCACTCCCGTGAAGAAGTCGAAGCCGTGGCGGGTGAGGAGTGTCGCGACGTCGTGGCCGGAGATCACGCCGCGCTAGCGGAGCGTCACGCGGTTGCCGCCCATCACCCGCAAAAACTCGCCGAGCGACGCGAACCGCATGAACGGGTTGTGACGCTTCTCGTCCCCGAGGGTCGATGCTGGCCCGCCGTAGTTGTGGCCGGGAAACAGCACGGTGTCGTCCGGGAGCGCACCGAGACGCTGCGTGAGCGAGTAGTACATCTCGCTCGGATCGCTGCCCGGCAGGTCGGTCCGGCCGCAGGAGCCGATGAACAGCGTGTCGCCGGAGACGAGACGGCCGTCGACGAGAAAACACTGCGAGCCCGGCGTGTGCCCGGGGGTGTGCATGAACGTCAGCGTGAGGCCACCGATCCGCAGCGTGTCGTGATTGTCTACTTTGACGAGGTCCGAGCCGAGCCCGGGCAGGAACTCGCGCTCGGCTTTGTGGACGTACACCTTGAGCGGCACGCGCGTGAGCAGCTCTTCGACGCCAGGGATGCGGCCCGGCATGCCCCACGAGGCGAGACTGCCGCCGACGTGGTCCTGATGCGTGTGCGTGACGAGCGCGCCGATGAGGCGCATGCCGTCACTCTGCGCGGTGTCGACGATCGTGTCGATCTCCCACGCCGGGTCGACCACCACGCACTCGCGCGCGACGGGGTCGCCGACGAGGTAGACGAAGTTCTGCATCGGCCCCAGTTCGAGCTGCTTGAGATAGATGGCGGGCTCGCCCACGGCTTCTCATGCTACCGCGCGGCCCGGCGTCAGTCCACGTCTGTCGGCGGCACCGGCGTCGCCGCCGTTGACCAGGCGTCCATCATACTGGATAATATGTCCACTATGCAGGATATCCGCCCGGCGCCCGGCCTCGGCGAGCCCATCAACGGCCGGATCGCGCGCCGTGTCCGGGCGCTGCGCGCCGATTCGGGCCTGAGCCTCGAGGCGCTCGCCACCAAGTCCGGGGTCAGCCGCTCGATGATCTCGCTCGTCGAGCGGGACGAGAGCAGCCCGACCGCCGTCGTGCTGGAGAAGATCGCGGCCGGACTCGGCGTGTCGCTGGCCACGCTGTTCGACGACGCAAGCGCGCCGGCCAATCCCATATCGCGCGGCGCCGAGCGCACGCCGTGGCGCGATCCGCAGTCAGGCTACGTACGCCGCAACATCTCGCCGCCGAGCTTTCCGTCACCCATTCGGCTCGTCGAAGTGGTCTTGCCGGCCGGCACGCGCGTGGCGTACGAGACGGGCGCGCGCGACACGAGCATTCACCAGCAGATCTGGGTGCAGGAGGGCAGCGTCGAGGTCACGCTCGGCCGCGTGACCTATCGCCTGGGCGAAGACGACTGTCTCGCGATGCAGCTCAACGAGCCCACGGCATTTCGCAACCGCACGCGCAAGCCGGCGCGATACCTCGTGGTCATCGCCAGCGAGCCCGTGCGTGCGCCGAGGAGATGACGGTGTCGAATGCCATTCGGATTTGCTGTCTCGAAAAGTTCGGTGAGCACGAGCTCCGAGGACTGAGCGACGTGCTGATCGACTGCGTGGAGGGCGGCGCGTCGGTCAGCTTCATGCTGCCGATGTCGCGTGACAAGGCCCATGCCTTCTGGCGCAACGCCGCCGCGAGCGTCGCGCGGGACGAGCGGTTCGTTCTCGCCGCCGAGGACGCGACGGGGATCGTGGGTACCGTGCAGGTCATCCTGGCGCAGCCGGAGAATCAGCCGCATCGCGGGGATCTGGCGAAAATGCTCGTGCATCGCCGCGCGCGGCGGCAAGGCATCGGAGAGGCACTGCTCTCCGCCGCCGAACGGCACGCGCGCAGCCGGGGCAAGACGCTGCTCGTGCTCGACACGGCGAGCGATGACGCCGAGCGCCTGTACGCGCGGCAGGGCTGGCAGCGCTGCGGGCTCATCCCGGACTACGCGCTGTGGCCCGACGGCAGACCGTGTCCGACCACGATCTTCTTCAAGTTCTTGCGCGACTGACGCGGACTGGCGCTACGGTAGCTTTCGCTTCTGGAGCGATTGCCGATATCGTGGATCGGTCACCCTCCGCCACTCGTTGGCGACTGCGTCGAATTTCTCGGCGTCACCACCCAGCACGTCTCGACAGTAGCGGGCGATCGTGAGAGCCGCAATCCGGACGTCGTCCAGCTGAGAGAAGCCAGTCGCGTCGAAAGCTGGCCGCTTCGTGCGCTCCGACACGGGCACGAACCACCAGACCGGAGCCTCTCGCCCATCTGCGTGGACGAGCGTCACCCCCGCGCGCTTTCCCCAGTTCTCTCCGCGGATCGACAGGGTCAGCTCGCCGTTCGAAAAGCTCACGCTGAAACGTTCAGCGGGATCGGTGTGTTGCTCGGAGTACCCGAGCTCCCGCAAGAAGGAAAAGTCGCGGCGGCACGCGTCCTTGAACTGCGCAAGCGTTGGCGTCGCCGACTCTTGCTCCATGATGCTCAGCGCGCGCGCTAGTCGATGGTCAGGAACGCGTAGCCGACCGCGCGGAGCTCTTCGTCTACCGCGGCGCGGCGACGGCGGTCGCCGTGACGCCGCTCTGGCACGTGGCTACTGGTGGAGTTCACGCGGCGCTCGTTGGCGCGGCGATCCCAGATCACTTCGACGTTTTCGGCATCGGCGAAAGTCTGGCTCAGGTATCGATAGAGATCGGGGCGATCGCGCGCCACGATGAAGATCTCGCGAGGCATGGGGTGGAGACTGTATCACCCCTTGTCACAATCACCCCTTCAGATCGTCGGGCACCTTCGGCGCCGGGCCGAGCGCGCCGGAATCGACGGCATAGATGGTGGGTCCTGCCCCGGTGCGAACATAGGCGCGGTCGCCCTCCCGCCGGCCGACGACGAGCCGCCCCAGCTCGGCGCCGTCGCCCTTCAGCAAGACGACCTCCATCGTCGGCGCGTCGAGACCGTATTTTGTCGCGTCCTCGCCCGTCGGGGCGACGATCTGCTTCCAGCGCAGTGCGCGCACGCCATAGAGAATGTCCTCGACGCGCGCGCTCTTTGCGCTGCCCTTGGTGGGCTCGAGCAGCTTCCAGTCGGTCTCGCCGCTGCGCTCGAGCACGGCCGTCTGCCCGCCGGCCTGCACGCGCAGGCGCTTGATGTTCTTCGGGTCGAGCCCGGAAAAGAGCGCGTGATCGCGCAGATCGTCGGCCGAGCGCCCGAGCTCGTCCAGCGACTTGCCATCGACGATCACGACCGGGCCGCGGCCGGCGACAGCGGCGTAGGCGCTCGGCGCACCGCCGCGACGCTCGGAGGACGGCGCGAGCAGAACCGTGGTCGGCGCCTTTCCCTCCTCGGTGATCGTCAGCTTCACCGCAGGCTTGGCGAGCACGCGCGGGATCGCCGACGCGTCGTCGCTGAGAAAGCCCTGCGCGCGCAGCTCCCGTAGGCGCGTCAGTAGCGCGCCCGCTTCGACCTGATCGGCCGGCAGCGGCTGGGGCGCTGTCATCGTCCAGCGGTCCTTGTCGCGTGTCAGCGTGACGGATCCTTTCGCGCTCTCGAGGTCGACGCGCGTTACCTTGTCGCGGTCGACGGCGACGACCTGTTTGTCGCGGAGCGCCCCCACCGTCCGTGGAATGGCCTTGGCGACCTCCTCCGGCAGGAGCAGGACGCTCGATTCGCCCTCGCGCATCGCGTAGACGCCCTTCTTGGCGGCGTCGGTGCGGCCCACCAGCAGCGTGCGGCTCGCGCGCTCCTTGTCCGTCCCGGTATGGATCGTGAGCCGCAGCGGACGGTCGAGCCCGTAGCTCGCGCGCGACTTCGGCGCCTCGGCCACGAATTCCTTCACTTTGGCGGACGTGAGCTTCTCGAACATGTCGCCGATCGCCTCGGTGTCCGCGCCCAGCGCGACGGGTTTGGTGATCCGCCAGGTGTCCCCCGCGTGCGCGACCGCCAGCGTCTCACCGTCCGTCGCGACGTCGAAGCCGGACACGGCCTTGCGATCGAGCGTCAGGATCGTCCGGTCGCGAAACTCCGTCGCGGGCTTCGTGACCTCGCGCAGCACGCCGTCGGGCAGCGCGACGACGGCCGGCTTGCCGGCCTCCCGCGCGTAGACCCAGACGCCCGTGGGCGTCTTGTTGCCGAGCTGCAGGCCGATCGTCTTGCCGTCCTTGAGCGTCAGCGTGACTTCCGCCGCCGGCTTGTCGAGGCCGAAATCGCCTGGTGCGGTCGGCTTGGCGTCGATCTCGCGGTCGATCTTCGCGGTCAGCACACTCGTGAGCGTCTCGTCCACGCGCGCGCGATCGCCGCGCGCCACGACAGGCGACTTGAGCTCCCAGCCCTCGCCGGCGCGCGCCAGGCGCACGGTGTCGTCCGGACGCTTGAGCTCGACGGCCGTGACGTCGGCGGCTTCGACCTGGAACACGCGGCCCTTGCGCGTTTCCGCGCGCTCGCGGTCCGGGGCCCAGCGCACCTCGTAAAGATAGTAGAAGCCGCCGACGAGCAGCAGAACAACGGCAAGCGCGGCGAGCGTCAGCCATCGCATCGGACGCTAGTTCGCGGAGCGGCGGCGGACCAGGGCGACGATCCCGCCGGCAAGCACCAGGCCGGGCAGGACGACGAGGGGCAGCAGCGCGACGAATCGGCCCTGCTGGGCACTGAGAAAGATCGGCGTCTGCTTCGTGTCCTTCGGCCGGACCGTGATCTGATCCTCCTCCTCGGCGAGCCAGCTCACCGTGTTGAGGAAGAAGTCGCGGTTGCCCTGCACGTTGAGGAACTGGTTGATGGCAAAGTTCGAGGTGCCGTACACGACGATGCGGGCCTTGTCTTTCGTGACGACCGCGGCCACCGAGAGCGGGCCCTTGGGATCTTGCGGATCCGGCTTGGCCGTCCCCTGCTCGAGCGCCTGTCGGTCCGTCTCGCCCCACGACTCCGGACTCGTGCGCGCCAGGGCCTGCACGTTCACGCCCGCCGGCAGCGTCTTCACCGGCGTCACCGTACGTGTCAACGGAAAGAGCGTCGTGATGCCGGCGAGGTCGCGCGTGATCGCGTGCGGCTCGTACTGCTGGATGATGGGCACCTCGGGACCGATGCCGAACAGTCGGCCGATCGGCGAGAGCTCGACCACGAGGTTGTCGCCCAGGTCCACGCCCCAGCGCCCGAGAAAGCGCTTCATTGTCGCGTCCTGCATTTTCGCTGGGAACGGCGGATCGACCATGGCGAGGATCTTCCCGCCCTTGCCCAGATACGCGTCGAGCGCGTCGACCTCGGGCTGGAACAGGTCGGTACGTGGTCCCGGAATGACGAGAACGGCGGCGTCGTCCGGAATCGCCGTCGAGCGCGCGAGGACCAGCGGCTTGACGTCGTAATTCGCCTTCTCGAGAGCGCTCTTGGCCTCCGAGAACCCGGCGCGCTCGGTGTTGCCGATCTCGTGCTCGCCGTGTCCCTGGACGATGTAGATCGTGCGTTTGCCCTCGCGCGTGACCTTCACCAGGCCGTTGGTGAGCTTCTCTTCTTCGGCGTCGAGCACCTTCTCCGAGCGCGACTTCGTCTCCAGCACGATGGTGCCGTAGGACTCGATGCCGTAGCGGCGCGCCAGCGCGGGGTCACTGTCGGGGTCGACCATCTTCCACGTGAGCTTCTTGTTGGCATAACCGGCGTATTGCTTGAGGAGGTCCTCGGCCACCCGCTTGCCCGGCTGATCGGAACGGAAGAAGCCGACGACATTGACGTCGTCCTTGAGCGCCCTCAAGATTTGCACCGTCTGCGGCGACAGGCTGCGCCGCTTGTTCTCGGTGAGGTCGAATCGCTTGCTGTGGCGTGCGGAGAGCGCTTCCACGAAGCTGACCACCCCGAGGACCAGGACGATGGAGATCAGAGCGTTGAGGCCATACGACATCGTCCGGGCACCCATCCGGTGGCGCGCACCAGCCAGCCACGGCAGTGCCGACAGGGCGACGAGAACGATGCCGGCGCCGACGAGCGGCCACCAGAAGCGTCCTTGCGTGGGCAGCGCCCACGGCTGGGCCACGGCCGCCGCCAGCGCGAGCAACCCTAGATAGAACGCCACGTCCGCGAGCCGCCGCATGGGCCCTACCCCCTCCACCGGCGCGATTCGAGCGAGCGCAGGGCGAGGAACAGCGCGACCAGGGTGAAATTTACGTAGAAGATGATGTCCTTCGTCTCGAACACACCCTTGGCGAAGCTTTCGTTGTGCTCGGTCAACGACAGATGCTGCAGCACCCGCGATAGCGCCGGATTCGCGAAGTCAGCCGACCAGCCGACGACCCAGAACATCAGCAAGATCAGAAAGCTCACCAGGGCGGCCACGATCTGGTTCTCCGTCAGCGACGAGGCGAACACGCCGACGGCGATGAACGTCGCGCCCATCAGCAAGAGCCCGACGTAGCCGGTGAGTATCGGCCCCCACTCGAGCGGCGCGAAGTACCAGACGATCGCCGGGTAGAGCAGCGTGAGGCCGATCATCAGCGCGTAGAGCGCGAACGCGGCCAGGAACTTGCCGAGCAGCACGGCGCCGTCACGCACGGGATAGGTCAGCAGCAGCTCGATGGTGCCGCTGCGGCGCTCCTCCGCGAACAGCCGCATCGTCAGCAGCGGCATCATCAGCAGCAGGATGACGCTGAAGTTCGAGAAGAGCGGGCGCAGCACGCCGTCGGTGACGTTCATGCCCCCGCCCATCGGATTCATCGCGGACTGCATCGAGACCCGTGCGTAGTAGTTGAAGATCGAATAGAAGAAGTAGCCGGCGATGAACAGGAAGACCGCCATGATCACCCACGCCACGGGCGAGGTGAAGTAGAGCCGCATCTCCTTCTTGAAGATCGGCCAGATCTTCACGGCGGCGTCTCCTCGGCCGGCGTCTCCTCGGCCGGCGTCTGCTCGCCCGCGACGACGTGCAGGAACACTTCCTCCAGCGTCATGCCCATCCGCCGCAGCTCGCGCAGATCCCACCGCCGCTGCGCCGCCAGCAGGAACACCTCGCCCCGCACGTCGCGCGCGCGCGACGACTCCACCATGTAGCGTCCGACCCCGTCCGGGCTCGGCAGATCGTTCACCGACACGACGCCGGGGATCACGCGCAGCGCCTCACGGACGGCCGCCGGCGACGGGCCGGCGATCTCTACCTCGACGCGCGCGGTCGGGAAAAACTGCTCGACGAGGGTGTCGATCGGCCCCTGCGCGACGATGGCGCCTTTGTTGATGATCACCACCGACGAGCACACCATCGAGACCTCGGGCAGGATGTGCGTGGAGAGGATCACCGTGTGCTCGCCCGCGAGCGACTTGATGAGCTCGCGGATCTCGGTGATCTGCCGGGGGTCGAGCCCGATGGTCGGCTCGTCGAGGATCAGCACCGCCGGGTCGCTCACGATCGCCTGCGCCAACCCGACCCGCTGGCGGTAGCCCTTGGACAGCTTGCCGATCAGGCGGTTCTGGACGTCCGCGATGCGGCACCGCTCCATGACCTCGGCCACGCGCCGCTTGCGGTCCGCCCGCGCTACGCCCTTGGCCTCCGCCACGAATTCCAGATACGGCGCCACGCGGAGATCCGTGTACAGCGGGACGTTCTCCGGCAGGTAGCCGATGCGCCGCCGAACCTCCAGCGAGTCGCGGAAAATGTCGTAGCCGGCGACCTTCGCGTTGCCGCCACTGGCCGGCATGAAGCACGACAAGATGCGCATAGTCGTGGACTTGCCGGCGCCGTTGGGGCCGAGAAAGCCCACGATCTCGCCGGGCGCGACGCGGAACGACACGTCGCGGATCGCGGTGACGGGACCGTAGTGCTTGGTGAGGTTTTGTACTTCGATCATCCGGCCGACTAGGGATTATACAGCGGACGGCGGAGACGGCAACGTAACTGGCATGATGGCGGCCAGCCAGTCGGGAACGGCGATCATCTTGGAAGTCGCCGGGTCCCAGCAGGCATGAAGGGTCGACCCGGAGGCGACGCGCTCGCCGCGGTCGTTGAGCAGCTCATAGCCGAAGCGGAAGGAGGCTCGCTTGCGCTCGGCGATCCAGCAGCGCGCCTCCAGCAGGTCGTCCAGCAGCGCCGGCTTGTGATAGCGCACGACCGCTTCCACGACCGGCATGTGGACCTTCTGGTCGACGTCCGACATCGCGTGGCCCTGCTGGCGCAGGAACTCCACGCGCGCCACCTCGAAGTACGTCAGGTAGTTTCCGTAGTAGACGACCTTCATGCAGTCCGTCTCGGCGTAGCGCACCCGGATCTTGGTCGTCGAGATCACAGGTACTGACCGTAGCGGATCTTCTCCACCACGCTCCGCACGCGCTTGTAGCGGTCGATGGCCTCCAGCAGATCCTGCGTGCTGACCGGCGACGCGGCCCCGCCGTCGGCCGCCTGGTGGACCTTTTCTTCGAGCGCGCGGCGCAGAATCTCGCTGATATCGGCGCCACTCATGCCGCCCATCATCGGCAGGATCTTCCGATAGTCGATGACCTCGAAGAGCGAGCGGCCGGCCGTCGCCTCCATCCGCGCCTTGAGCAATTCGAGAATCTCGCGCTGCTCGTCGGCGTCTGGCAGCGCGACCTCGACCAGGTGGTCCAGCCGGCCGGGGGCGACCAGCGCGGAGTCCACGGCGTCGGTGCGGCTGGTCGAGGCGATCACCAGAATGCGCGCGGTCTCCGCGACGCCGTCGAGCCGCTCGCAGAGCGTGGCCACGAGCCGGGCACTCGCCTCGCGCGCCTGCGGCGGCGGCAGCAGGTGCTCGAGCGACAGCGCTTCCGCCTCGTCGAGAAACAGCACCGCTTTGCCCTCACCCGTCGCGATGCGAAGGATCTCCTGCAGCAGCTCGCCGGTGTTGGCGCCGAATTTCGAGGTGAGGTTGAAGAGCTTGACGTGATAGAAGATCGCGCCCGCGGAGGCCGCCAGTGCGCGCGCGAGCTTCGATTTGCCGGTGCCAGGCGGCCCGTACAGCAGCACGCCCTTCGGCGGAGTGATCCCCCACTCCTGATACAGCTCCGGCTTGGTCAAGGCGTACGCGAAGCCGCGCAGCGTCGCTTTAGCCTGGACCAACCCGCCGATGTCCTCGAACGACACGCTCGGCCGGATGTCCGTCTCGACGCGGCCGGTGAGGTCGCCGAACTTCTCGCCGAGCTTGGCGAAGACGTCCTCGATCCGGCGCTGCAGCGCCCAGCGGAGATCGTCGGCTTCGAGCCTGGACATCCCGTCGTCAGTATACCCGCCGGGGCTCACGCGGCGGCGGATGCAGGGCGCGGCAAGCCCATCGACAGCGCGGCCCCCGCCAGGAGCGAAAAGGCCAGGACGCTCCACATCGACGCGTAGCCCAGCGCGTGGGCGACCCAGCCGAAGACGAAGGCGCCGCCCGCCTGGCCGACGAGGAACATCGCGCTGAAGACGCCGACGGCGGTGGCGCGGCGCCTGGGTCGCGCGAGGTCGGTGACCAGCGCAGCGAGGCCGGGATAGAGAAAGCCGTGGGCACCGCCGGAGAGCAGGCCCGCGAGAAAGAGCACGGGAACGACGGGGATGCTGCTGGTCCGCGTCACGAGAATGCCGACGACCGCGAGCAGCGCCGGCGCGCTGGCCTGCAAGAACATCGACGGCACGATCACCGCGCGGCGACCGCGCGTGTCGATGAGCCGTCCGCCGAAGACGCGCACCGCGATCGCGGCGCCCGCATAGGCCGTATAGAAGAGCGAGAGCGTGGTCACGGCCAGGCTCTGCGCGAACGTCGGCAGGAACGCGAAGATCGTTCCCGAGCCGAGGCCGAAGAAGAGGCTCACGACCATGTGGCGCTGCAGGACATCCGCCAGCCCCGCGAGGATCCACCCGGGCGCGGGCGCGGTCGCCTTCGCGCGCCCCGGTCCCGCCAGCCGCAGCACGAGCGCCAGCGGCAGCGCACCGAGGATCGCCGACACCACGAACAGCGTGCGGAAGCCCATCCGGCGCACGACCCACTCGCCCAGAAGCGGCGCCACCGCGGTGGCGACGAAGCCGGACACGCCGAAGATCCCGAGCGCCCAGCCGCGCTGCGCGGCCGGCACCAGGTCCACGACGTACGAAAACATCGCCACGAAGTACACGGCGAAGCCGATGCCGTGCAGCGCGCGCACGAGCCCGAAGATCCCGATCGAGTCGAACACGATCGGCAGCAGTGACGCGGTAAGGACGATCGCGGTCCCGGCCACCATGAACGCCCGGCGGCCCACCGCGTCGACCCACGGCCCGACGAGCGGCTGGCAGACGATGCCGACGGCGCTGTAGATACCCATGACGACACCGATGGCGATCTCGGTGCCGCCGAGGTCGTGAATGTGCAGCGGTAGGAGGACGTAGCCGTTGAGGCTGAGGCTGAAAAAAAAGTTGGTGAGCGTCGCCCGCACGAACGCCCGGTGTGCGAGAATCGGCGACGGCACGCGGCCGATTATCGCATGACGACCATCGACGCCACGCTGCGCGGCGCCGTGAGCGGCGCCGACGCCGACCTCACGCTCACGCTCGATCCGGCGTTCCAGGGACTGCCCGAGAGCGCGCACGGCGGCTCGCTGCTCGCGCTGTACGACGCGCTCGCCGGACGGCGCGGCGCGCGGACGCTGCGCGGCCGCTATCTCCGCCGCGTGCCCGTCGGCGTGCCGTTGGCCTTCACGATGACGCGTGATGCGGGCGCGGTCGCCTTCAGCGTCGCGGAGCACGACGGCACGGTGCTCGCCGACGGCCGCGTCGTCGAGCCCGAGACGCTGGCGAATCGCGTGGTGCCGGCGCCCGGGGCGGAGGCCGCACCGCTGCCTGTGTCGCTCAGCTGCCTGGCGTGTGGGCTCGAAAATTCGCGCGGGCTCCGCGCCCAGCTGACGTTCGACTCTCGCATCGTGGGTGGCGCGTGGACGCCGCGCCCGGAATTCCGCGACGACGACGGTCGGCTATCGCCGATCGCGCTTACGACCTTGCTCGACGAGGCTGCGTTCTGGCTCGGCGCGCTCGCGAGCGGCGAGTCCGGGATGACGACCGATCTCGCCATCACGCTGCACGCCGACGCCCCGAGCGACGCGCCGGTGCTGATCAGCGGCGAGCGTGGCGCCACGCGGCCGCGCGCCGATGATCCGCGCTACTGGGAGACGCAGGCCAGCGCCCGCGACCAGGCCGGACGCCTGCTGGCGACGGCAGCCATCACGTTCGTCGCCGTCCGTGGCGCCGCCCGCAAGCTTGTCACCGGACTGCTCGCGATCAATCCTCCGGAGGTCGTGCGCCGTGCGTTTCCGGCCTACTCCCCTCGCTGACCGCAAAGCTCACGCCGCACGCGGTCTGATTGCTACCCTGGATACTGGCGCGGCGCGGGCCGCGCGAGCCAGGCCAACGGAGGGGACGATGGTGGCGAACGAGGCGATCGTGACGCGGGTCGAGAGACTCGAGCGCGAGGTGCGTCGCTGGCGCCGCGTGGCGGCGGCGCTCGGGTTGAGCGTCGCCGCACTGGCGATAGTGGGCGCGGCGGCGCCGCGCGGCCGTACCGTCGAGGCGCGCAAATTCGTGATCAAGGACTCCGCCGGGCGTGTTCGGGCCGAGCTCGGGCCGACCGAGAGTGAGGCCGAGATTGCGCTGCGCTTCAAGGACGAGCGCGGCTCGTCGCGCCTGACTGTCGGCTTGCAGAACGACAGCGCGCTGCTCGTGCTCTCTGACCAGGCGGGCCGGCCGCGCTCGGGCCTCGTCACGCTCGGCCACGGCGCGCCGAGCCTGACGCTGTACGACGCGACCGGCCGTGCACGGCTGGAAGTCGGCGTCTCGCGCGAGGGCGAGCCGCGCGTGACTGCAATGGACGCGCGCGGCGGCCCCGCGTGGAAGGCGCCCTAGCGCGCTCTACGCCTTGAGCTGCTTGTCGAAGAACGCCAGGCAGCGCTTCCAGGCGTCTTCGGCGGCCTCCTTCTTATAGACCTGCGGGCGGTCGTCCGAGAAGAAGGCGTGCGGCGCGCCCGGGTAGAGGACGAACTCGACGTTGGGATTCGTCTTCTTGAGCTCGGCCTCGAACGCCTTCACGTCCGCCGTCGGAATGCCCTGGTCGGCATCGCCGTAGAGCCCGAGCACCGGCACTTTGATCTTTGGCGCGATGGCGAAGGCGTCGACGCCCGGCGTGTCGTTGTAGGTGCGCTTGACGTGCCCGTACCACGGCACGGCGGCAACGACGTCCGGGTTCTCCGCGGTGAAGTGCAGCGTGAGCGCGCCGCCGCCGCAAAAGCCGGTCACCCCTAGACGGTCCGGCCGCGCCCATGCCTGGGCTTTCGCAAAATCGGCGGCCGCGCGGATGTCGCCGAGATACTGCTTGCGGCCGATCGACGCGGAGATCTTCGCCATCTCGGGCTGCGCCTTGCCCTGCATTCCCCCCTCTCGGTGGAAGAGCTCGGGAGCGATCGCGTAGTAGCCCGCGTGCGCGAAGCGGCGCACGACGTCCTTGTGGTGCTCGCTCACGCCGGTGAAGCCTGAGATCGCGACGACAATCGGGTAGCGTCCCTGCGCCTCGGGCCGCGCGTCATAGGAGGGGATCTTCGTTCCGCCGACCTCGAGCTCGATGTCGCGCGCGGTGATGCCTTTCGTGTCGGTCACGATCGCCTGGGCGAGCGAGATGCCGGGCGTGAGAATGCCGCCCACGGTCGTGAATGCTCCGAACTTCATCACTTCCCTGCGGCTCAGCGGATTGATCGCCATGACGGCCTCCTGCGGGCGGTTTGCATGCGAACGCGTTAACGGACGCGCTCGCGCCGTGGTTCCCGCCGGCCGAAGGCGGTCCTTACATTTAATTGTGCTCGTGCGCGGCGCTGCTTGTCAGGTCCTACCGGCTGCTCATGACCGAGGCATCTGGCCAGTCTGCGACCTACTCCGACGCAAGCATCGTCAGAAGTGGCAGCTATTCCGACGCGCTCGTGCTTGGCGTGCGATGCACGCGCTTGTTTTTTCTCGATTGACGCGCCTTTCGAGCGACCGCCGGCGAGAGACGCGATGCCGCGGCCCCAGCGCGCCACTGTCAGCAATCCCGACGGTCCTCGCGTTAGACAAGCCGCGTCAATCGGCCCTCCGCCCGATTTCGTGACGATACGGTCGCCGCCACCGTGTCGGAGAAGTTGACGTTCCAGACGTCTCGGTGCGACGGCCTGATCGCAAGTATCTGAAAACATTCGGAGTGGGCGGCCTGGCACGTCTGCTGCTCCCTGCTCCCGCCAGGTCGAACAAAACGCTCGTTCATCGTGTGAACCCCGGAGAGAAGGGAGCTCGTTGATGCATCGCGGTGTCCGGACTGTACTGCGCGGTCGGCTGGACGACGGAGGTAGCGTGATGATCACTCGATTTCTGACAACCTGTGGCGTTGTGCTGTTGGCGGTTCTGCTGCTCTCAAGCGCCGCGAACGCTACGGTCACCGGAGTATGCGCAAACGATAACCCGGGGCAGTGCTCGAAGTCCCTCACCCTCGGTGCAATCAATCCCGCTGATCTCACTCACAGGTTACTGACCGTCGTGTTGACCAATACGGGTGGCAGCGCCGCCAACGGGCTGATTACCGGTGACGCGTTCAATCTTCCCGGCGCTGTAACCCCGGTGGTCGCGTCATTTACGAGCACCAACGCGAACTTCCATCTGTTTATTGGTCCGATCGCGGTGAATGGTGGCGAAGTCCCCGGCGGCGACCGCGAGTTCTCGTTTGCGCTCGACGCGAACTGGGAGGGTGGCGGATCGCCGAACGGCGGTATTCCGTCGCCAGGTGGAGCGGCCACATTTACGGTCAACCTCACCGGGTCCGCGGGCGATATCGCAGCGTTGACGGAGACTGCTATCTTCACGAGCGAAGCGATCCGTATTCGTGGCGCCGCGGACAATCTTGGCGGAAGCGACAAGGATCTCGTCACGCCGGGGACTGTGCCGAACGTTCCAGAGCCGTCGACACTTCTGCTGATCGGTACGGGCTTGATCGGCCTTGGGTCGGGCGCCTTCCGCAAACTGCGTCGCCGAAGCTGATCTAGCAGCCTCACGATCCAATCCGGGGGGCGCCGAGTCGTGGCGCCCCCCGTGCTTTTCATGGCCAGTTAAGCATCCTGGACGTGGCGAGCATGGCTACACGGCGCCGCGCTCGCGTAGCGCACTCAATTCCTCTCGGCTCAGCCCCAGCCGCCCGCAGTAGATCTCCTCGTTGTCGGCGCCGAGCTCGAGCGGACCGGCCTGCCGCACCTCGCCGGGTGTGGCAGAGAGATGCGGCACCACGCCTGCCATGTGCAGTAGCCCGCCGAGCGGGCTCGGCACACTGACGACGTTGCCGCGCGCCCGTACCTGAGGATCCTCGAAGATGTCGCGGACGCTCGCCACTCGTGAGCACGGCACCTCCGCGGCGTCGAGCCGCCTGAGCGCCTCGTCGGCGTCGAGTGCTGCGACCCAGCGCCCGACGGCCTGGTCGACCTCGTCACGCCGCGCCAGGCGCGCCGCCATGGTCGGATACTCGGGCACCAGCTCCGGCCGACCCATCGCCTTCACCGCGAGGCGCTCGAACATCCGGTCGTTCGTGCACGCGATGGCGATCCAGGCCCCGTCCCGCGTCGCGTAGTGGTTGTGCGGGACGACGTACTCGGTGGCCGAACCAATGCGCTCGCGAACGTAGCCCGTCGCACCGTAAACCGGAATCAGCTCGTCGAGCATGCGCAGCATCGGCTCGTAGAGGCCGACGTCGACCACCTGTCCCTCACCGGTCCGATCGCGGTGGCGCAGCGCCGTCAGCGCGCCGAAGGCGCCGAACGTACCCGCGAGATAGTCCGGGATCGTTGGTGTGCCGGGGCTCACCGGCGGTCGATCGGGATGACCCGAAAGATACGACGCGCCGCTGACCGCGGCGGCGATGCGCCCGAAGCCGGGCCGCTCCCGCGCCGGTCCCGTCTGGCCGAACGCCGAGATGCGCACCATGACGAGCCGCGGGTTCACCGCGCGCAGGTCATCCCAGCCAAGCCCCCAGCGCTCCATCGTGCCGGGCCGGAAGTTCTCGGCCAGCACGTCCGCTGACGCAACCAGCCGCTTGAGGAGCGCCTGCCCCTCGGGAACGCGCAGATTGCACGTGATCGATTTCTTGTTGCGTGACTCGACCAGCCACCAATCGGGTTGGCCGCTCGCCGCGCGACGGCCGAGGCGGCGCAGGTCGTCGCCCACGCCGGGCTGCTCGATCTTGATGACGGTGGCGCCGAACTCGCCGAGCAGCGTGCAGCAGAACGGCGCGGCGACGAACGTCGCGCAGTCGAGCACGGTCAGGCCGTCGAGCGCCTGCACTACGCCTTCTTCTCGGCGTCGATCCAGGATTGCCAGTCGTCGGGCGTGTGGCCGATCGTGACCTTGCCGCCGTTCCGCACCAGCGGCGTGCGCAGCAGCCGTGGCTCGGTCAGCGCGCGCTCGAGCAGCCGCTGCGGCGAGTCGAGCGCCACCCGCAGTCCCATCGCCTTGTAGGTCTTTCCTTCCTTGTCGACCACGGCGGCGGGACCGAAGCGGTCGGCGAAGCGGCGCAGCTCGCCCTTGGAGGCCGGGCGCTCGTCGAGGTTGGCGAAATGCACCGCGATGCGTCGCTCGGCAAAGAAGCGCAGCGCCTTGCGCGTGTCCTGACAGTCGTGAAAGCCGAAGACCTGGACGTTTATTGTAGCGGGGTTCGCGAGCCCGGCTCGCTCCGTGGGTGGGCCGCTCTGCGTGGCTCCGTGCGCCCCTGCGCGTTTCCGGGCATCTGCTCGCGCGCTCGCTGCGCGGCGTCTTTGAGGTCTTCCCAGACGCGCATGGGCACCGGCGGATGGCCGAGCGAGTTCGTGCGGCCGCTGCGCTCGCCGTGATAGTCGGAGCCGCCGGTGGCCACGAGGCCGTGCGCGCGGCAGAGCTCCTGATAGTGCGCGGTCTGCGTTGCCGAATGCTCGGCGTAGACCGCCTCGATGCCCAGGAGGCCGGCGTCGATGAGCTCCGGGATCAGCGCATCACGATCCGCCAGGCCGGGGTGCGCGAACACCGGCACGCCGTGGGCGCGGCGAATGACGCGGACCGCGTCGGCCGGCGTCAGCCGCCGCCGCGGGACGTTGGCGGGGCCGTTTGCGTGCAGGTAGCGATCGAAGGCCTCGCGCACCGACTTGACGTAGCCGCGCTGGACCATCACCTGTGCGACGTGCGGCCGGCCCGCCGAGCCCTCTCGCACGAGCGCGAAGACCTCTTCGGGATCGATCGGCATGCCGAGCTCGCCCAGACGCGCGGCGATGCGATGCACGCGCGCGGCGCGCTCGACCCGCTGTTCGCGCAGGAACTCACGGAACCAGTCGGCCTCGTGATCGACGTAGTAGCCGAGGATATGCACCTCGGCGCCGGGGACGTCACAGTTGATCTCCAGGCCGGGAACGATGCTGAGCGGCGGATGCCGCGCCGCTTCATCGAAGGCGTCGGGCAATCCATCGGTCGAGTCGTGATCCGTCAGCGCGAGCACGCGTATCCCGCGCCGCGCCGCTGCCTGCACCAGCTCTCGGGGCGTCAGCGTGCCATCGGACGCCGTCGTGTGCGTGTGCAGGTCGACGCCCGCAGTCATGCGCCTCGGGTCGACGCCAGACCGATCATTGCGACATGAGATAGCAAAGCATCGTGCGGACGGGCGCGCCGGTGGCGCCCTTGGGACCCGTCGGCGTGTCCTTCTCGACGAACGCCGGGCCTGCGATGTCCAGGTGCGCCCACGGCCGGTCACCCGCGAACTCCTTGAGGAACAGCCCCGCCGTGATCGCGCCGCCACCGCGCGGACCGACGTTGTTGAAGTCGGCGACGTCGCTCTTGAGGTTTTCGCGGTATTCGTCGAAGAGCGGCAGCTGCCACACGCGCTCTCCGGCATTTTCCGCGGCCTCGACCAGCCGGTCCGCCAGCTTCTGATCGTTCGAGAAGAGACCGGAGCAGAGCGGGCCGAGCGCGACGACGCAGGCGCCCGTGAGCGTGGCCATGTCGACCATCTCGTCGGCACCGACCTTGTCGATCGCGTAGCAGATGGCGTCGGCCAGCGTCAGGCGTCCCTCGGCGTCGGTGTTTCCGATCTCCACCGTCGTTCCGTTCATGGCGCGCAGCACATCGCCCGGCCGGATGGCCGCGCCGGAGGGCATGTTCTCGGTCGCGGCGATCAGGCCGTGCACCTCCACCGACGGCGCCAGACGCGGCAGCGCGCGCATGATGGCCAGCACGGCGGCGGCGCCAGACATGTCGTCCTTCATCCGCAGCATGCCCTCCGCCGATTTGAGGTCGAGCCCCCCCGAGTCGAACGTGATGCCCTTGCCGATCACGGCCACGCGCCGGCGCTTTCGTCCCGACGGCGTGTACGAGAGGTGAATGAACTTCGGCGGCTGCTCGCTGCCGGCGGCGACGCCCAGGAAGAGACCCATGCCCATCTTCTGGCACTCGGCGCGGTCGAAGACCTTGACGCCGAGCTTCGCCTCTTTCGCGATGTCGCCGGCGACTTTCGCCAGATACGTCGGATGCACGTCGTTGGCGGGGCTGTTGACGAGATCGCGCGCGAAGCACGTCGCGTCCGCGAACACCTCGCCGGTGCGCGCGCCTTCCGTGACCTCGCGGCGGCGCGGCGTATCGGCCTCGACGACGGTCAGCGCCTCCACACGCTTCTCGGACTTCTCGCGCTTGTAACGATCGAAGGTGTACGCGCCGAGCAGCGCGCCTTCCGTCACGGCGTGCGCGCGGGAACGGGCAGGCAGCCGCCCCCCGAGGACGTCGATCGCGACCGATTTCGCGCCGAGGTCGCGCGCGCGGCGCAGCGCCGCGGAGGCGGCGCGACGCACGGTCTCGAGCGTCAGATCCACGCGCTTGCCGAGACCGACGACGATGACGCGGCCGGCGGGAATGCGACCCGCGGTGTGCACGTGCGTGACGTGCGCGGGCTTGGCGGAAAAGCGCTCGGCCTCGAGCACCTCGGAAAGCTGGCCGCCCAGCGCCTTGTCGACGCGTGCGGCCGCGTCGCGCAGCGTTTTCTCTTCGGCGTAGACGCCGACCACGATCGCGTCGGTCTTGCTCGTCTCGAGGGGACCGCCGGCGACATCGACCTTCATGCACCACCTCCGCCGGCCAGCGCGGCGGCGCGTCGGATCATGTCCATCAGCCCATCCGTCGTGAGCAGTCGCTCCACCTCGTCGATCGGCACCCAGCACACCTCCGCCGCGTCATCGCCGGCCGTGATCGTATCGTCGTCAGACTCCGGGAAAGCCAGGTAATCCACCAGCACCCAATGATAGCGAACGCGCCCGTCGGCATCGCGCGTCACGCGGTCGAGCACGCCGGCGAGACCGGCGATGCGGATCTTGATCCCGCACTCTTCGGCGACCTCGCGGCGCGCGGCGTCCACCGACGTCTCGCCGAGCTCCACGAGGCCGCCTGGCAGACTCCACCGCCCTTCGGCCGGCGGCTTGCCGCGCCGGACGAGCAGGACGCGGCCACGTGAGAGGACGACGGCGCCGACGCCGACGCGCGGATAGTCCGGATATTCGCGGCTCACGGCGCTAGGCGCGGGCGGGCGCGGCCAGGAAGGCGTCGCGGCCGTATCGCTCGCCGACCAGCGTTTCGACACGCGCGGTCTCGTCGCTCGACAGACCGCCCGGCGTCAGCGTCAGGCCATGCTCGGCCTCGAAGGCGTCGGTCAGCGCGCGCGAGACCTCGTCGAACGACGGCCGGCGGCCGATGGTCGCCTCCAGCGTCGTGAGCGTGGCGAGCGGATCGCGCGTGGTCGGAAACAGCGCGCGCAGCCGTGCGGCGTCGACGCCCAGCAGCACGGCGCCGTGCTGCAGAAACGAGGTGCCGAGCCGGCGCTGCGCGCTGCCGACCAGTTTGCGGCCGGCGGCCTCGATCTCGAACGCGCCCGTGCGCGCGAAGCAGAACGCAGGATCGGGGCCGAGGCCGCGTCCGGTCGGGATCATCTCGGCGCCGGCGCCGAGCGTGTTCAGCCCTCGCACCAGCGCGCGGGCAATCCAGCGATACGTCTCGAGCAGGTCGGCGCCGACGCCCAGGTCGGCGGCCGTGGCCGTCACGCAGTAGGTCAGCTCACGCTCGGGCCCGTCGTGGTAAATGGCGCTGCCGCCCGTGGGCCGCCGCACGAGGCCGAGACCGAGGCGGCGGCAGGCCGCAACGTCGACGTGGCGGTCGAGCGGCTGACCGTAGCCGACCGAGACGGTCGGGGGATCCCAGGCAAAGAAGCGGAGGGTCGGCGGCGACGCGCCGGCGTGGCGTCCGCGCCACAGCGCCTCGTCGATGGCCATGTTGGTGGCGCCGTCGCACGGCTCCGTGATGACGAGGCGCCAATTCATGTTGGGGGCCCCGAAATGGCCCCCAAGCCCCCAACGCTCGGGGCGCCCCGGGGAACCCGTGACGCCCCTCGGTCACACGCCAGCTCGCTTGGGGGCCCCGAAATGGCCCCAAACCCCCAACGCTCGGGGCGCCCCGGGGAACCCCGTGGCGCCCCTCGATCTAGCGGGGCGGGCTCCATTTGAGGTTCGGCTCGCGCGCCGCGCGCGTCTGGTCGAGGCGTCGCACCGGCGTAGTGACCGGGGCCGCCGTGGCGATGGCCGGATTCTGCTGGGCCTCGCGCGCGATCTGAATCATGGCGTCGCAAAACGCGTCGAGCGTCTCCTTGGACTCCGTCTCCGTCGGCTCGATCATCAGCGCCTCTTCCACGATCAGCGGGAAGTACGTCGACGGCGCGTAGAAGCCGAGATCGAGCAGCCGCTTGGCGATGTCCGTCGCGCTCACACCCTGCTTCTTCTGCCGCCGCGCCGACAGCACGCACTCGTGCATGCAGGGTCCGGGCACAGAGACGTCGTACTCCGCCTCGAGCCGCTTCATGATGTAGTTCGCGTTCAGGACGGCGTTGTCCGAGACCGAGCGCAGTCCGTCGGCGCCCATCGTGCGGATGTAGGTGTACGCGCGCACCAGCATGCCGAAGTTGCCCCAGAACGCCTGCAGCTTGCCGATCGACTTCGGTCGCTTCCACTCGAGCGCGTAGCGGTCGCCGTCCTTGACCACCACCGGCACCGGCAGGAACGGCTCCAGATGCGACTTGATGCCGACGGGTCCCGCCCCCGGGCCGCCGCCGCCGTGCGGCGTCGTGAACGTCTTGTGCAGGTTGAAATGACAGACGTCAAAGCCGAGATCCCCCGGCCGCGTGATCCCGAGGATGGCGTTGAGGTTCGCGCCGTCCATGTAGACCTGCACGCCCTTGGCGTGGCAGATCTCGGTGACCTCCATGATGCGCGGCTCGAACATGCCGAGCGTGTTCGGCACCGTGATCATGAACGCCGCCACGTCCGGCCCGACCGCGCGCGCCAGGGCGTCGACGTCGACCTCGCCGTTCGGCAGCGACTTCACCTCGACGACCTCGTAGCCCGCGATCGCCGTCGAGGCCGGATTGGTGCCGTGCGCGGAATCCGGAATCAGCACTTTCGTGCGCTTCTCGCCGCGCGAGGCGTGATACGCGCGGATCATCAGCACGCCCGCGAACTCGCCCTGCGCGCCGGCCGCCGGCTGCAGCGATACGGCGTCCATGCCGGCGATCTCAGCCAGCATCGCCGCCAGGTCGTGCATGAGATGCAGCGCGCCCTGCGCGTCTTCCGGCCGCGTCAGCGGATGCAGCCGCGCAAACCCGGGCACACGCGCCATGTCCTCGTTGAGCTTCGGGTTGTACTTCATCGTGCACGAGCCGAGCGGGTAGAAGTGCGTGTCCACGCCGTAGTTCATGCGCGACAGCCGCGAGTAGTGGCGCACGATGTCGAACTCGGAGACCTCCGGCAGCGCCGCCGCCGCCGTCCTCAAGAATTTTTTCGGCAGTAGCTCGCTGACCGGCTTGCCCGGCACGTCGCTGTCGGGCAGCGAGAAGCCGATGCGCCCCGGCGACGAGAGCTCGAAGACCAGCTTGTCGTAGCCGCTCATTTCACGGCCTCGCCGAGCGCCGCCGCGTAGGCGTCGATCTCCTCGCGCGTGCGCTGCTCGGTGACGGCGACCAGCAGGGAGTCGGCCAGTGTGCGGTCGTACGTCTTGAGCGGCAGGCCAGGGAGAATGCGCTTGCGCGCCAGCTTGGCCACGACCGTCGTCGGCGACTTCGGCAGGCGCAGCGTGAACTCTTTGAAGAACGGGGTCGCGAATCGCAGCGAAACGCCCGGCACCTTTGTCAGCTGCTCCGCGGCGTAGTGCGCCTTGGCGGTGGACAGCTCGCCGACGCGCTGCAGACCCTGCTTGCCGAGCGTCGCCATATAGATCGTGGCCATCAGCGCGCACAGCGCGACGTTCGTACAGATGTTCGACGTCGCCTTGGCGCGGCGAATGTGCTGCTCGCGCGTCTGCAGCGTCAGCACGAAGCCGCGGGCGCCGTCGAGATCCACGGTGGCGCCGACCAGGCGTCCGGGCATGCGCCGCACAAGCGCGTTCTTGGCCGCGAAGACGCCGAGGTTCGGACCCCCGAAGGACATCGGCACGCCGAGGCCCTGGCCCTCGCCCACGACGATGTCGGCGCCCAGCCTTCCCGGCGCCTCGAGCACGCCGAGGTTCACCGGATCGGCGACGACAACGAGCAGCGCGCCGGCCGCGTGCGCGATCTCCGCGGCGGCCGCGATGTCCTCGAGGCAGCCGTAAAAGTTCGGCGACTGCACGACGAGCGCCGCCGTCTTCTTGCCCACCAGCTTTTTGGCGGCGTCCTCGTCGAGCACGCCGTCCGGCGCCGGCACGTCGCGCAGCTTGATGCCCGGCCCGTCGCAGTACGTCGCGACCACCCGGCGGTACAGCGGGTTCACCCCGCGGGCGAGGACGATCTCGGTCCGCTCGGTCGTCGAGTGCGCCATGAGCGCCGCCTCGGCGAGCGAGCTGGCGCCGTCGTAGATCGACGCGTTGGCCACGTCCATCCCGGTGAGCTCGGCGATCATCGTCTGATACTCGTAGATCGTGCGCAGCGTCCCCTGGCTCGCCTCGGGCTGATACGGCGTGTACGCGGTGAAGAACTCGCCGCGCGAAATGAGGTGGTTGATCGGGCTCGGGACGTAGTGGTCGTAGCTGCCGCCGCCCTGGAAGCACGCGAAGCGGTCGGCATCGGCGTTGCTCGAAGCCAGCTGCCGCAGATGACGCACGAGGTCGGCCTCCGCCAGCGCGGGCGGCAGGGCGAGCGGGCGCGACAGCCGCGCCTTCGGTGGAATCTTGACGAGCAAGTCCTCGACGGAGGCCGCGCCGACCGTGTGGAGCATCTCGCGCTGCTCGGCCGGCGTGTTCGCGATGTAGCGGTTGGCCATCAGTGCGCGCCCTGCGCCACGAACTCCTCGTACTGCTTGGCACTGAGCAGCTGATCGAGCTCGCCCGCGTTCGAGGGCTTGACGAGAATCATCCAGCCTTTGCCGTAGGGGTCCTTGTTCACGGTCTCCGGCTTCTGCGGCAGCTCCGAGTTGACCTCGAGGACCTCGCCCGAGATGGGCGCGAACAGATCGGACACGGCTTTGACCGACTCGACGACGCCGAAGGCCTGGTGCGCGGTAACCTTGGCGCCAACCTTGGGCAGCTCGACGAAGACGACGTCACCCAGCTGCTCCTGCGCGAAGTGCGTGATTCCGACGCGGACGCGGTCGCCATCCCTTTTGGCCCACTCGTGCTCGCGGGTGTACTTGAGATCTGCGGGAACGTTCGCCATGGCGGCTTCTCTCTTGTCTGGGCGTTATTTCTTCACACGCGAGGGATGGAAGGGCGTCTTGACGACTCGCGCCGGCTTGATCTGCCCACGGATTTCGACGCCGAGCTCGGTTCCGATGGCAGCGTCCGCGCTCGCCACGTAGGCGAGCGCGATCGAGCGCTGCACAGACGGGCCATACGAGCCCGACGTCACCACACCGGTCTCGCGGCCGTCCTTCATCACGCGATAGCCATGCCGCGCGACGGACCGGTCGGCCATTTCGAGTCCGATGAGCTTGCGCTTCGGTCCCGCCGCGCGCATCTTTTCGATCGCGTCCCGCCCGATGAACTCGCCCTTCGCGGGCTTGACGATCCAGCCGAGGCCCGCTTCGAGCGGATTCGTCGTCGCGTCGATGTCGTTGCCGTAGAGCGCATACCGCATCTCGAGGCGAAGCGTGTCGCGGGCGCCGAGCCCGACCGGTACCACGCCGTCGCCGCTGCCGCCGTCGAGCAGCCCGGACCAGAGCCGCGGCGTCTCGGCCGCGGGGACGTAGAGCTCGAAGCCGTCTTCGCCGGTGTAGCCGGTACGCGAGATCACGCAGCGCGCGCCGGCGACGCGGCCCTCGGCAGCGTGGTAATAGGCAACACGCGTCACGTCGGTATCGGCCAGTCGTCCGACCAGCGCCTCGGCTTTGGGACCCTGCACGGCGATGAGGCCGGTCGTATCGGACACGTTGCGCCAGCGCGCGGAGCCGCCGTGCTCGGTGACCCACTGCCAATCTTTGTCGATGTTCGACGCGTTCACCGTGAGCATGTAGCGCTCGGGGCCAAGACGGTAGACCGTCAGATCGTCCACGATGCCGCCGTCGGCATGGCACAACAGCGAGTACTGAACCTGGCCAACCTCGAGTGCCCCGACGTCGTTGGTGGTCAATCGCTGCAGCACGGCGAGCGCCTGCGGCCCCTCGACCTCGAACTCACCCATGTGACTGACGTCGAAGCAGCCTGCCGCCGCACGCACGGCTCTATGCTCGTCGACGATGCCGCTGTACTGCACGGGCATGTCCCAGCCACCGAACGGCACCATCCTGGCGCCGGCTTTGAGATGCGCGTCGTAGAGCGGAGTTCGCTTCAGGGGTGTATTCACGAGCGACCCAGTAGACCACCGGCCCTCCGGACGGGTCAAGGCCTGCACCCGGCGCGGAAACCGGCATCACGATTGCTCATCTTTGACCGCATGAGCGACGGATCCGGGGCATCACGCAACCGTTTGCGGGTACTTCTCGTCGAAGACGCCCAGGACATTCGTGAAGTCTTTACGCTCCTGCTGCGTGCCGAGGGTGCCGAGGTGGTTGCCACCGGCAGCGGTCGGGAAGCCATGGACCTCGCGGCCCGGCGTGAGTTCGACGTCATCCTGACCGACCTCGGGCTGCCCGATATCCCCGGTGATGCGGTGATTCGCCGTGTTCTGGCGACCGCCCGGCGCCGACCTCGGGTCATCGTCCTGACCGGCTACGACGAGCCGTTCGTCAGCCGAGCGCGCCAGGCCGGCGCTGACGTCGTGTTCACGAAGCCCATCGCCTGGGCGACCCTAGCCCAGACCCTCGCGGAGACCAGCGGCGCTCGACAGCAGGCCGGCCGTCGTCTCGCGGCCGCCTAGCGTGTAAGTTCTTCTCCTCGGGGAGAAACTTCAGCGCACCTGGTACCCCTTGTGCGCCATGCACGTCGCGTAGGCGTGCTCGTACCCTTCTTTGGACTTCGTGTACTTGTAGCCTCCGCCCACGGCCGCGCCGCCGACCGCCCCTGTCGCGGCGCCGATGGCCGCCCCCGCGCCCGCGTTGCCCGTCGCGGCCCCGATCGCCGCGCCCGCGGCGGCGCCGCCGAGCACCCCGATGGCGGCACCGATGCCGGCGCCTTTGGCGGTGTCCATGGCCGGGTCGTATCCGGTCTGCTGCTTGGCGACGAACTGGCAATCGTTCGTATCGCGCGCGTGCTGCTCGGCGCTCTGGCCCTTGAGTGGAAGCGTGAGTGTGGACGGCCGGGGCGGCTCCGACGAGGCGCAGGCCGACAGCGCGATGGGAACCAGGAGGATTGCGACCGCTCGCTTCATCCGACGTCTCCTCTAGACCGAGGGTGTGAACGGCGAGCCGGGGTTGCCCTCCCGGAAGGGGCGCGAGGCGGGATTATGACACGAGTTGCGGCAACACCTCGTCGCCCAGCAGGCGGATACTGCGCAGCACGCGGGCCGGGTCCATGCCCGGCCACTGCACGCGCACGATCAAGTCCGTAATCCCGAGTCGCTCCTGATAGTGCGCGATCTCCTCGCGCACGCGCTCCGGATCGCCGATCAGGAACCGGTCCCGCGTGAGCGTCGCGAAGTCCTCCGCGAAGCTCTCGCCCGACGGCAGTGCCTTGTCCTGCTCCCACGATCGATACGCGGCGTACTTGCCCTCGAGGAACGGCTGCGCCTCCGCGAGCGCCGTGCGCATGTCGGGCGCGACATAGCACTCGCGGATCAGCGGCACG
>Ga0075421_100000321_pt1 | contig 48181 bp, 53 predicted proteins | sample SoiMetdeltSBSDD5_FD_75292 | JGI IMG/M metagenome (GOLD analysis project Ga0075421, IMG submission 75292) | Bulk soil microbial communities from a Populus tree surrounding site in Tennessee, USA - Soil MetaG P. deltoides SBSDD5 | ecosystem: Environmental > Terrestrial > Soil > Tree plantation... | reverse complement strand
ATTGGGCGTCCTGCGTCACGGGCACCACCCACCGCGGTCACATCCGATACGTCCATCGGAGCGGACCGCGAAAGTCACGATCGACCCGCCTCTCGATCAGACCAGGCCAAGTGTCCGAGGCGGGATCTGCACCCTAACCACACGTATACGTCTGGACGAGGCGGAATGAGCAGGATCCGATAGCCAATCCGTCCCTAGCAGCAGGCGCCAGGGGAGCGGCCGTCGGCTGCTAGACCTAGCACCCCCGCTAGCACTTCGACTATGACTCTGACCTGCGGGAACGCATGTCTTAGCGACTCTAGCGGGCAGGGGAGACGCGCTGATCCTGTGGCCAACAGCATCATCTCGGGGCTTGTCGCGAATGCTAGAGGCCAGCTCTCCAGGTATCTCTAGCAAGGTCTCGCCCGCCGTCAAGACCCTGAGTGCTCTCTCGGCTGATCCATTGAGGAGTTCAGCGAGCCCGCGACCGTTCCCCCGTAGACGGGCGCTGGTCCCATACGCTTGGCAAAGGGATGGGCGCGCTTTCTAGATCGTCCGACGGGCCAAGTCTGTCGGGATCGTGCACTGCTGACTTTGTGTCGGCGCGCCCCTGTCGGCGGACCCGCAGACGGCTCGCCGATCGACCAAGCTGACGCCGGGCGCTGGACAAGGCGAACTGAGCAGGATCCCGGATCCGATTCGTCGTCCGCTCTCGCGAGCCCCGCGTACCCGGCCCGTGTCACCATTGAGGGCTTCACTCGGGACCATCTCAAGATGCGGGTGTGCCGAAGGCGCCGCCCCGCGCACGCCAGCCTTCCTGCAACTTCTTGTCCATGCTGCCGGTTCGATAGAACAGTCGACGTCAGTCGCCACGTTACAGGTCACGCAGGGTCTCGTCGACCCACTGGCGCGACCATACGTGCTCGATGGCGCGCAGGATGTCGGCCTTGCGCATGCCGTCGGAGTAGGCGACGCGGATGCTATCGGCCAGCCGAGTGCGTACTGGCTTCATGATCTTCTCTGTTCGCTCTCGGGCCCGTCGGTAGGCTCGCGCGGCTTCGCGGAGCTCGGCGCCATGGTCGACCATTCGTACATCGTTTCACAACCAGGTGTGCATTGCGGGTGGGCCAACATGGTTGACATCTTCACGGCGTGGTTTGCACACTACTATGCAAACAACTGTGCATTTGAGAGAATGACGACCAACGGGACCGCTGCGGAGGGGCAACTCCGCAGCAGCCCCTTGATCCCCACCTGATTAGACCAGGAGGAGACCCGTGGCAACGCTATCTAATTACCTGCGGTCCGCGCCGCCCAGCGCCCGGCCCCGAGCACTCGCAAGCAGAGCGTCCGAGTTCGCCTGTCGACCCGCCTGTCGACCCGTTCGGTGAGCTGATGGACGCCACGTTCGATCCAGACGCGGGAGGGGCTGAGTACCTCTTCGTGAAGCTCGCCGACCACCTCGCCGCATGCATCGAGGATGGATCGCTTCCATCCGGCGCAATGCTGCCCAACGAACGGAGCCTTGCGAAGCAGTACGAGGTGTCGCTCGGGACTGTGCGCCGTGCCACGCGCTTGCTGCGCGATCGCGGGCTGGTTATCACGCTGCCCAACCGCGGCACCTACGTCACCATGCCGGATTGGCGTTCAGGCGATGAGCGTCTGGCCGAGTCCGACAGAGAGGGTTAGGCCTACCGGGGAGCACAGTCGTCGCTCAGCGACCGATAATTCTCCTCAGGTTGGGCAGCTAATTGACGTGCCAACTCGCAGACGTGTCTCCGCTCTTGATGGTGGCGATTCGGTGGTGGAGCTCATCCGCCGCCTTCGCGTCACCAGTCGCCGCACGATCGATGTAGGCGGCGAGCGTGTGCAGATCCCGCATCTCACGTAGCACTGGGAATCCAGACCATGCTGTGACGTCCCATCCGTAGCCCTTCGTGAAGGCGTCCCGCTCGTCCTTGGAGCGGCCGACGCGTGCGCCTTGGTACGTGTTGACGAGGTCGAGTTCTCTGGGTCCGCGCGCGACCTCATCCCAATCGCTGAGCCGTACGATGTCTGCGTCCCACAGCGTGTTGCCGGGGTAGGCGTCGCCATGGATGAATCCGACTCCAAGTGCTGTGTCGATCTCGGCGTACTTCTCCAAGAGTTCGTAGCGACGTCGCGCCAGCCAGGCGTTGTCATCGGTGGACATCGGCAGGTCGGCCTCCAGCGACCGTCCCAGATGGGAGAGGGGCCGATAGAGATGCAAGTCAACTGGAGGGGAGGGGAGTTGGTGAAGCTGTCTGAGCAGCCGCCCAAGATGGGCGGCGCCTGGCGAGCTCCTGTCGGCTTGCGGGTAGTAGCGCCAGAAGGTCACCGACATTTGCCCGACGTCGAGCGGCTGCTCGACGTCGACCGGCTGCACAGCCGGAAACCCCTGTTGGTCGAGCCACCTGGTGACGACTACCGCTCTGGCTATCCGACTTCGGTCCTCAGATGCGAACGAGATGCGCGCGACGACTCTGAGGTCCCGGAGGAGCCAGACACTGGTGGCGTGCTTGTGCAACAAAGTTGCGTCATCACTGCGGAGTCCGGCTGCGGCGCACGCTTCACTGAGCGCATCGACTTCGGTACGGGCGGTCGTCATGATGGCTCCATAGTGGGTGGACGAGTCGGATACGTCAGGTCTGCGAACTGGTTCAGCTGGTTAACGAGCGCTTGGGCAGCATGCACGTTGCCGTATCGGGGGAGCAGCAGGCGTTCGCGTACTCGGGTGAGGCTGTCGGTGATCTGTCGGATCCGTTGCTCGGTGGGTAGCTGGAACACGGGCTGGAGAGCCTCAGATGCGCCGTCGAGATCGTCACCGAGCAGATGGGCGAGCGCGAGATCGACCCGAGCGATCGCCTCGTCACCGTACGAGCGCAGATCGAGCGGACCGGTCTCGTACGAGCTGATGACGTCGACGCAGGCCTGCTCGCCTCGCGCGGCCTCTCCGGCGAGCACGAGGGTACTGCCGGCGTAGTACATCTGCTTGACGCGTGGGAACGTCAGGATGCCACCCAGGTTGCTGAGGCGGTCAGCCCGATCCGGAAGCTCGCGAGCGCGATTCGCGCGGGACATCGCCTCCAGCGCAGCTGATGCATCGCCCGCGCGGGCCAGCGTCCGAGCCTCGATCGCCGCGAGCCGCGCCTGCTGTTCGGGGCTGGAGGCGAATCGCTGACCCTCGCGGACGAACTCCAGCGCGTCCCGGTAGTGAAGGGTCCACTCTGCGATGAGACCTTGTGTCCCGCGCACCCATGCGCGTAGGTCATCATCATCGGATTCCTCTGCGCAGGCCCATGCGGTTGCCGCTTGAGTACGTGCGGCAGGTGCGTTCCCCATATTCTGAGAGGCGTGTGCCAGCAGTGTCGAGACTGTCCCGGCCACGTAGAAGAGTTCCCGCGCCTGCCGTGGGTGTGGTCGATTCCGCAGTAGGCCGACGGCGGTATCTCGCAGATCGATCATGTCGGCGAACAGAGGCAGTACTGGCATGTGCACGTAGTCGGCTGCCACTCGGCGTAGCTCTCCAAGCACGTGGTCGAGTACGGGCTCTGGCACTCGATCATCGGACGCCCAGGTGAGGAAATCCATCGCTGCTTGTGCTGCGCTGGTCGTCATGCTTCGCGGGTCGTAGGCGGTTGGCACGACGAGGGAGTCCTTCTCGATCGAAGGGCCGACGAGCAGGTTGAACGGATGTCCGAAGTACTCCTCCAGGAGTCGCTGGGTGCCGCCAAGCGCAGAGGTTCGGCCACCGGACTGGGATGACTCGTTGCGGGCGAGGCGCTGGAGGTGACGGACGCTGATGGTGCCGTCGATGCCGTGTTTCCGGGCGAAGTCGTCGAGCTCTTGGGTGAGCTGCTCGTAGCTGCTGCGTCGCTCACGGATCAGCTGGTGGAGCAGCGTACGAGGCGAGTTCAATTCGCGCATACCGACTCCTACCGCGCTGTGCCGCTCTACACCGCGACCCACCTCAGCATACGTGAACAGGGCAAACCGGGCGCAACCAATTCGCGCCATTTGACTCCTCTGGTCGCGACGTGCGCTCGGCTCGGCTGCCCCTGGGGCATACAGCGGTCGGACCCAGGCGCGTTGAGCCGACACGCGGCCCGGATCCTTACCTGGGGCCTCAGCTCAACCGCGGTAGGCCCCGATCTGGACCGATCCGACTCGCAATGCACCGCCGCATGTCCGGAGCGGTGAGGCGTAGCCCGGTCGCTCGAACCCCGCCTGTGTCATTGGCGGCTACTACACGAAATGACGTCAATCAGTGGTGCTAGGCGGTGCTGATGCGGTCAGACACCGAACTCCTGACACCTGGAGTCAACCAGAGGATGCCGGGACGGCCGCACTCGTGATGCGTCGGTCGTCTTCTCTATTTGACGGCTCTACGACGGCTAGCAGCTGCTCGCCGTCGTGCCAATCACGGTCCTCGTCGTCGCGGCGCTCACCACGATTCCGGCCCGCATCGGCGCCCGCCGCTCTGTCGCCGGGGTCCTGCAAGCAGAACACGCCTGATCCCTGCCGATCCGGGTGATCGGCAGCCCGATCCCGACAGGCGAGGCGCGGCACACGGGCCGAGAGGAGGCAGTGAGGCGTCATGCTCTGCTGGTTACTAGCTAGCTTCACCGCCTGCCCGGGATGCGGACCACGGCTCTAGCCAGCTGCGACACGCTCTCGCGGAAATAGGAAGAGCTTTCGCCAAGTAGCGGGGCAGGATGCGGTGCATCCACGACTCCGGACGGCAGTTGCCCCGCGACTCGTTGCGCGTCTCGCCGACGCAGACGACATGGGCGAGCCGCTCCCTTGGCCCTGCGGTGTCAGTCGAGGAACGTCTCCAGCATGGGCAGGAGGAGGTGGGTTTGCCGGGTTACTTGCATGTGGGTTGTGTTCGGAAGGATCGCGAGCTGGGATCTGGGGATCAGCTGCCTCATGAGTGCGCCGTGTTCGACGGTGGTGAAGTCTCGGTCGCCGAGGATGATGAGGGTGGGCGCAGTGATGCCGGCGAGCTGTTGATCTGACCAGCCCCTGGTGTCGGCATCGTTGGAGGACATGGAGGCGAGGAAGGTCTCGAAGCGCTCCGGATGCGGCGAGAGTCGCCGGTAGGCCTCGGTGAGGTTGGCGAAGTCCTCCGGGGTGGGCATCCGGTCCGAGGTCGCCTGCTTCGCCGGGTCGGTCAGGTCTTCGTGCAGTCCGTCTGGTCGGACCGAGGCTGAGGCCGCCACGAGCGACCGCACCCGGTCGGGGCTGTTCACGCCGAGCTCCAGGGTGGCCGCGCCGCCCATGCTGTGACCAAAGACGTGTGCGCGTTCCACCCCGATGTGGTCGAGTAGCGCGATCACATCGGAGGCCAGCGCGGCTGGCGTGATTTCGCGGTCGATGTCGGCGGTGCGGCCGTGGCCTTGCATCTCGACGCCGATGACGCGGTGTTGGGTCGCCAGGGTGGGGATCAGGGTCGCGAAGTTTAGGTCGATGGTGAGCATGCCGCCGTGCAGAAGGACCAGCGGCGATCGGTCGCCATAGGACTCGTAGTACATGTGCAGCCCGTTGACGTCGACGTATCCTGTCTCAGCCGGCGGCCCGGCTGGCTGCGATTCGGTCATCCTCCTATGATGCGGAAGGCGAAGCCATGGCGCAGGCCACTTCTCCGCCCCTCCACCGTCGAGTACGTCCGTTTCTGATGCGATGCCCGCGCACTGAGGCCGATCCGTCGCCTCGATTGCCACCCGTCCACAAGCCGACGATCATGACGGCGGATCCCGAGTAGGGGTCGTCTCCTCCCACAACCGGGTGGCCGAGCCGGCGAGTCCGCGAGCCGCCGGGCCCGACGGCCGAAACCTAGGAGGCAAACCATGAGCCACGATAGAGATGGAGTGGCGAACGATGATGGTGCGCAGGCACCCGACCAATCACTTCTGACAGTGCTGACAACTGAGCACCTCACACTGCAGGGCGCGCGTGTGTCCGCGATAGGCGAGAGTTCGGTTCGCGCGGCACTCTTCGTCGGCGCCGCCTTTTGGTCTCGCAGCATCGCCAGGGCTTTTGTCGATCCGCCGTCTGCGGGTCTCGGCCTTCTACGCACTATTGATGGCGTGCACGTGTAGTCGCTTGTGACTGGAGGACAGCCCGGCCGTAGGCGGTGCGAGCGACCGGATCCGCATCTAGGGCGCGGGCGACGTCTTCGGGCTCGGCCACGACTCGGGGTTCGGTGTCTGGCTCCAACTGGACCTCGACCTCGTTGCCGGTGACGACCCTGGCGGCTTGCCGGTTCGCGTTGCTGAGGCCGAGCAGGTATCGGCTCCGCATGATGGCGACCCGGCTCTTCCACGAATGCCCGTTGATCGTGATGGTCACTGCTGGGCGCTTGGCGCCACCGAGCGCCTCCACAACCTCTGGAGGAACTTCCAAGCCCCGCATGGGCTCCGGAGGCTCGACTTGGGTTCGAATCTTCATCATCTGCTCCTGCCAACTTGTGCCGGCCCCGACGGACGTCGGCGCCAACCCTTGACCGACATCCTGGGATCACTCTCTCTGCCGTTTGTTCGGTCGTTGATCGGTGGCTGCTGGTATCCGCCGGTAACCTTGCCGAGCAGTTCCGCGAAAGTGATCGGGGTGTTGTCTTCGTACAACGGTCCGATGATCTGGATGCCGACAGGCAGTCCGGTGGCGGTCTGGCCGATGGGCGCGCTGACGGTGGGTAGGCCTGGCAGCGCCGGCTGCGAGATCCAGAACGTCTGGTCATCGTAGGCGCGGTCCCCCTCAGGCGTCCTGATGGTCCGCTCGGCGAAGGCCCGGTGGTCGTGTGGGAAGGCCGGGGTGAAGCTGGTCGGGCAGATGAAAACGTCGACGTCACCGAAGCATCGGGCCCATCGGGTCCGTGCCGCCATCCGGCGGTGTTCGTGTTCGACGATCTCGCCGAAGGTGGCGAAGTCGTCGGCCGCCTCGACAAAACCGAAGAATTCTCCGAGACCGAATCCGAACGAGCGGTGCTGCTCGACCGGATCGACTCCATCTGACCACCCTTCCTCCACCGTCGCGCCGGCCTGGGCGAGCGCATCAATCGTGTCGGATAGGCGGTCCGCGATCTCGCTCGACGTCGGGGCTCGTGGATGATCGAGCACGACTCGGACGCGAAACTCCGTCAGGTCGATGTGGCGGGCAGGCGGCAGGCTCCAGGAGTACGCCCTCGACGTCGGAGCCTCAGGTCCGGCGGTGGCCGTGAGCGCCACCCGCAGATCGTCGGCCGAGCGGGTCAGCGGGCCTACGGACACCAGGGAGGTCATATCGCTGGGTTCGGCTGGTGGGCCGGGCGGCTGGAAGCCGGTGCGGGGGACGATGTTGACGCTGGGCCGCAGGCCGTACACCCCGCAATAGCTGGCCGGAAGGCGGATGGAGCCCACGAGGTCGGACCCGTAGTCGAGGAAGGCCAGTCCGGCCACGACGGCCGCCGCGGCACCACCGGACGACCCACCAGCGGCATGGCTGATGTTCCAGGGATTGTTGGTGACGCCGTACAGGTCGTTGGCGGTCTGGCCGTAGTCGGCCAGCATCGCGGCGACGTTGGTCTTGCCGACGACGATCGCGCCCGCGCGCCGGAGCCGGCTGACCACGGTCGCGTCCCACCTAGGCACGTAGTCTTTGAAGGCCGGGTTGCCCCATGTGGTGTGGAGGCCGGCGAGGTTGAACGCCTCCTTGATCGTCATGGGGACGCCGTGCAGCGGCCCGAGCGCCTCGCCGCGAGCGGTGGCTTCATCCGCCGAGGCTGCCTCGGCCAGCGCCTCCTCCGGGCGCAGCTCAACGACAGCGTTCAGGATCGGATTAGCCGCATCGATCCGGTCCAGCTGCCATGCGGTCAACTCGCGGGAGGAGATCTCGCCACCCCGCACAGCCGCGGCCGCCTCGGTCGCAGTCCGGAACAGCACGTCGCTCACAGCTTGGCCTCCTTGCTACGACTCTCCAACGGAACACGTGACGAAGTCCGGCCTACAACCTGACACCGTGTCAAAGTCAAAGGGTCTGTCTGGTCAGAGGGTAGATCCGCACGGGATCGATCTCGCGACGCGGCTCTGAGCCGCGCTGTGCCGATACCACCCCGTACGGGTCGCCATCGCGGTGTTGGTTGTCATCGCTACCCGCCCCCTCGTCCCGTTCGATCCAACTCTCAGTTGGTCGCCGCACGGCGTCTGAGCACGGGTGGCAGGGACCCAACTGTGATGGGGCTAAGCCCTGTCATCCGACGCACCCGACGAGGACCGACAGCTCACAGGCACCAGCCAAGAGTGGCCGTTAGCAAGATGGCCCTGCGTCCCCAGATCGGAGAGCCTGTTGCGGTCAGGTGATAGTGGCTGTCTCGGTTGCGATCTGGGTCAGTGTTGCGTCGTGCGCGCTGTAGGCCTGGTTCATGAGGAATCCGGCGTAGCTGATCCTGGCGACTCCGAGTTCGGCGAGACGCGCGAGCGGGGGAGCTCCCGGGCCGACGACATTGACGGGGCCTTCGACTCTGCGGACGAACTCGCCGATCAGCTGGTCCTCGGTCAGCCGGATGGGAAACACGCTATCGGCCCGTGCCTGTCGGTAGCGGCGTGCGCGTCGGACGGCCTGTTCGAACAGTTCGCGGCGATCACCGTCGAGGCGCAGCACGTCGATTCGTGCGTTCAAGACGATGTCGACGCCGGCCGCGGTCGCCGCGTCGCGGACGGCCCGTAGGCGTTCAGCCTGCTCGTCGGCATCGACGAGACCGGCACCGCCGTGATGGTTGGTGTCTTCGAGGTTGCAGCCAACGGCTCCCGCGGCGAGGAGTCGTTCGACCAGGTCTTCAGGTGAGAGCTGGTAGCCCGCTTCGATGTCGGCCGTGACCGGGACGGATACGCTTCGCGCGATCCCGGCGATGGCACCGAACGCCTGGTCTACCGGCATCGAGTCGTTGTCGTCGTATCCGAGTGTGGCCGCGATGGCGCCGCTGGAGGTGGCGACGACCGGGAAGCCGGCCTTCACCACCATCCGGGCGCTGGCGGCGTTCCACGCGTTGGGCAGGACCAGGGGTCGTGGACCCATGTGGAGGCGGCGGAGCGCGTCGGCTTGGTCGGCCAGACCGCCGATGTCTCGTCCCGCGGCAGTCGTCATGGCGTGACCTCCTCGGGCGGCCGAAGCGAGTGAATGTATGCGGGACCGGGGGATCGGCAGGCCCGGATGTGGTTGCGGTATCGATGGTCATGGGCTCTTGCAAGTTAAGACCCGCAGGGGTTCGCGAATCAATCGGTCCGATGGGTCGGTGAGTCCGCCGACCGGCACTCTCGATCATCTGCGTTACCGAAGCCGCAGGTGAGATCGAAGCCACCCACGTGACTTGATGAGGGAATGGCCCTCCTGGCCAGTTCAGAGCCGATGAGTGTGAGCACCGGGAACGTGTGCCTCCCCCTGGGAGACCACGCTCAACGCTACTTGCTGAGCTGCGACGCGCGGACAGGTGCCGCATCTGTCGGCTCGGGCGCCGGCTCGAACCGTCGCCGCCCCCAGCCCCTAATCCGATGATGCCGAGGCGGATCGGAGCACGGTCATCGTGAGGCACGACAACAGTCTGGATGCCGCGAGATCCCCCTGTCCATAAAGAATGCACCGAAGCCCCTGCGCCACCCGAACGGGCGGCGCAGGGGTCTTCTGCTGCGATGACACGACGCTCAGGCAGTCCTGGGCTTGGACAGCAATGCCTGGTCCCGCATCATCGGCCTCGACCGAACGAACGGGTCGAGGCGCCGGTCACCACGGGTCGGGCAGGCCCTGTCCGGTGCTGATGAGGCTCCGCAGGCTGCCGTTGATGTAGTGCAGCCAGGCGGTGGAGCATGCGCCGAAGCACTCGACGTCGGGGACCAGGCCGACGTGGGTGAACCGTAGCTCGGTGCCGCCGGCAACGGGGACGATGTCGAACACGATTTCGCTGCCAGTCCATTCACTAGGCTCAGAGATGAAGGACAGGTGGCTGCGAGTGACCCGCCAGGCCACGCGGCGGCCCGCCTTGAGCTCGACCACGCGCTGGCGGCTGTAGTGCTGCGGGGGGTGCCGGTAGGTGAACTCGGCGCCCAGCTCATCGGCAGTTCCCTCGATCTGGCCGGTCCACCAGGCGCGGACGTCCAGGATGGCGGCGAAGACCTCCTCCGGTGACTGCTCGACCGTGTATGAGGACGAGTAGCCGCGCTCGGTTTTCGCCGTGTTTGCTGTGCTCACTTCGTGGGTGTCAGGTGATTGTGTCGTCATGAGTTGATCCGATCCTTGTCTGTTCGTATCCATTGATTGAGTGGTTGCGGGATTTAGTGCCAGATGCTGACCCGGACGATGCCCGGCACGGGCCGTCCCCTGCCGGTCCCGACCAGCGCGGTCGTTCGGTGCCGCATGAATATGGCGGCGAATCTCGGGTGTGTAGGTGCGGTCAGCCGCGCTTGCCACGCTGGATCCGCTCGGCGATCCGCTTGATCCGCTGCAGCCGGGCGTCCCAGGTCGCGCCGACCGCGGACAACTGAGCGACCGCCCGGGCGAGCTGGACCTCGTCCACGTCGTAGCGGCGCTCGCGCCCCGCCGGCGTCATGTGCACCAGGCCGACGCGATCCAGCACACCGAGGTGCTTTGCGACGGCCTGTCGGGTGACGGGCAGCTGCTCGCTGAGGGTGGTCGACGTGCCGCCTCCGTCGGTGAGAAGCAGGTCGAGTACCCGTCGGCGGGTCGGGTCACCGACCGCGGACCAGAGGTCGTCATCGATCGCGGTGCTCATGGCCGCCCAACCAGCCTGTTGGCATAGGCGACGAGGCGCGGGAGGAACTGGTCCCAGCCGCGGACGTGGTCGAGGTAGGCCTCCTCCAGCACGGCGGCCTCCCACCCGCGCTCACGGAAGCCGGTCTCCGTGAAGCGCAGCAGCGTGCCGTGACCGGACGGAACGAGGTCGAAGGTGACAAGCAAGGAGTTGTCCGCCGCCACCGGCTCGCCCACGTCATACACCCAGCGAAACGCGAACCGGCGGGGCGGATCAGCCTCCAAGACAGTAAGCGGCTCGACCTTCGCGTCCGGCGAGGCCGGGTCGCCGAAGGTGACCGCGCCGGCGGCGCCAGGCACCGGATCGAGCTCGGCGTCATCGGGCCACCACTCGCGCAGATGCTCGGGGGAGCTGATCACCTCGTAGACCACCTCAGGGGTGGCGTCAATGCGGAGCTCCCGCTCGATACTTCCGTACTCCATGTGATCCTCCTGGCCCAACGCAACCAACGGTTGCACATCAGGCTACCCAACCCGCGTCACTGACGCAACCTCTCATTGCGCAAACGGTCTTCGGACGGCTACCCCGAGGAATCGGTATCGCGTGACACGTCGATCTCGACCGGGCCGATCTCGGTCAACACCGTCTTGACCCGGGTCCCGTTTGCGTGAGTTCCCGCAGCCCCGACCGGCTCGACCATCGCCGCCGCCAGCACGGTCTCGAGCACGTTCTGACGATCCGTTCGCAGTCACCAAGGAGATCCTGGCCGGCTACTACATCGTGGAGTGTGCCGATCTCGACGAGGCGCTGAAGCAGGCCGCCCGGGTGCCGGCCGCCGAGTCGCTCGTACGGGCACGCGAGGCCGGCGCGGACGTGCCCGACGATTGGAGAGCGGTCGGTGAGCCCCGGTCGATGCGCGGGCCCCCGATGCTATTGATGTGTCTCAATAAGGGTCCGTCAGGTGGTCGGGTCTGTGATGTATCGGCCGGGTGTCACGCCCACGATGTGTTTGAAGTGCCGGGTAAGGTGCGCCTGGTCGTAGAATCCCACCTCGGTTGCGACCTGAGTGATCGGCCGCCCCGTCCTCAGAAGGGATTTGGCGTGCCGCACCCGGATGTGCGTGTGGTAGACGTGGGGGGTCATTCCGACGGTGTCCCGGAAGACGCGGCAGAAGTGGAATGAGCTCAGGCCGGCGATCCGGGCCAGGGTTTGGAGGGTCACGTTCTCCTCGGGGTGTCCCTCCAGGTACTCCCGGGCGAGGCGCACTGCGTTGTGTTCCCGGCCGGGCGGCCGGGGAGTCTGCGTGGGCGTGGCATGGCGGCCGACTAGGAGTACGAGGGCCTCGGCAAGGTGGGTCTCGCGTTCCAGCGCGCTCGATTCGGGTGCCTCCGAGAGCGCGTGGAAGCGGTGCAGACGTGCGGCGATCTCCTGGTCCCGCACGACATCCCCGCCAAACTGCGGAATGCCGATCCTAGCGGAGTGGAACTCCGGCATGATCTCGCGCATCAGCTCTTGCCGTGGGTAGAGGGCCCGGTACGTCCAGACGTGTTCTGCCGGGGAACCGCCCGAGTGCGCTTCTTCAGGGTTGAGCACGATGAGGTCGCCGGGGCCGATTGCATGGGTGTTTCCCCGATAGGTGGGAGTGGCGAGTCCCCGCTCGGTGAGCGCGATGAAGAACTCTTCGTGCGCATGTGGTCGGAAAGCGAACTCGCCGATGGTGGCGCTGAAAAGCTCTACGCCGCCGAGGTCGGCCGCCCGCCACAGTCGAGCGCCACGTGCGCTCTCCTGATCCGGGGCCGGGCGGGATCCACCCACCAGACCACTGTAGCCACCGCAATCTTGTCCAAGACCAGCACGGCGTCCGCCGCTTAGCGTGACGGGCCAAAGCATTGCTTCGGTCGGAGCGAGGACTCGTGGCTGGGCTCGCTGGACACTTGCCGAGTCGGCGAGTCGGCGACCGTTGCGCGCGGCTTGGTGATCCGCTCCCGGTCCAACCGGCAGATCGGTGCAGCCGAGACGAACGACGTAGCGAGGGCGACGACGAGAGAGAGGGACAGAACTGATGACCGATCGTCTCGCAACCAAGGAACATCCGACCGTGTCCCGCGGGGACTGGCTGGCGGCCCGCGACGCGCTGCTGGCCGAGGAGAAGGAGCACACCCGTCGCGGCGACGAGCTCGCCCGCAAGCGACGCGAGCTGCCCTGGCTGCGGGTCGACAAGGACTACCGGCTGGACACCGACTCGGGGGAGCGGACTTTGGCCGAGCTGTTCGACGGTCGCTCGCAGCTACTGATCTACCACTTCATGTTCGGCCCGAGCTACCAGGCGGGGTGCCCGGTGAACTCGTCGATGGTCGACGGCTTCGACGGCCTCATGCCGCACCTGCACGCCCGCGACCTGACCATGATGCTCGTGTCCCGTGCCCCGCTGCCGAAGCTGCAGGCGTACAAGCAGCGGATGGGCTGGAGCATGCCGTGGGCATCGTCGGCGAACAGCGACTTCAACTTCGACCAGGGGGCGTCGACGACCGAGGAGCAGCTGCGGGCCCAGCTGCAGCAGATCGCCGGCCGGGACGTCCAGGTCGCGGACGCGGTCGAGGGACTGCCGTCGATCGCGCATCGGAACGCGGCCGCCTGCGGCACCGACGTCCTGAGCTACATCTGCGAGAACCCGATGGTGAGCGCATTCACCCTCCGAGACGGGGTCGTCTACCAGACCTACACGACGACCTGGCGCGGACTCGAGTTCATCATGGGCTACTACCCGATCCTCGACCGGACGCCGAACGGACGGGACGAGGGCGCCGACGACTGGCAGGCCTGGATCCGCCGCCACGACGAGTACGACACGGAGATCTGAAATGAGGCACTACTCGACCGGCCGAGCCATGATTGGCACCACAAGCCATCCTGCGGGCCTGGCCAGCCGTAGGTCGTGCTCGCGGTGGAGGTGAGATGGGTGGCTGAGGTCACGAGACGGGTTGAGGATTATCTCCGCCAGGAGAAGGTTGACTTCGAGGTCATCGAACACGAGCCGGCCGGCTCGGCAGAGGAGTATCACCAAGTCCTTGGCACGAGGTACCAGCAACAGGCGAAGTCGATCTTCCTTCGCCTAAAGCGCCCCGGAGGAAAGGGCTTCGCAGTCCTCGCCCTTCAAGCGCACAAGCGAGCCGATCTCGAGAAGGTCGCACGCCTGCTCGACGCCCGTGCAGCGCGTCTCGGAACCGTCGAACAACTGCGAGAAGCGACCGGCTGCGGCTTCGGCGAGCTGCCACCCTTCGGAAAGATCTTCGGTCTGCCACTGCTTTTCGACACGGACCTGCTAACCGAGGACACGATCTACTTCAATGCAGGTGACCTCGGCGTCTCCATCGCGCTACACCCCCAGGAGCTGGAACGCATCGAACAGCCAATCAGGTACTAGGACTGGCAGGACTTCGCCCACCCAGTAGGCGCCGATGTTTGCGAGCGATCGCCGCCCACCCTACGCGTTGCGTCGTCGCAATCTGGTTGACGCGGGCGTCGGGCATGAGAATTGTTCAAGCAGAAGCCTGATCGAAAGCCTCCCCCGCTGCGCACCAGAAAGCGAGCAACCCATGGACACGTCCCCACTACGCAACGCCTATCTCATACTGCTGGATGCCGCAGCGGCCGTGGCGCAGGCCGACCCCGACCCGATTCCGCCGGCCGGCGAATGGAACGCAGACCAGATCCTGGCGCACGTGGCCATCATCAACGCCACCACGATCTCCACCGCTTTCGCGATCAGCTCGGGCACGCACACGACTTACGACAACCGCGTATCCCAGGACGCTTGGACGCTTACCCATGTCGTCGAGGTGGCCGGCGGGCGTGATGGACTCTACGAGCGAATCCGTGCCCAAGGCGAAGTGCTCTGCGCGCTCGTCGGTCCGATGCTGAGCGAGGCCGAATTGGACACTCTGGTGCCAACCCGACTGGTGTCCAAGGACACGATCCTGGTCGATCAACCCATCCCATTGCGGGACATCATCACCGGCCTCGCGGACGTCGAGTTGCCCGGCCACGCGACCCAGCTCCGCACCCTCCTGTCGCCAACGGCCACCGCGTAACGGCATCCCACCGCGGCCACCTCTAGGCGCGCCTAGGCGAGCCGAAGTTCCAGGACGCAGCGGAGGAACTGTGGATCTAAGGGTGTTCCCGGCCTGTTGCAGCTGGCGCGAACGTGGTGGGAGGCGGCATGATGACCGCGAGGCTGAACGTGTGTCGCGGAGCGGCCGACGAAGCCCAGGGCGTCTGCCGAGCCGGAAGCTGCCACTGAGATGGGGCGGATGGCCAAGGAGCAGGGCCAATCGTTAACCGGCTCGCATGGAGTGCGATCGCTCAGTTCGGCACGCAGGGCAAGCTGCTCCTGCGACAGGTAGGCCCGAAGTCTGAAGGCTCGCAAGAGTGCACCGAATGAGCCATCGGGTGCCGGTGGTGGCCGACTGCTCCATATCTTCGTCCTCTGACTGGCCCTCCAGGGCCATCGGCGCTGGCCAATTGACCATTGCTGGGCCGCCGGCCTGCTCCCGGTGCCATCCGGTTGGCCAGTTTGGCGTGCGAAGGCTGCTAGGACTGGGATTCGGGGCCCGCCGCTTCAATCGAGGAACTTTGCGGGGTTGGCATCCGGTCGGATGTCGCCTGCTTCGCCGGGTCGGTCAGGTCTTCGTGGAGGCCCTCCGGACCGACCGATGCCGAGGCCGCCACGAGTGACCGCACCCGGTCGGGGTGGTTCACGCCGAGTTCCAGGGCCACCGCGCCGCCCATGCTGTGGCCGAAGACGTGCGAGCGTTCCACCCCGAGGTGGTCGAGCAGCGCGATCACGTCCGAGGCCAGCGCGGCCCGTGTGATTTCGCGGTCGATATCGGCGGTTCGGCCGTGGCCTTGCATCTCGACACCGATGACGCGGTGGCGGGTCGCCAGCGTCGGGACCAGGGTCGCGACGTTCAACTCAATGGTGAGCATGCCGCCATGCAGGAGAACCAAGGGGAGCCGTCGCCGTGGGTCTCGTAATACATATGCAGGCCGTTGACGTCGACGTATCCAAACTCAGCCGGATCGGCGACGGACTGGGATTCGCTCATCTCCTCAGAATGCCCCAGGCGCGGCCGCTGCGCAGTGCCGCCCCGCCACCCGTTCAACTCGCCCCAGTCGCTCGCCTCGTGCCACCGAAGACCTGAGACATGTCGAAGATCTCCACCTCGCTCCGACGTCTGAAGTGACAGTGCGGCTTGGGCATGCCAACCGTTACCCGGAGACATCATGTATGGCACCAGAACTACCCACCTCGAGCTGCTCGCTCGGCTGCAAATGCGAGAGCGCCGTGCTGACGCTCCGCCCCGCCGGGGCCCCGAAGCGCCAGAATTGTCGCAGCTCAAAGATCCCGCCGCGTCGCCGACGCCCTCGGCGGCTGACGCCCAGTCGTTCCAGCCACCACGAGCGAGTTCACCTCGGGCGAGCCCGGCCGTTCGGGTATGCGGTCGGTCCAGAAGCTGCCGGTGATCTGCCGGTCATCTTCCTGGGCGACCTGCCAGCTCGTGGTCCACGGTGCGTTGATACGGCGACGGCACTCTCCGGCGCTGAGCGAGGAGGCAAGGATGCGGGCGAGCACATCCAATACCCAACCCGATTCCCGCCGTTGGTGGGCGCTGGCGCTGCTCTGCGGAGCCTTCTTCATGGTCATCCTGGACGCCGCGATCGTGACCGTCGCGCTGCCCTCGATCGAGGATGAGCTTGGTTTCTCGGCACAGGGATTGCAGTGGGTGGTGAGCGCGTATGCCCTCACCTTCGCTGGTCTGCTCCTGCTTGGTGGGCGTGCGGCCGATCTGCTTGGGCGTCGGCGCGTGTTCATGGTCGGTCTGGTCGTCTTCACGCTCGCCTCGCTGCTTTGTGGGCTCGCCTGGTCGGACGAGGCGCTGATCGGGGCCCGCGCGCTCCAGGGGATCGGGGCCGCGATCATGACCCCGACCGCGCTCTCGATCATCACCACGACCTTCGAGGAGGGGCCCGAGCGCAACAAGGCACTCGGGATCTGGGGCGCGCTGGGCGGCATCGGTGCGACGGCCGCATGGCTAGTCGGCGGCCCGCTCGTCGACGGGCCCGGCTGGGAGTGGATCTTCTTCATCAACATCCCTGTCGGGCTCGTCGCGCTCGGTCTCTCACCGCTCCTGTTGGAGGAGAGCAGGGCGCGGTTGGCCAGACGGAGTTACGACCCAGGTGGGGCGCTCACCATCACCGGCGCTCTTGCCCTGCTGGTCTATGCGATCGTCGAGGCGCCCGACACGGGCTGGGGCGATCCGCAGACGATCCTCCTCCTCACGGGATCGGCGGCATTGCTGGCGATCTTCGTGCTTATCGAGTCGCGCCACCGGGCGCCGCTCGTTCGGCTCGGGATCTTCCGCTCGCGGACGATCGTCGGCGCGAACACCGTCATGCTTGTCTTCGGCACGCTGCCGTACGGGGTCGGGTTCGTGCTTACGTTGTACGCCCAGCAGGTACTTGGCTACTCGGCGGTGAAGTTCGGGCTCACCTCGCTCGTCTTCCCCGTCATGGCCGCCGTCGGCTCCGTCGTCGGGCAAGGCATCGTGCTCCGCGTCGGCTTCCGGCCGGTCGCCGCGCTCGGGATGGCGCTGATGGGCGGCGGCGCGCTGCTTCTTACCCAGGTCTCCGTCGGCGGCAGCTACTTCGGCGACATCTTCTTTGGGCTGCTCGTCTTCGGCCCCGGAGTCGGCCTCGCCTTCGTCACCGCGTCAATCGCCGCCCTCGCCGGCGTCTCCGAGCGCGAATCGGGACTCGCCTCCGGACTGAGCAACACCAGCTTCCAGGTCGGCGCGGCGCTCGGGGTCGCGATCGTGACGACGGTGGCGGTCTCGCGCACCGACGACTACCTGGCGACGAACGGAGATGCCAATCGGCTGGTCGCACTGACCGAAGGCTTCCAATCGGCCTTCCTTGCCGTCGCGATCCTCGCGGGTATCGGCGTCGTCATCGCTCTCCTTCTCCTCGGGCGGTCGGCGGGCACTGCACCGGAGGAGCTTGAGCTGGAGCCATCCCCACATCTGCGGCGGACTGAAGGAAGCGCCATTCCCCAACCAAGGGCTCGACGGACGGCGGCTCCGGTGGACCCGCAAGGTGATCCTGCCGGGTCTTGACTTCGCGCGGCGATCCGGCCCAATCATGCTCATGGTGGGTTCGTGGAGCTGGCTTGCGCTGCGATGGAGCTTGACACGGAGGTGCTGTGGGACGGACGGCTGGATGCTTGGAGGGCGACTGGATCGAAAGGGAGGCATCAGATGTCGACGATGAGGGCGCTGGTAGCGCATGGTGTGGGTGAGCCGGTTGATGTGTTGCGGCTGGAGAAACGGCCAGTGCCCGAGCCGGCGGCGGGTCAGGTGCGGGTTCGGGTGCAGGCTGCGCCGGTTAACCCCAACGATCTGCACATCATGCGGGGCCGGTATGGCTTCGCCCCGGAGTTGCCGGCTGTGCTGGGTCAGGAGTCGGTCGGGGTGCTGGACGCGCTCGGCGATGGCGTCGATGACTTGGTTGTGGGGCAGCGGGTGATCACCGTCGGGGTGACGGGGACCTGGCAGGAGTACGTGGTCGCGGATGCTGGGCGTGTGCTTGCGGTGCCGGCCGGGATGACCGGGTCGACCGCCGCCCAGCTTGTGACCAACCCGCTCACCGCGCTGGTACTGGTGAGGCGGGAGCTCGATGTGCAGCCCGGTGAGTGGCTTGTGCAGACCGCGGCTGGGTCGACGGTCGGGAGGGTGATCGTGCAACTCGCGCGGCATGTCGGCTTCAGCACCATCAATGTCATCCGCCGTCGCACTGCCGTGGCCGAGCTTGTGGAGTTGGGCGGCACGGAGGTGGTCTGTACAGAAGACGAGGATCTGGCGACACGGTTGGTCGAAATCGGTGGCGACCGCGGTGTGCGCAAGGCCGTCGACTGTGTCGCCGGCGAGGTCGGGGGTGAGGTACTGCGGTCGCTGGCGCCGGGCGGGGAGATGGTGGTCTATGGCGCCCTGTCGACCCACCGGCAGACCGATCCCGACAAGCTCGTGTTCCCGGTCTTCGCCCGCTCGCTGATCTACGGGACCAAGGTTGTGCGAGGGTTCTGGCTCTACCGCTGGTTCACGACCACCCCCTCGGAACAGATCGGCGCCACCCTCGCCGAGACGGTCCGGCTGGTGGCCGCCGGAACGGTCCAGATCCCGGAGGGACAGCCGCTGCCGCTCGAAGACTTCGCCGACGCCGTGCGCCTGGCCGAGGCGCCCGCCCACGGCGGAAAGCCACTGCTCGTCCTCGGAGCCTGAAGGCAGTCCCGGACACCCAGCCACGCGCGAACTGAAACCGGCCTTGCGAGCGAGACTGTCGAGATCTCCACCTGTGCTGCGCCGAGGATGCGCCAGCCGCTGCCGACCCTCTACCATCTGCCGCCACGTTGCCGCCCCTCCGATCTGCGGGCGAACCAGCGCCGCCGAGCGTGGATCCGAGCGCGGCGCATTGTCCGCGATCGGCACCAGCATCTGTCTCGCGGCGGGAGTCCTGCCAGTTCGGGCGCGGAGTCGTCATCGTGCCGAGCGATTCTCGGCTGGAGTCGCGCGAGAGCAGGTGGCAGCCACCAAGTGCGGTGGCCGAGCAGGGTGAGTGAGGCAGGAAAAAGGAGGCAGCGCACGAGCAGGGAGTCGGCCAGGACGGCGATGGCGGCGCCGAGGCCGAGGATCTTCAATACGACGATGCTCGAGGTCCCGAAGACGCCGATCGAGACGGCGAATAGAACCGCGGCTGAGGTGACGATGCGCCCAACGGTCGCGACGCTGCCACTGATCGCTTCGTGCTCAGTGCTGCCCTGGACCCTGGCTTCTCGGATGCGGCTGAGTAAGAAGACGCCGTAGTCGGTCGAGATCGCGAAGACGAGGGCGGCTAGCACGAGCGGGATGGTGAGGTCGAGAGCGCCTTGGCTGGTGTAGCCGAGCAGCGATTCGAACCGCCCGTCCTGGAAGATCAAGATCAAGGCTCCGAATGCCGCAGCAAGTGTGAGCGCATTCATCAGCAATGCCAGCAGTGGTGCGATGAGCGAGCCGGAGAGCAGGAACAGGATGATCAGCGTCGCAGCGGAGAGCAGCCCAATCGCCGTCGCCAGGTGGGAGCTGATCGCGGCCCGTTCGTCATAGAACGAGGCGGCGTCACCACCGACCAAGAGCGGGAAGTCGACCTGGAGTGCGCGTACTTCGCGGACCAGGCTCTGGGCGGAGTCACTAAACGGTGTATCGGCCGCCACCAGATTGATTTGCCAGGTGCCGTTGTCCAAGAGCTGTGGCGGTGCGACCGCGCGCACGCCGTCGAGCTGTCCAACCCGGCTAGCGAGTGCGGCGACAGGCGCGCGGGCGTCCGCGGGTGCCTCGACAGCGAGGTAGAACGGCGTTCCGCTGTTGGGCACGAAGTCGCCCGAGTGATTGATCGCCTGGTCCGTCTGGTAGGCCTGCGCGGATGCCGGCAGGCTGCTCGCGTCGACCGTTGTCCAGTGGATACGGAACAGGGGCGATGCGACAGCGAGCAGGAAGATCACGGCCACGGTCGCCACCGGGACGGCGTGCTCGGTGGCGAGGCGTCCTAGGTCGCGCCAGAAGCCTGCGGGTTGGGCGAGCCGCCGCGGATCACGCCAGCGCGGCAGGGTCAGCGCATCGACACGCGGTCCGAGCAGACGGAGAACGACCGGCAGCACGACGATGGCGGTGAGCATGGCCACCGCCGACGCGATAAGTCCGCCGTATCCCATCGATTGCAGGAAACGCAGCGGGAAGATCAGAAGCGTGGCCATCGAAACAGCCACAATGGCGGCGCTGAACAGGATGGTGCTGCCAGCACGAGGCAGCGCACGGCGCAGGGCGAGCTGCAGATCGGCCGTCCGTGCGCGCTCCTCGCGGTACCGAGAGAGAAGCAGCAGGCTCCAGTCGATCGAGAGTCCGATCGAGAGACCGGTGACGAGGTTGAGCGCGTAGATCGACAAAGAGGTGATCGACGCGAGCTCACGCAGCAAGAAGAAGCTGACGATGACGGTGATCCCGCCGGCGAGCGGAGCTAGCAGGCTCGCCACAAAGCCCCGGAAAATGATGAAGGAGAGCAGCAGGATCAGCGGCACGGCCAGCAGTTCGGCACGGCGCAGATCGTCCTCGATCGTCTTTGAAATCTCATGGTTCGCCACCGGATTGCCGCCGAGCGTGACGCTCGGGTCGTCGGCAAATGCGGTGAGAAGGCGCTTCCCGGCCTCCTCCTGCTGTTCATCGTCCAGCAGCCTGAAGGCCGCGATCAGATAGGTCGAGTGGCGGTCGCGCCCGAGCATGGCCGGGTTGTGGGCGGAGCGCCAGTCGAGGACGGCCACGACCGCTGGATCGCTACGCAGCTTCGCCTCCACGACGGCGATTGTTCGCTGCGCGGTGGGCGTGGTGACAGGAGTATCGAGGCGCACAAGCGCGAGCACGCTATTTGCCGGATCGACGCCAGCCGCCCGCGCAATGGCCTCTCGTGCCTCGGCGCTGTCGGAGCCGGCGACGTCGAAGCCACGCGGCTTGAGGTGCTCGCGGACGCTACCGCCCAGCGGCGCCGCGATCGCAACGATCGCGACGACGACCGCGAGCAACTGCCACGGGCGGCGATTGATCAGGTCAGCAAGCCGAGAGAACAAGGGCGTCCTACACCTCCGCCACGAACAATCGATCAGATACCTGTGGGCCGGCAAGGCAGCTGACCGGCAGATCACCGGCAGTTTCAGGCATACGGTCGACGAGCTGCACCGGAAGCGAACCGACGCGCCGAAGCCCATCAACTCCAAACCGGGCATCGGACGACCGCGCTGAGAGCCGAGCCGGCCGGGAACTGCCGGTGATCTGCCGGTGGACCTGCCTTGCCGGGCACGGATGTGTGGCGCATCCTCGTTGTCGAGGATCTAGGCGACGTACGGGCCTCGATGGCGTGAGGAATGCCGACTAGCCGACTGTGAATGAGGAGATAGCCCGACAAGCGACAGGAGTACGAAGTGCGCAAGATTGTGGCCGCTGAGTACGTGACCCTCGACGGCGCAATGACTGATCTTGGCGGTGAGGGCGAGATCGAGTACGGGTGCAGCAGTAGGGCGACCAGCACCGGCGTCGCCGCGCGAATCTGTCAGCCAGCGGAGGAGTAGCCGCAGTGAAGGTTCTGGTGACGGGTGGTACTGGCTTCCTGGGCTCGCACGCCGTGGCGGCGATGGCGCGTGCCGGGCATGATCTGCGCCTTTTGGTCCGCCGGCCGGACCAGGTAGACGGGTCGCTGGGCCCGTTGGGTGTGGCGGTCGATGATCTCGTGGTCGGCGACGTGCTCGACGAGTCGGCGGTGTCACGCGGAGTCGAGGGTTGTGCGGCGGTGGTGCACGCAGCAGCGATCTTCTCGCTGGATCGGCGCCGCGCCGAGGAGATGCGCCGCACCAACGCCCGGGCCACCGAGCTTGTGCTGAGCATGGCTGCGGAGCGCGGGCTGGATCCGGTGGTCCACGTGTCGTCGACGGTGGCGCTCGACCGGTATGGCGGCAGCGGCCCGGATCTCCCGCTTGGTGACATCAAGCTTCCGTATGCCCAGTCGAAGATCGCCTCCGAGAAAGTCGCTCGTGGGCTGCAGGAGGCGGGCGCTCCGGTGGTGACGATCTATCCTGGCGCCGTCTACGGTCCCGACGACCCGTACCGGGGCGCACAGAGCGAACAGCTGCGTTGGATGCTTCTCGGTCGTTTCCCGACCTATCCTCAGGGAGCCCAGCACGTCGTCGATGTGCGTGACGTCGCGACGCTGATCGAGGCTGTGCTTCAACGTGGCAAGCAACGCCGGTACGTCGTGCCCGGGAGCCATGTCGACGGCCGTGAGCTCTACGCGGCGGTCAGCGAGGCCACGGGCCGACGTCTCCCGCACATCGTGCTGCCGGGGCCGGTGATCGGTCCCTCGGTCTGGCTCATCGAAGCCGTCCAGCGATGGTTGCCGCGGCGCTGGCACTATCCAGCCGACCGCGAGGGCGTCCAGATCCTGCGCCGCGATACCCGGTTCGACGACTCCGCCGCGAGACAGGAACTCGGCATCAACCCCGTACCGTTTCGCCAAACCATCACCGACACGGTCCGCTGGCTGATCGAATCGGGGCGGGTTCCCGCTCACCGCGCGCCACGGCTTGCGGCCCGTTGACGGCGACAAAAGGCGAGCGGTTGCTCGCGAGGTACGAGTCACCACCACGGATGCGCTCAATCCCACGCCGGACGCCGCGACGCCACCTGGCAAGAGCTGTGACCAAACCGACGTCTTGCCCAAAACAACCATCGGAGTTCTGGCGCTGGAGACAGCACGCCCCAAGAGCGCACTAGGATGGTGCGGGCTCGAGCGGCGCGCGCAGCCGCGATCGGGCTACAAGGTGTGGACTGATGGCCGACTCGCCCACGACCAGTCGCCCCGGCGCTGCAGCGCCGGAATGGGGCGTGCTGGCGACTACGAAGTTCCATGTTCCGCGGGCCGGTATCGTGCCCCGCCCTCGGTTGATGTCGAGCCTCGCGGAAGGGATCGGTCGCGGGCTGACCTTGGTCTGTACGCCAGCTGGTTTCGGAAAGACGACCTTGCTCGGCGACTGGGCCCGGCGCAGCCGATGGCACGTGGCGTGGCTGTCGTTGGACGCGCGTGACAACGATCCGGCGCTGTTTTGGCGCTCGGTCGCATGGGCATTGGAGCGGGTGCGGCCTGGGCTTGGTAAGCCGGTCGCGTTGCTGGTCGGCGGCCCGCAGCAGCCACCGCTGGAGGTGGTGGCTATCGCCTTGGTCAACGAGCTGACCCAGGTATCCGATGCGGGCGACATCGTGCTCGTGATGGACGACTACCATCTGATCGAGGAGCCGGAGGTGCACGCGAGCGTCTCGTTCCTCCTCGATCGGCTGCCTCCCGGCCTGCGTATTGCGGTGGCGACTCGTGCCGACCCGCCGCTGCCGCTCGCAAGACTGCGGGCCCGCGGTCAGCTCGCCGAGTTGCGCTCGGCTGACCTGCGTTTCACGCTGGCAGAGACGGCGGCGTTCCTGACCCATGCGACTGGACTGGATCTTCCTGGGGCGTCGGTTGCGGCGTTGCAGGACCGTACCGAAGGGTGGGCGGTGGGCCTGCAGCTGGCTGCGTTGTCGTTGCGGGGCCGTGCCGACCCGGTTGGGTTCGTGGAGTCCTTCAGCGGCAGCCACCGGTATGTCTTGGATTACCTGACCGAGGAGGTGCTGGCCCGCGAGCCGGAGCAGGTCGTGCGCTTCCTGCTGGAGACATCGGTGCTGGACCGCTTGTCGGGCCCGCTTTGCGATGCCGTTACCGGCCGGACCGATGGACAGCTGCAGCTCGTGGCACTGGAGCGCGCCAACATGTTTCTCGTGCCCTTGGATGAGGTGCGTGGTTGGTGGCGTTACCACCATCTGTTCGCCGATCTGTTGCGCGATCGGCTAGCGCAAGAGCGACCCGAACGCTTGCCGGAGCTGCATCGCAATGCGGCCGCCTGGCACCAGAATCACGGATCCGTCGACGATGCCGTGCGGCATGCACTGGCAGCCGGAGAGGTCGATTGGGCCGCCAGGCTGGTGGAGCAGCACGTCGAGTCGCTGTTGCGCCGGAGCGAGGGCGCGACGCTGCGCGGCTGGCTATCGGCGTTGCCGGCGGCCACGGTCCGCGCTCGGGCGCGCTTGTGCCTGGCGCAGGCTTTCCGCGCGGTAGTCGGCAGTGATGTGGAGTCGATCGAGCCGCTGCTGGTCGAGGCAGACCGGGTGTACGCGGCCGGTGGCGACGAGCCGTACGAGCCGTCGTGTGGGCGAGCAATAAGTGTGCTGGCCAACATCCCGGCGTCTATTGCGTTCCTCCGTGCTGAAGTCGCTCGGCTCTGCGGCGATTCCGACCGTGCTGCTGCATATGATCGGCAGGCCTTGGACCATTTGGACGAGGGTGACTGGCTGCTGCGATCCCTGTGTGAACACAATTTGGCGGTGGCGGATTGGCTGCGCGGCAGGCTGCAGCCAGCCGAGGATGCCCTCGCCACGGTGGTCGCCGACCGAACGGCTGCCGGCGAGGGCTACCTCGCGATGCGGGTCCGCTACGACCTGGGTCACGTGCAGAGAGCCCAGGGTCGTCTAGGGGCGGCACTTGCCACCTTCCGACAGGCGCTGGATGCCGCCAGCGAGGTCGAACGACAGCTGCCGTATATGGGCATGGCGCACGTGGGCTTGGCCGAGATGCTGTACGAACGGGGCGAGCTGACCAGCGCCTACGAACACGCCACCCAGGGTGTTGCCCTGTGCCGGCATCTCGCATTCACCCAACCGCTGGCAACCGGTCTTGCCGTGCTGGCCCAAATCCACCAGGCGGCCGACGACCCGGCGACGGCGCAGATGGCCATGGGGGAGGCTGAACGGGTCGTGCTGAGTGAGCAGGTGGTCGCCCTGCACAACCCGGTACCGGCCTGGCGGGCCCAACTCCAGCTCGCCTGCGGCGACGTTGCCGAAGCTGGACGCTGGGCCGAGCAGCGTGGTCTGCGGTTCGACGACGAGCTGAGCTATCCACGCGAGAGTGACTACCTGGCATTGGCACGGCTGCTGCTCGCCACTCAAGAGTCTGAGCGAGCCCTCGGTCTGCTTGAACGACTCTATGCCCAGGCGGCAGGGCAAGGGCGGGTTGACAGCGTTATCAAGGTTCGGGCGCTTCAAGCCCTTGAGCTCGCGGCAGGTGGTGATGAGACCGCCTCATCGACCGCGCTGCGCGAGGCGCTCTCGCTGAGTGGTCCCGAGAGTTACGTGCGGGTATTCGCCGACGAGGGCGCCTCGATGGCCGGCCTGTTGAGGCGGTTCGCCGATACCTACCGCGATGGAGAGTCTGGGCTCTCTGCCACGATCCCACCGCAATACCTTGACCGGCTCGATGGGTCGTTCCGCAAACCACGCGTTCCTCCGCCTGCCGCTCGTAACACGACGGCGGTTGAAGCTCTGGTAGAGCCGCTGAGCGACCGCGAGCTGCAGGTGCTGGAGTTGATCGCCGCGGGTCGGTCCAATCAGCAGATCGCCGATGAGCTCGTCGTCGTCCTGGCCACAGCGAAGAAGCACGTAAGCCACATCCTGGTGAAGCTGAGCGCAGCCAATCGGACCCAGGCGGTCGCTCGTGCTCGCGCACTCGGGCTGCTGACATAGGGTCACCTCGGCCTGCGATCAGTCCCAGCCTCGATCCGACCAGCGCGCAGGGGAGCGGTCAGCGACCTGCAGGAGGCCGAAGGAGATTCCACCCGAGGGGCTACTTTCGGATGACGCCCCGACCCGGATCCAGCTCTTAGGATGCCGGGCGTGGCAATGGCCTGTGGCTTGGAGAACGAGGTGTCGCTGGGTGCGGTTGTGGTTTCGACTCACGACTCATTGGGTGAGTTACTGCGTGCTCAGCGGCACCGAGCCCACCTGTCACAGGAGGAATTGGCGGAGCGGTCCGGACTGAGCGAACGGACCATTCGCAACCTCGAAGCCGATCGGGTACGGGTGCCGCGCGCCTCGACCGCCCGGTTGTTGGGAGAAGCATTGGGATTGACGGGGCCGGCACGAGAGGCATTCCTCCAGGCCTGCCGCGGGACTCCGGAATCGGTTGTACGCTCCGAAATGCTGCCTCCAGCACTCCGATCCGGCCCGACGAGGCCACAGCGCGATGTCCCGGCGCAACTGCCCCTGGACGGTCGCGGCTTTGCGGGCCGTGATGATCATCTGGCCTGCTTGGACGCCAGCCTGACAACGGTCGGAGAGCCATCGTCGCCGCCGGTCCTGCTGGCGGTCTCCGGCACCGCTGGTGTCGGCAAGACCGCCCTGGCCGTGCATTGGGCCCATCGCGTGGCCGGAAGGTTTGACGACGGCCAGCTGTACCAGAACCTTCGCGGGTTCGACCCAAACGGAGCGAAGGTGAGACCGGCAAAGGCGCTTGACGGCTTTCTCCAAGCCTTAGGAGTGCCGGCCCGCCACGTCCCGGCCGACCTTGACAACAGGGCAAGTCTCTATCGCAGCGTGCTGGCGGGCAGACGGATGTTGGTGCTGCTGGACAACGCCGGCGACGCCGAGCACGTCCGCCCACTGCTCCCTGCCACGCCGGGTTGCCTCGTTCTGGTGACCAGCCGCGACAAACTGACCGGTCTGGTAGCACGAGAGGGGGCCTACCCGCTCACACTCGACCTACTCAGCGATCAGGAGGCCCGCGACATGGTGGAGCGGCGACTAGGTGCCGAGCGTGTGGCGGCGGAGCCCGAAGCGGTAGGGGAGATCATCGACCGGTGCTGCGGACTGCCGATTGCCCTTGCCAACGTCATCGCCGAGGCCGCCCTCCACCCTAAATTGTCCCTCGATGTGCTCGCCCAACAGTCGCGCTGCACCCGCGACAGCTTGGACGCGCTCGCCGCCGACAACCTCGACGGCGACGAATGTGCCGTCACGTCCTCGTCCCATCAGCCGTCAAGGAGCGAACCGAGTGGCTCTTTCCAGCTGCTGCGAGCTGCATCCTGGAACAGACTTCTCTGCAGATGTCGTCGCCGGCCTGGCAGGTTCAAACACGTGCCCATGACGCCGCGGAGTCGTCGGTCAATTGTCCGCTGGTAGCGGCGGGATGTTCTGGTTTCGGTGCAGGACGTTGGCCGGGTCGTACCGGCTCTTGAGGGCGCGGAGGCGGTCGAACGATTCGGTGCCGAATGCGGCCCGGACCCGTTCGAGTGGTTCGTCCGCCTGCATGTAGTTGGCGTATCCACCGCTGGTTGACCAGGGCTCGATCGCTGCGGCCGTCTGGCGCGCCCAGGCGATCTGCTCGTCGTCGAGGGCAGGGTCGGTCCAAGATGCCATGACACTGATGTTGAAAGCGGCCGCGCGGTAGCCGAGAGCCGCTTGATGCGGATCGATCCGCTTCGGTGCGCCACGCAGTGACTCGATCAAGATCGCGCCCGGCGGGCGGCCGAGCACGGCCATCCTGTCGATCAACAGGTCGATCAGTTCGTCCGGAAACTCGTGAACGAAGTGGCCCTTCCAATAGTTTCGGTCGACGCCGTAGCCGGGGTCGAATACCCGCTGCTGGTCGAGAAAACCGTGTCGGCGAACTGTGTCGCCGACTGATCCGGGCGCCGAGCGCAGGGCGCGAAGCTCCTCGGGACCGTCCTTTGCGCCGGTGTAGCAGGGCGCGACGGTGAGGGCTGGTCTCAGGTCCTGACCGACACTGAGTTGGGCCTGGCAGCTCAGATCGTCGCAAGCCAGTGCATCCACATCGCGGAACGTCTGAAGCGCCTTGCGAACGCCGTCGCCTTCGAAGTCCAAGCGACCGCCGACCACAGTCCGGAGCGGATGAAGTATGAACGTGAGCTGGGTCGCAACACCGAAGTTGCCGCCAACGCCGCGCAGCCCCCAGAGCAGCTCGGGCGTGTCCTCGCCGCTGACGTCGATCATCTCCCCCTCGGGCGTGACGAGCTCGGCGGCGACCAGGTTGTCGCAGGTAAAGCCGCACTGTGCCGTCAGGTGGCCGATTCCACCTCCCAGGGCAAGGCCGGCGACCCCGGTCGAGCCGACTACTCCTCCGGGCGTGACGAGGCCATGGATCTGGGTCGCGGAGTCGAAATCGAGCCACGTCGCGCCACCCTCGGAGCGGGCGAGTCGTGCTTCGGGATCGACAACGATCTTCCGCATTCGTGACAGGTCGATCACCAGGCCGCCGTCCACTACACAGTGTCCGGCTGGATTGTGGCCGCCACCTCGGACGGCAAGCTCGAGGTCATGGTCTTGGGCGAATGCCAAAGCCATCGCGACGTCCCCGGTGTGAACGCACCTTGCGATTGCCGCCGGCTTCCGGTCGATCAGCAGGTTGAAACAGTTACGCGCCCGGTCATAGTCGCGGTCGGAGGGCTGTATCACATCTCCCGCAAGCGAATCGCGGAGCTCGACGAGTCCTCGGGTGATTGAGTCTGGATCTCGCATTGGGTATCTCCTGCGGTTGTAGATTCACTGCTCAGGAACACCATCGGCAGTTCGCGCCGTTGTGGCATCACGCGAGCTGATAGGTGAGGATCACCATGCCGCTACCGGTGACGGTGGTGTCCACGAGGCGAAGCTCGACAGGTCTCCCATCCAGGTGGTCGAACAGCCGCTTGCCGCTGCCGAGCACAATCGGATGCAGCCAAAGCTGGTACTCGTCGATTAGGTCGTGGGCATGCAGCGTCTGTGCGAGCTTGGCGCTGCCGAGGACCAGGAGCGGCCCACCCTGTTCACTCTTCAGCTGGCGACCTCATCCCGAATATTTCCGCTGAGTATTGTCGTTCCTGGCCAGGTGACATCGCGCAATGTTGTGGACGCGACGTATTTGGGTCGGCTGTTGAGCGCGTCGGCGATGCGGTCATCCTCATCGGTCACTGAAGGCCAGTACTCCGCGAAGATCTCATAGGTGCGCCGCCCCAGCAGGAACGCACCGGCGGTCGGGAACAGCTGACTGTTGTAGTGTCGATGGTCATCCATGAATCCACCCGTCCAGCCGCCCTGCGCGAACCCTCCATCGTGGTCCTCGCCGGCATGACCGGGTGCCTGGATTACCCCATCCAACGACACGTATTCGATGACCACCAGGTTTCTCATTCAGCTACCTCCTCGTTCGCAGACCTTCGCTTGCTGCCGATCGACCGATTCCCATCCGGTCAGGTAGGGAACAATGGGTCCGATCCTGCAAGCCGTGGTGGCATGCATTCGAGGCAGCTTCGGTCCTGATCGTGTCGACCACCGGCCCGATGCACGTGACCTTCCTCAGCCTGCGAAGAACTCGGCGAGGGCGGCCGCGAGAGGCCCGGGGGCGACATCGTGCTCCTGGCCGGCAAGGGTCTCGCGCTGCGCGCGGGCCAGAGACTTCGCGAGGGCGTCTGCGCCGGCGCTCATCCACGGAGTCTGACCACCGTCCATCACCAGCGTCGGCACCTCGAGGCCTCGCCACCGCTCGCCCGCCGCCGGTGTACCGGACATGCTGTCACCCACGACCATGCCGTCGTAGGCAAGCGTATGCGCGACCGCCGCCATGCCCGCCCACACTGCGGTCTGACGCATCGGGGTAACGAACTCGGCCGGCATACCGACCGCGGTGGTCAAGAAGTACTCCACCGCATCGCCCCTGCGTCCCGACGACGACAGCTCCGTGAGCTGCCGAACATAATCGGGTGGCAGCGGTGGACGGCTGTCGTCAACGAGGACATTTGCTTCCCAGACTGCGATCCTCGTGATGGCCAGCCCACGCGCCGACCCCTCTAGCACCAGATTGCCGCCGGAGGACTCGCCGTACGCTGCCGCCGAGCCGCCGGCCTCGCCGATCAGCGCATCCAGGTCCTCGATCTCGCGCTCCACTGTGTACGGCTGCGTGTCGCCGCTTTGGCCCCGACCGCGGCGGTCATAGCGATAAACGTTGAACTGGTCGGCCAACAGTGCGGCTAGCTCCCCGCTCCGGGCGTCGAATGCGCGGTGCTGGATGGCGCCACCAACCAAGATGACCGGCACGCCCCCACCCACCCGATCGAACGCGATCGTGGTGCCGTCCCTTGACTTCACTGTGCTCAAGGAGTTCCTCCAATCGACCCTTGTGGTGCGCCCAACCCTTCGCATGGCGTCGCACAAGTCCTTACCGAGGATCTGTCGCACGCCCGCGCCCGGCAAGGCAGCTCACCGGCAGATCACCGGCAGTTTTGCGGTCGACATCCCTTCCCGCATGTGAGTCGGGCCGCCCAGGTGCTGCGGGTCAAGGTGCTACGCATCCCTCGGAAGGCACTGGACAGGGCACCGGCCCTGACGGGTTGTTGACGGGGCGTGGGATGGGTCGAGTCGGTCTGTTCATCGGGCCGTTGGGGCGAGGCTCCCTGGTCTCGGGGTGGGTTGAAGGTCGAGGTCATGCAGTTGCCTTCTTTCGACGTACGCGTCTGCTGTGGGTCTTCCTCCATCTGCTTGTCGGCGATGCTGTCGCGCGTGATGGGACGAGTGGCAGACCGATCAGGAATCGAGAAGCACGGGTCACCGAGTCGCACGTAGCGTGCCGGGCATGAGCATCACACATGTTGGCCGGGAGCAGATGATGAAGTTTCGAACCTACGTCGAGCCTCCGGAGCCCATGCGGGGCTTGGAGGTTCCTCCCGAGGTTGTGGAGGCGCTTGGTAGAGGGAAGCGCCCGGCGGTGACTATCGCCATCAACGGGCCTACGTGGAGGAGCCGGGTCGCCATCATGCGGGGCCGCTACCTGCTCGGCCTCAGCATCGCCAACCGGCAAGCCGCCGGTGTCGCGACCGGCGATGAGGTCGTCGTCGAGCTGCAGCTCGACACCGAGCCTAGGTGGTGGACGAGCCGCCGGACTTTGCCCGCGCCCTGGACGCCGATCCGCTCGCCCGGGCCGCCTACGACCGGCCGTCCGACAGCCACAAGCGGCGACAGGTGCACGCCATCGAGACCGCGAAGAAACCCGAGACCCGCCAACGGAGGATCGACACCGCCTTGGCCGCGCTACGCGGCCAGAAGTCGGCAAGGGACTAGCCGTCCTCGGCCCCCGAACCGAGAGTCGGCTGGCTGCTCAAGACTCCTGTCGGATCGATGAGTCAGGGTGCCGCGGCGTAGGTTCGGGATCGAGGTCCAGGGAGATGAGCAGGGAGCCCCGTCATGACCGTCGAACGATTCTTGAACTCCTACCACAACGCGAGTACCGCCCCGAGCCCCGATGTGCCGGCCGATCTGGCGGGGTTCATGACGGCCGCCGACCCGGTCCTCGCGGACGCGGCCGAACTAGCACGAGTCGTGGTGCGCGCGCACCAGGGCGCGGCGACACAGCTGATCGGCGAGGGTTGGGCGCACGCCCGTAAATACTTCTCGCTCTCGGAGAAGTACGCGGCGTGGGCGGACTACCGGGCCCCCGCGAAGGGCCTGGGCATCCACGCCTACATTCATCGGGTCAACCGGCCGATCCGGCTCACCGATGCCGAACTGCGCGGTCATCCCGAGTGGCGCAACTTCGGCGATCAGGTCGACGTCCACCCTCCGATGCGCGGTTGGCTCGCCGTCCCCCTGATCGGAACGGACGGCGCGAACTACGGGTTCATCCAGGCCTCGGACCGGCTCGAGGGTGACTTCACCGAGTTGGACGAGACGAACCTGGCAAGGCTCGCCGCACTCACTTCGACAGCACTCGACGCGCTCGCACAACTCCACCTGCCCGACTACCGGCGCAGCATCGCCGAGCGGTCGGCGGGATCACCGCCCACCGATCCGGCCGAGTAATCGCCGTCCTGCGACATGATGTTGCCGAGGCAGCGGTGCTACGTCGACGCGGTCGTCTCGGCGGGCTCGGTCTCCGAGGCACAGCACGCCGCCAGCGCTGGGCATGCAGCCAAGGGCGGTCAGCTCATACTCGATACGCTGCACCATCATGGCGCAGGCGTGAAGGCGCACTCTGTCTCCGCGGTGCAGACGGCCGAGCGCCGGTTTCGTGTCGGTCGGCACAGGCTCGGCCTGGTCGATGCCGGATCCGTCGCCACCACACCTGGCTAGCTCCCAGCGGCTGGCGGCATGGGGGAGAATCCGCCCGGGGTGGTTCGCGGGCGGATTCTCAGGGTGTGTTGTCATGCCGCGAGGGCGGGTTCGGCGTCAGGTTCGGTGGTGGTGGTGGGTGCGGGTGCGGGTCGATAGCGCGTTGCGATGATCGCGCCGGTGAATGTGATGGAAGCCCCGACGAGTACGGCCGGTACGGTGCCGTCCAGCAGTGCCTGCGGTGTGGCGAAGCTGCCGTTGTGGGCGAATACGCTGGACAGCACGGCAACGCCGAACACGCCGCCGACTTCGCGGATGGCGTTGTTCACGCCGGACGCCTGGCCGGTCTGGTGTGATTGGACTGAGGCGAGCACGGCGCTGGCCGACGGTGCGAACGCCAGAGCCATTCCGGCACCGGCGAGCACGAACGGCACCAGGAGTTGGGTCCAGTTCATGCCGACCTGCGACACCAGGGCGATCCACGCCAGGGCGGTCGCCTGCAGGGCCAGTCCGGCCGACATGAACCATCGAGGTCCGAACCGCTCGGCCAGCGGGCCGGCCAGCGGGGCCACCATCAGTGTGGCACCGGTCCATACCAGCATCCGCAGGCCGGCGTCCAGCGGCCCGTAGCCGAATAGGAACTGCAGCTGCTGGGTCAGCAGGAAAACCGCCCCAAAGGTTCCGAAGCTCATGAAGAACCCGACGGCGTTCGTCACCGCGAAGCCGTGGCTGCGGAAGAGGGTCAGCGGGACCATCGGGTTGCCGGCCCTTCGCTCCCACCGCAGGAATGCGGCCAGCACGATGACGCCACCGGACAGCGATCCCACGATCACCGGGCTGGTCCAGCCGTCGGCGTTGGCTCGCACCAGGCCGTACACGACGCCGAACAGACCGAGCGTGACGAGCACGAATCCGGCCAGATCGATTTTGCCGCGGGAGCCGAAGCTCTCTCGGACCAGTCCCGCGGCGACTGGGATCAGTACCAGGCCGACGGGCACGTTGATCCAGAAGATCCATTGCCAGCTCGCCGCCTCGATCACCGCGCCGCCAACGAGCGGGCCGAGCGCGATGCCGATCCCACTGATCGCCGACCAGACGCCAAGCGCCAGGCCGCGCTTGTCCCGGGGGACGGCGTCCGCGATCAGGGTGAGGGTCAGCGGCGCGATCACCGCCGCTCCGATGCCCTGAACTGTCCGGGCGAAGATCAGCATGCCGATCGACGGGGCCAGCGCGGCGGCAGCCGACGCCACCGTAAACATGGTCAGTCCGCCGACGAAGAACCGGCGCCGGCCGAACCGGTCAGCCAAGGCGGCGGCCGGGATCAACGCGACGGCAAAGGCCAGGGTGTAGGCGTTGACCGTCCACTCCAGCGACTCCAGGCTCGCGCCGAGCGCTTCCCGGATCGACTCCAGGCCCACGATCACGATCAGGTTGTCCAGCATGATCATGAACAACGCCACAGACACCACCGCAACGGTGACCCAGCGGCGGGCCTCAGACAGCGGGGGTGTCACCGATACAGACATCTCGAACTCACCTCGACGTCGATCGCGACGTTCCGCCACGCCGCCGAGGCCGCACCGCATCTGTGAGCAGTCCCGCGAGCCGGCGTCATGGCCGCCGTTCGCCCCCCGGAGTCGTCACCAGCACAAGACCACAAGCGGTGGACCCCTACCGCTCTGCGCCTGGATCCTTGAGACCGACCTGCCGCCACGGCAGATCGTCCGTCCTTGAGCCTGCACTGACTCATGTCGGGCTCCTTCCGACGACCCGAACCGGTCCAGTCACGACGGATGGACGACCTACCGCCGGGCTGCTTGGCCGCCGTGGTCGGTGGTCGCCACGCTGTGCCGGGCCGGTTCCGGGTGCTTGTTCTGGACGCTTCGACACTGCGACCGAGCGGCCGCTGCCGACATCCGTGGCGGCCACCGACTTTTCACGGACTGATTACGGAGTCACATGCAAGCGCCGCGTCGGCGATGATGAGCTTGTGGATGTGGACTGGTCGGCTGACATTTCCGAGCGTGAAGCCGAGGTGCTGGCTTTCGTCGGCGAGCACCGGTCGAACGCCGAGATCGCGAAACAGCTGCACATCTCTGTCCGCACTGTTGAAAGCCACGTCTCCTCGCTGCTACGCAAACTCGGAGTTAGTGACCGTCGCGCCTTGGCGGCCTTCGCCGAGCGGGCCCAGGTGGCTCTGGAAGGGCCGAGTCACAACTTCTTACCTCGGGATGTGCCGGACTTCACCGACCGGGTGGATCTGGTGCGGCTGCTGGCCAAGGACCCGCCGCGGGGGCAGATCGACGTGATCAACGGCATGGCAGGGGTGGGCAAGACGGCGCTGGCCGTCCACGTCGGCCATCGGCTGGCCGGACGCTTCCCGGACGGGCAGTTCTACATCGACCTGTACGGGTACACGCCGGGGCGGGACCCGGTCGAGCCGGTCGCGGCCCTGCGGACCCTGTTGACGGCGGCCGGCGTGGCGCCGGCGGCCATCCCGGACGAGGAGGCCGGAGCGGCCGGACGCTGGCGGGGCGAGATGGCCGGCCGACGGGCGGTCGTCGTGCTCGATAACGCGACCGATGCCCGCCAGGTACGTCCGCTGCTGCCGGGGACTGGCTCGTGCCGAGTCATCGTCACCAGCCGGCAGCAGCTGGTGGATCTGGACGGGGTCCGGCCGGTGTCGCTGGACGTCTTGTCGGCCAATGAGGCGGCTGTGCTGTTTCACCGGGCGTGCGGCGACACGGCCGCCCCGATGGCCGACCCGGCCGCCCCGGTGGTGCGGGCCTGCGGGTTCTTGCCGCTCGCTGTGCGGATCGCGGCGGCCCGGCTGCGCCACCGTCCGCACTGGACGATCGACCACCTCGCAGGGTTGTTGCAGGACGAGCATCGGCGGCTGCCGGCCCTGGAGGCCGCCGAGCGTGGCGTGGCGAGCGCGTTCGCGGTGTCCTACCGGCGGCTGGACGACCCGCACCGGCGGCTGTTCCGGCTGCTCGGCCTGGCCCCGGGCAGTGAGGTCGACCGGTACGCCGCAGCCGCGCTCGCCGACCTGGACGTGGAGGTCGCCGAGGCCGCGCTGGAGGATCTGGTCGACACCTATCTGGTCGAGCAGCCAAAGGCTGGCCGGTACCGCCAGCACGACCTCCTGCGCGAGTACGCCCGACAACTCCTCGCCGACACCGACCAGGCCGCCCAGCGAGAAGCGGCCCTCAACCGGCTGCTCGACTACTACCTACGGGCAGCCACACAAGCTGACACCCCGCTGCCGACCTGGAGCACCCCTACCTCAGGCGCCTCCCTCGCGGCGGACACAACACCCGCGGCGCTGCCGCCGCTGACGGACTCGGACCGGGCGCTGGCCTGGTTCGACGCGGAGGAGACCAACCTTGTCGCGGCCACCCAGCTGGCCGCCGCCACGGGTCGAGACAGATACGCGGCGACCCTGACTCAGATCCTGGGTGGGTACTTCCACATGCGCGGACGCATCAGCGACTGCACAACCATGGTCGAGGCCGGGCTCACCGCCGCCGAACGGCTGGGCGACGTGGCCGCGCGCGTGGAGCTGTTGTGCACCCTCGCATGGGCGCTTGCCATCGCTGGCGAGCGCACGGCCGCGACCACCGCGCTGAGCCGAGTCCTACATCTGGCCCGCGAGGCCGACGACCGGCGCGCCGAGGGCCTCACACTGCAGACCCTCGGCTTCTGCAGCATCCCGTGCGGTGAGTACGCCGCCGCGCTGCCCTGGTACCAGCAGGCAGCCGCGTTGCGTCGCGAGCACGGTCCGGCGGTCGGCACCGCCATGCCCATCGCCGGTCTCGGCTTCGTAGAGGTTCTCCTGGGCCGCTATGACGACGCCGAGCGGCACGCCCGGGAGGCGCTGGCCGTCGCCGAATCAGCCACTGAGAGCGCCTCTGAGCCCCTGTCCCTCAGGGTGCTCGGCATGATCGCCCGCCGCCGAGGCCGGCACACTGAGGCCCTCGACCACCTCGACCACGCCCTATCCGGCCTGCGCGAGACCGGAAACCTGGTAGGCCAATCGAGCGTGCTGCGGGAACTCGCCGAGGTCCACATCGACACCGGCGATCTCGACGCCGCCGAGGAGTACCTCGACCAAGCGAACGAAGCCGACACCAGCCTCGCCTTCCCGGCCCCCGACCATCACCTCCTCAACGTCCGCGGCCGGCTCCACCTCGCTGCAGGACGCATCGCCGACGCGCTGAACTGCTACCAAGACGCGCTCGCGCTGGCCCTCAACCTCGGCGACCGCTACGGCGAGGCACACGCCCGCGCCGGCATCGCCAACGCGCTACGCACCACCGACCCCCGCACCGCCCGCACTGAACAGTCCCACGCGCGAGAATTGTTCACCAACCTCGGCGTGCCGGAAGCCAACCACACCGCGTGGTGACCGTCCACCCAAGACGCCGGAGACGCGGCAACCCCGCAGCCGAAGAGCCTCGCGGCACGGCACTACGCCAAGCACCCAATGCTCCTCAAGTGCCGTACACCCGCCCGACTTGACGGTCTTGCCACTGCAGGTCGTCAATGGCTATGAGAGGGGAACGTCGGCGAGCCGGACCGTCAGCCAGAACAGAGAAATTGCATCGGCAGTGTCGTCACTGTCGCCGAACAGGTCAGTGGCCGCCGCCCCCATTGTGGATGACGATAAAGCTCCTCTTACGGCTCTAATCGGTAGTAGGATTCGCACGTCTGCTTTGGTGCAGTAGCAGACGATGTGGACGAAATTCCGGTGGAACGCGGCTCAGGTGGCTCCAGATCTGCTCGAGTGGTGGCCGAGGAGCGGACGGCTTGACCTGCTCGCCGGCGTTCCTCGAGTGGTCGGAGCGGTTCGTTGCTGTGCGGGCGCGCCGTGGCGGTCAGCGCGACTGCATGGCCAGCCGGGCGCTGAGGGCGACAAAGGTGCCGGCGAAGACCTTGCGCATCACGTCGACCACCCGCGGTTGGGACAGCACCCGGTCGCGGACCGCGGACGCGCACACGCCGTATCCCGTGAAGATCACGAACGTCATCCCCATGAACACCGCGCTCAGCCCGATCATCGCCGCCACAGCCCCGCTGCCGGTGGGGACGAACTGGGGAAGGAAGGCGAAGAAGAAGAGCGTGAGCTTGGGGTTGAGCAGGTTGAGGGTGATGCCAGCTGCGATCACGCTGCGTACCGACGTGCCAGCCGGGTTCTGCTCCACCGAGAGTGCTCCGGTGTCGCGCCAGGTGGTCCAGGCCAGGTAGAGCAGGTAGCCAACGCCGGCGTACTTGACGATCGCGAAAGCGATTCCGCTGGCCTGCAGCAGCGCCGCGAGACCGGTGAGCGCGGCGACCAGGTGAGGCAGCGTCCCGAGCGTACACGCGAACGCCGCCAGCAGGCTCGCCCTGGCGCCCCGCGTCAGTCCGGCCGCGATCGTGTAGAGCGCGCCGGTGCCCGGGGTCGCGACGATGACCAAGCAAGTGACCAGGAACGCGACGCTCATGGCGCCAACGGTATCGGCGCGCCCGATCAGCGTCGCATCCGATCGAGCCCGGCACCGGCCAACCCATATAAGTTGAGCCGGTGACTTCCGCTCGGCTGTCACCGGTGTGGCTGGTGCTGATCGGCATCATGTCGGTGCAGTTCGGCGCGGCGGTCTCGAAGGACCAGTTCGACCAGATCCCGCCGGTCGGCATGGTGATGCTGCGGCTCGTCACGAGCTCGCTGATCCTGCTCGCGCTGGCCCGTCCCCGGCTCGGCGGTCGCACTGCGAGGGACTGGCGACCGGTGCTGGCGCTCGGGCTGGCGCTGGGCGCGATGAACTGGGCGTTCTACGAGTCCTTCGCCCGGATCCCACTCGGCGTCGCGGTGACGATCGAGTTCATTGGCCCGTTGACGATCGCGGCCATCGGTAGCCGCCGCCCGCGCGATCTGGTGTGGGTGGGCCTGGCCGCACTGGGCATCGCCATGTTCGGCGTCGGACCCACGAAGGTCGATGCCCTCGGATTCGGCCTGGCGCTCCTCGCGGGTGCCTGCTGGGCGCTGTACATCGTCTCGACGGTGGCGACCGGTCGCCGCTGGGTCGGCGTGGACGGCCTGGCGATGGCCAGCACGGTCGCCACCCTCGCCATCGCGCCGTTCGCCGTGGCGATCGCCGGCGACCGCCTGCTCGAGCCGCGGCTGCTGGCGTTGGGGGCGCTGGTCGGCCTGCTCAGCTCGGCGATCCCATACGGGCTTGAGATGATGGCACTGCGCTCCCTGCCGTCACGGGTGTTCGGCATCTTGATGAGCCTCGAACCGGCCGCAGCGGCGCTGGTGGCAGCCGTGCTGCTCCAGGAATTGCTGTCCCCACTGCAGCTGCTCGCGATCGCCTGTGTCACCGCGGCCAGCGTCGGCGCCACTCGCACGACATCGGCCCCGGACGCCGTCCCCAGCGACTAACCGCGAGGGTCGGATGCGCCCGTGCGAGCGGCCCGGCGCAGAGTCGCCGATATGGCCGGGCCGAGCAGCAGGATGGTGATGACGTTGGTCATCGCATGTCCGGTGTCGAAACCATTGGTGGACGTGGTTGTTGGAGGTCGAGGTGTTCGCGGCCCCAGGTGGCGATCGTGTCGACGACTGGCCGCAGGGTGGCGCCGTAGTCCGTTAGGGAGTAGAGCACGCAGGGGACTGCGGTGTCGCCGACCTGTCGGGTGACGAGGCCGTGGTCTTCGAGGGCGCGGACTGTCTGGGTAAGGACCTTGTGGGAGATGCCCGGCGCTAGGCGTTGCAGCTCGTTGAAGCGGCGGGGCTGCTGGGAGAGTGCGTACAGCACGATCAAGGTCCATTTGCCGCCGATGATCTCGACGGCTGCCGTCAGGGGGCATCGTTCTAGCGGGTCGGTCATGCGTACGCACCTACAAGTGCGTTCTGGTGGTCGGGGCGGGATGGGGTCAGTCTAGGTCGCATGGCGGCAGTGATCGAGGTCCGCAGCTACCGCGCCAAGCCAGGTCAGCGCGAGCGGCTGCTCGAGCTGCTGCGGTCGAGGGCGCTGCCGCTTCAGCGAGAGCTGGGCATGAAGGTGATGGGGCCGTTTCCCAGTCTTGATGATGATGTCTCGTTCGTGTGGCTGCGGGCCTTCCCCGATTTGGACAGTCGTGACCGGATGAAGGAGTCCTTCTATGGCGGGCTCAATTGGCTGGGTGAGCTGGAGGGGCTGGCCATGCCGTTGATCGACGACTACGAGGCCGTGTTGGTCGACGACACCGAAGGTGTGTGGATGGCATGGCCGGATCCGACGGGGTGAGAGACGACGCCGCCATTTCGTTCGGCGCGGGTCAGCATCGAGCTGGAGCCGTCCCAAGTCGAGATATCGACCTTCAGGCGGTTCTTCGAAGCTACGCCGATCTCCTCACACGGCCGCTCGTGGCGCATCTGGCAACCGTCCGGCCGGACGGCTCGCCGCAGGTCAGTCCCGTCTGGGTCCGATGGGACGGGACCTACCTGTGGTTCACCATGACGACAACCCGCCAGCGGTACCGAAACATCACGTCGCATCCGTTGGTCGCGATGTCGATCGTCGACCCGGACGATCCGTACCGATATCTGGAAGTCCGAGGCCGTACAGAACGGATCGACGCCGATCCAGAAGCTACCGAATTCTTGCACCTGGCCAGCCGCTACGGCCTCACGATCGACGCGGCCCCACGGGATGCGCCGCAACGGCTGGCGGTCGCAGTCCGGCCGACCGTCGCGAGCCACCAGGCAGGTCTGCCCGGCTCGTTTCGGAGCCGCACGCCGCAGACACCGAACCGCCACGGCGAGCACGACCACGACAAGCACTAAGACGCGCATGCTCCCACATGGCCCACCAGGGCAGCGGAGACATCTGTCCGGTATCGCGACGGTAGATGGGATTCGACTTGCTCGGCCCGGAACACCGCGCAGCCAGAAGCCTGGATTCAGTCTTGGTGGGCAAACAGCTCCCCGGCGCAGGTCCGATTGCTCGGGCGGTGTGGTGTGTGGAGGCCCGGGTCACCGGCCCGGCGCATTCGGCCGGTAGTCGGGCAGGTGGACCTGGGCCAGCGAATCGAGTGCTGCGGATGTAATCGCCGCGAGTTTCACCAGGTTGGCCTCATCCTGGTCGGTGAAGTCGCCCTCGAGCCGATCGGACACCTGAATGAACCCGTAGTTCAGGCGGTCCGATCCGATCAGCGGGACCGCTAGCCAGCCTCGCATCGGAGGATGGATGTCGACCTGGTCGCCGAAGTTTCGCCATCGCGGATGTGCGCGAAGCTCCTGGTCGGTGAGCCTGATGGGCTGTCGGACCTCGTGCGCGTGGGCGTGGATGCCGAGTCCCTTGGCGGAGGTCTGGTAGTCGGCCCAGGCGGTGTACTTCTCTGAGAGTGAGAAGTACTTGCGGGCGTGAGCCCATCCCTCGCCGATCAGTTGGGTTGCGGCTCCCTGATGTGCTCGGGCGAGGATCCTGGCCAGCTCCGCAGCGTTGGCGAGGATGGGATCTGCGGCCAGCATGAAGCCAGCGAGGTCGTCTGGAACGTCCGAGGCTGGCTTGGTGCTTGCGTTGTAATGGGTGTTCAAGAACCTCTCGTCGGTCATGGTGTGTCCCGTCGAACTGGACGATCCTTCGCGTCCGAACTTACCCCTCGCGACCACACCATCAGCGCGGACCGGGGCACCCAGACGCACGCGGCAGCGGCATCGGCCGACGGGCGAACCCTGAACGCGCCGGGCGGACGAATCGACCTCCAGAGCTAGCGGTCCTTGATGCCGGTCAGATCGGCTTGAATTCGATACGGAAGGCGCCGTAGACGTGATCGTCGATGTTCTCCACCGAAAGGGGGCCCTTGGGGTCGAGCCAGCTGGTCCGGATGCCTGACTCAACAGAAGACGAGCGCTCGGGCGAGGTGAAGGTGAGCGTGTCACCGGTGAAGTAACGAATCCGAGCCGGCCGATCGATCAACATCACACTCGGCCAGCGGTGGGTATGCGTGGGCTCCCGCACATGAGGACCGATCACCACCTCGAGCACCCGGGTCTGCTCGTTCTCGAACAGCACCCGATGAGAGCCGGGTGCCGCGACCAAAGCATCGAGCGAGTCGGGCCAAGGCAGCTGTCCGGCTCGCCCGAGACCTTTGTGCTGTCCATCTTGGTCGAGCTCCTCGCGACGATCCGACGTCAGCTGCATGGCGTCCCTACTTACTGCTCGCGTACCGGTCTGCATGGAGAAAGTGAAGCGAGATGTACGGCTCGTCGCCGACGACCCAGCTGTCGTGGGGAATGGGTCCGATGTGGAACAACGCCCCCGTCCGCAGCTCAGTGACATCGCCGTCATCGAAAGCCGCGGTGGCCACGCCGGACAGAACGAGACCCACGTGCTCGAGGGGACAGCGGCTCTGGCCCAGCGACGGACCCACGTGCTCTGACCAACGCCATCCGGGCTGATAGGTGGCACGTCCTACCGTTGTGCCGCCGATGGCCACAACCTCGAAACGCCCGAGCTCAAAGATCCGTACCTCATCCGGCTCGTCGAAGCGTCGGAGGATCGCGCGAACGTCCGTCATGCGCAGATCCCTTCGTTAGCCGGTGCATCGGCGAGTGGATGATGCAAGTGCGCCACCCGGGCCGCTCACACCACAGTACGGCGATTGGATCGCCGCACGCGTCCGTGGCGTGACGATTCACCGCCCTGTCTGCCCGCAGGTCGTCGATCGCCCCAGCGGTATCGTGACCTGGTCCGAGGAGGTGCCGCTTCGGTGTCGTTGGCTGTCACGGAAGGGCCTACGAGCATGGGAGATCGGATGAGGCAGCAGCCGCCGATGAGAACGCCGCCCTCTCTGGAAAGCCTCGAAGAAGCCGGTGGTCCGCATGCGCAGTTTCTGGCAACCGAGCACTGGAGCTTGCTTGCCACCCGGAGCATGACGTGGAACGAGATCTTCAGTCGTACCGGCACCTACCTGACCGTTCTATCAGCCACTGTCATCGCACTGTCGCTGGTGGCGAACGCATCCGGCTTCGGCCAGAACTTCCGGACGTTCGCGCTGCTGGTTCTCCCAGTGGTCCTGCTCGTCGGCGTGGGGACCTATTTGCGCCTGGTTGAGGCGGATATCGAGGACGCCTGGCTGGTGATCGGCATGAACCGGCTACGGCATGCGTACCTTGAGCTCGCCCCAGAGCTAGAGCCCTACTTTGTCGCAAGCCATCATGACGACGCGCCGGGCATGCTGCAGACCTACAGCTTCCGCGGTCGGGTCGGACTGACGCATTGGCTGTCGGGATCGCCGGTCATCGTGGGCCTCATCGACGCCGTGGTCACCGGCGTACTCTCCGCGGTCGTTTGCCAGGCTGTGGGCGCTGGCGTTGTGCTGCGCACCGTCGTCGGTGTCCTCGTCACCGTTGTCGCCGCGGCCTCGCTCGGCGCCGTGGGTTACCTCAAGGTCCGTGAGGTGAGCCGTGACTACCGTCCGCACTTCCCCAGCTGACGGTTCGGTCGCCGATCTGATGGTCAGTCCAACACCGCCGAGTACGTTCGTAGCCGCCCGCTTCGGGCCATGGGCTTGGTTCCGCGGGTATGGCGACAGTGCGAGGTACGGCACCGGCCCACAGGTTTTCCCGCGTCGTGGGCTGATGCGCAGGAGCACGGCTCACCGATGCCGTCAGCGCAGCGCAAGATGTCTATCTATAGCCCAAAGAGATCCGCGATGGAGAACATCCAGACCAGGATCTCGAGGACAAGAAGAACGAGAGCCAGCTGGAAAGCCTCCCGCATCCTTCGGATGATCCGGCCATTGTTGTGCCAGTCTGCCGTGATCCGCACAGCTAGGGCTCGATGCATCATGGACATGCTCTGCGGAGCGGCAGCGTCGACGTAATCGGCGAGCAACTCCGCTGCGTCGAACCGGAACCAGAGGTTGTAGTAGGGCCACAGCAGGAGCACGGTCAGCGAGCCGATGGCGAACAGCAGGACCATGCCCATCCAGTCCCAGAAGCCGACGCCGTCGGTGAGCGCCCGCCCGCCGAGAAGTGAGCTCGCGAATGACGCGGCAAACACCAGCGTGGCGGCTCGGTTGTGCAGACTCTCGACAGCGGCCTGCTGTTGCAGCAGACCGCGGAGCGACTCTTGGTAAACAAATGCCAGTCGCGGGTCGTCATCGGCAGCAGCCCCGCCTGATTGGACACCACTGGTGGCCGGTGTGGGATTGTCAGGCTGTGGCATACCGTGCTCCCTGCCCGCGCCGAGCCTTCGGACTCGGTGGACGGCCGGAATCCTACCGGCTGCAGGGGCGCAGATCTGCAGGCGCAGACTGCGATCCAGCGGTCCAAACCGCCGGCCTCAGGAGCTACATTTCCTCAGGAGGAACATTTCGTCGATGGGTAGCATCGCCCGCGCAGAAGACCCGGGCCCACCTTCGGTCAATGATGATCGTCATGACGTCTGGGCTCGTTCGCGCGAGGACGCGATCGTGGAGTGGTACTCCTATCCCGCCGGGCCGCCGGGTCATACTCCCAGTCATTCCCACGATGGATACCAGCTGTCCGTAGCGTCCGGCACGGCGAGTACGTACCGCTATCGCGGCGAATGGATCGTCGTGCCGCCGGGCAGGCTGAGCATTCTGATGCCGGATGAGGTCCATTCCGCATCAGAGAATTACCGTCAGGAGCGGACGACATATCGGGTCTTGTACGCCAATCCTGACCAGCTTCGAGACGTCGCGGCAGAGGTCGGCGGCGGCACCGGCTTACCGTACTTTCCTCATGCAGTGCTGGTCGACGACGAGCTCGCAACGCACTATCAGCGGCTGCACGCAGCGTTCGACGGTACGTCATTGCAGCTCGGTCGAGACGTCGGTCTGCTGTGGGCCTTGGCGGCGTTGGTGGGCCGGCACGGCCACAAGCCGAGCTCGGCGGCGGCGCCGACCGGTCCGCGCCAGGCTGTGCGTCTCGCGCGCTCGTATCTTGAGGACCACTACGCGGCCGACGTCTCACTGGACACCCTGGCCAGGCTCGTGGCCCTGAGCCCGTTCCATCTGGCTCGGCTCTTCCAGCGGGAGGTGGGGATGCCTCCGCACGCCTATCAGGTCCAGCTGCGCATTTCTCACGCCAAACCGCTGCTTCTGCAAGGCCTACCCATCAGCCGCGTCGCCACCGACACCGGCTTCTTCGACGCGAGCCATTTCACCCGGCATTTCAAGCGCCAGGTCGGCGTCACTCCGGGCGACTATGCGCTGATCCGCAAGAACGTACAATCCGGCCGGAGGTCTGCTTCGTAGCATCGCCTGCATGGCAGCTACCGTCGACTCGTCGGCCATCCGGAGGATCCTTCTCCTGGCCTCCAATCCGGCTGTGTCAGAGCAAACCGGATGGCCGATCGGGTTCTGGTGGGCGGAGCTCACACATCCGTACTGGGAGTTCACCCAGCACGGCTATGAAGTGGAGATCGCCAGCCCTGACGGGGGCGAGCTGACCGCCGACGCCTTGAGCGATCCGAGGGACGAATCCGGCTATTCCGCGGACGATCTCATCACGCTTGGCTTCATCGAGTCACCGGACCACCTGAAGCTGATCGCGGAATCCAAGGCGCTCGCAGAGGTGTCTGTCGACGACTACGACGCGGTGTTGATGATCGGCGGCCAGGGGCCGATGTACACCTTCTACGACGACAAGCGGGTGCACGACCTCGCGGTCTCGTTCCACGAGGCAGGCAAGATCCTCGCCGTCATCTGCCACGCGACCTGCATCCTGCTGAAGGTGCGGCTCCCCGGCGGTGATCTGCTCGTCAAGGACAAGACCTGGACCGGCTTCGCCAACTCCGAGGAGGACTACGCCGACGCATTCGTGGGCAAGCCGATCCAGCCGTTCCGCATCGAGGACGAGGCACGGGCCCTTCCGGACACCAACTTCATCATCCACGGCAGATTCCGCCCACACGCCGTACGCGACGGGTTGCTCATCACCGGTCAGCAACAGAACTCCGGAGCCGCTGCTGCCCGCCTAGTCATCGAGGCCCTGGGCCAATGACCGACGGCACCGTCGAGCCGGTGAGCACCATCGTCAGCAGGACGGTGCCAGCCGCCAAGGCCGTCGAGTTCGAGCAGTTGCTGCACGAGGCGATCACAGCCGCGCGAAACCACGAAGGTCATCTCGGCGTCGACGTCCTTCGGCCCGAAGCCGGCGGCATCTATCAGATCATCTTCCGCTACCGCACCCGATCTGAGTACGAGGCCTGGATGGCATCGGATCAGCGGCGCCGGCTGGTCACCCAGATCGACGAGCTGCTCGACGACGGCCGCTCGCCGGAGGTGCGCACCGTTGACGGCTGGGAAGGCTGGTTCGTCAACTCCGACTACGCCCCGCCGGTCCCACCACGACGCTGGAAGATGGCCCTGATCACGATCGCTGCGCTGTATCCGATCGCGCTCGCGACGATCCTGGCGTTGCGGGCGCTCACCGGCGGATGGCCGCTACCACTGGCGTTGCTGCTGACCATGGGACTGACGATCCCGCTGATGACCTGGGTGATCATGCCGCAGCTCACCGTCCGACTCGGCAGCTGGCTCCGGCGATAACCGAACCCCATAGCAGCGTGGAGGTAACCGTGCTCGGCAAGCACCCGATCGATGTCATGCTCTTGGCGACAGACCTGGACACGGCCAAGGACTTCTACCGGCACAACATCGGCCTGGAGACCATCCTCGACACTGACGACTTCGTCACCTTTCAATGCGGCGGAGACAGTCGACTCGTCCTCACCAAAAGCAGCACCGGCTCGGCAGACGAAGCGACGAAGGCGTCCTGGCGAGTGGACGATCTGAAGGACGAAGTGGCCGAGCTCCGCTCGCGCGGCGTGGAGATCCAGGACATCCCCGACCTGAACACCGTGGACGGGATCGCCGACATCGGGTTCGCCTTCGCCGCCTGGTTCACCGATCCCGCCGACAACTCGATCGGACTCCTCCAACTCAAGTAGATCCAGAATCCCGAGCGGACGCGCCGCCGTGGGTGAGTCTTCGGTGGCTACGTCGACGCATGCCTGGCGGCGTCGGCGATGCTTCTAGACATCCAGCCGCAGCAATTTCTGGCCCTCCGTCGCCGGCTCACCGGTGGAAGGCTTCGACACCTGCTGCGACAACCTACTGGCTTCGAATCCGCGCTCCGCGCTGTAGGCGAATACCAACGTCCCCGCGCCCCGCCGACGGCATCAAGGTCGACTGCTTGTACTGCTAGTGCCTCAGCGGCTCATCGGACTGATCGGCCCGTTCCTCGAGCTCTGCCAGCTGCTGCTGTCGACTGCGGAGCCGTCCGGTGTGGCGTTGCTAGCTATCGTGGCGGTGCCCCTCGGCGGCTTGACACGTACCTGCGAGCTCGTCGGCCATCTATGCTGGCGCCCAGGTCCTTTCGCGCTCGCATGCGCGGACGCCTACCCGCTGGCCGGTCGACATCTCGGCCTCGGCCCGGTCCGACTGCCCGGTGTCGGGACGAGTGGGCGGTCGTGATGAAGATCAGATAGCTCGCCGGAGGGCCTTATCAGCTAGGAATCAATGTGAACGAGCGCAGATCAGGTGGTCGCGTCTGTGATATACCGGCCGGGTGTCACGCCCACGATGCGTTTGAATGGCCGGGTGAGGTGCGCCTGATCGTAGAATCCCGCCTCGGTTGCGACCCGGGTGATGGGCAGTCCCGTCCTCAGTAGGGGATTTGGCGTGCCGTACCCGGATGTGGGTGTAGTACGGCGGACCCTGCGACACCGTCAAGGTGACCGGCCCCCTGAGCGGGAGGTCAGTCAGGTTGTTGATCGTGCCGGAGGCCTGGAACACCTGGCCCGCATCGGTCGTCGTGGGTGAGAGCGTCACGTCGGTGAACGTGAAGTCGCCGTCCACCAGGTCACCCGACGGGAAGTCGTCATCGCTACACCCAGCTACACCCAGCTACGGCCAGGACCGCCGCGACCAGCACTACAACCAGCCTGATGACCGCCCCTCCTTCGAGCCGTCCCTCGCACCTGCCTGCCCCCCTGTAACTGCGATCGTAGGTTGTAGCGCAGCGACCCCGCACTGTCAGCTTGGTTTGGCCCCATGGTCGGGTCGTGACGCACTCACTCGCGCACGCGACCCAGACGAGCAGCTCCGATGGGCGCTTGCCGAGGCCGTCGTCTGGCCAGCGCTTGCTCTCGAGAGCGACAAAGACGACCACAGGACGACTGACCCGCGACAACCGACGGCCCCCATCGTCGCGTCAGACGTCCGGTCACGCCTGGACCAGGGTTCGATCTGAGTGGCACGAAGGACTCTCCTAGATGAACCGTTTCCCACGTTTGGGGCGAACTTTGGAGTCCGTCGACACCGCTCACGCTGGAAGTGACGCCGTGGTCCCGTCGACGATCGCATGGAGGGCCGCGACGTGACCGTCGAACGCATCCCGTCCGGCCTCGGTGAGCCGTGCCCGCACCTTGCGACGATGGCCGTCGAGGCGTCGCTCGGTGGCGACGTACCCGGCCTCCTCGAGCAACACGGCCACCACCAGCAACTCCAGACCGACCGCGCGCAGCAACAACACCCGCCGCGAACGTGACGACGTCTCCACGATCGGCCTCCGTTCAGCCTGGTGTTGGCGCGATGGCACAACCACCCCAGGAGTACGACGCCGCAGACCGTCCGAATTCGACATCACGTGTGATTTACGCGGCGAAGGGTCATCAGTGGGGACTGTATCGCTAAGGGTGTTTCCGGCGGTCTTCATTAGTAGGTTTCAGCGGCCGGCCAGCGGTCGCTGAAGGTGATGGCGAAGGCGTTCAGTGCAGGTTTCCAGCGCATTGTCCATCGGGCTCGTCCCCGTCCGGTGGGGTCGAGGGATCTGGTGACAAGGTATAGGCACTTCAATGCGGCCTGC
>Ga0075421_100000320_pt1 | contig 48268 bp, 45 predicted proteins | sample SoiMetdeltSBSDD5_FD_75292 | JGI IMG/M metagenome (GOLD analysis project Ga0075421, IMG submission 75292) | Bulk soil microbial communities from a Populus tree surrounding site in Tennessee, USA - Soil MetaG P. deltoides SBSDD5 | ecosystem: Environmental > Terrestrial > Soil > Tree plantation... | reverse complement strand
GGGTCGGGCACCATCCAGCCCTCGCGGCCGGAGCCGTAGAGCACCGGGAAGTCGAGCTGCTCATCGCTGGCGTCGAGGCCGGAGAACAGGTCGAAGATCTCGTTGAGCACAGCGTTGTGGCGCTCGTCCGGCCGGTCGATCTTGTTGATGACGACGATGGGGCGCAGGCCCTGCTTCAGCGCCTTGGAGACCACGAACTTGGTCTGCGGCAGCGGCCCCTCGGCGGCATCTACCAGCACAATGGCGCCGTCCACCATGTTGAGAATGCGCTCCACCTCGCCGCCGAAATCGGCGTGGCCCGGCGTATCGACAATGTTGATGCGCGTGTCGTGCCAGTCGATGGACGTGCACTTGGCGAGAATCGTTATGCCGCGCTCGCGCTCCAGATCGTTGCTGTCGAGCGCCTGGGATTCCACCTTCTGGTTCTGGCGGAACGTGCCTGATTGCTTGAGCAACGCATCGACCAGCGTGGTCTTGCCGTGATCGACGTGCGCGATGATCGCGATATTGCGAAGGTCCATTGGGGCCTTTGGAGGAGTTGCCGGAATCGAGGCCCGTTTTCACGGGACGGCGAGCGCAAACCCTTGCTGCGCCGCACCAATCGAGGCGCGAAGTAGCACAGATCGGGCGTGCTTGTCAGCCGCCGTGCGGGGGAGGGCTACCGGACGAGACTCGATCGAGCGGGCCAGCGGGCTTGAGCCGAGGTCAGGAGCCGCGACCGTTGGCCGGTGCCCGCTCCGTGCTGGTACCGGGCTGGCGCCACGGCTTGGCGGTGGTCTGCTCCCTGGCATAAAGCTCGGCCAGCAGGGCATCGATGCGCGGCTCTGGCGAGGGCGTGCGGCTTTGACGCGCCTGTTGCTCGTCCTGTGCCCGCCGCGCACTGCCGGTCGCCCCGCTCGCCTTGACGCGGCGGCCGCCGGAGATCAGGAGCGGGTGGTCGGGCGCCTCCAGGTCCAGCTCCTCCAGGAAGGTCTCGCGCAGGGCGTAGAAGGACTGCAGGATCGCGTCCCTGGCCAGGTTGCGCGCGTCCGCATCCGGGGTGGGGCTCTTGCGCGGGTCCAGCGTCTGCAGGGCGCGGCGCATGTCGTGCAGGGGCGCGTAGGGGTAGAGCCCGATCAGGCCATCGGTCTCACCGACGTTCTGGTACACCGAGCGCATGTTGTCGATGGTCTCGGACAGCCTGCAGAACGTCGCCAGGTACTGGTCCAGCGTCGGCTGGTCCAGCTGCGTGTAGGTGAAGAGCGCCGACTTGGCGGCGATGATGTCGCGCCACTCCTCCTTGAGCGCATCGATGAAGCTCTGCCGCTTCTGATAGATGTTGGCGATGTAGGCGACGCCGCCGGTGGCGATCAGCAGCGACATATCGCGCAGGAGCTCGTAGGCGTCTACAAGAAGCCGCCCCATGGTGGTGTCGGCCAGCAGCGGCATGTGGTGAGCGGTCTTGGCAAGGAAAGAGACGGCAAGCACGGCAACGAGCAGCGCATAGATGCGCCGCAGGGTTCTCTTCAATCTGGACCTGGTCAACGCCTGCTCTCCCCTGGGTGCAATATCCATCAAGGCAACATTCAGCCGAGCAACGCGGCGGCAGAGGGATGCAGCATCGGCCGATAACCGGCCGAAAGTACGGCAACGATGGAGCGGGGAGTGAGCACCTCCACCTCGTCGCCGATGTGGGCCGGCATGACGAGGGACGTATAGCCGGACGGGTGCCAGGCCAGGAGGTGGTTGCCCACGATCAGGTAGGACCGCGCCGCGCCGCCCTCCCGCGCGTAACGCACGAAGGCGCCGCTGGGGATGTCGCCACGCCGGGCTCGGAACGTCACCTTACGGCGCCCGTTGTCCACGCGCTCGGCATGCAGCACCTCGTCCATGGCCGGCGCCCGCTCGCGCTCCGCTCGGCCCTGGGCACCGGCCCACAGCTCGGCGAAGCGCTCGGCCTCCGCGCGGCGGCATTCGAAGCAGGGGCGATGGCCGGCGGCCAGCGCGGTCGCCTCGTCCAGGAAGAACAGCTCGGTGTAGCGGTTGGGCTGCATCAGCTCGCGGCGGCGGCCCTTGAACTCCAGCACACAGGTGATCCACTGCCTGGTGGCCCAGCGGCGCGGCCCCAAGATCTGGTCCGGCAGATGGAAGGCGCCGCCGCGGTTGCCCATCATCAGGCCGCGATGCGGCGTGGCGACGATCTCGCCCTCGGGCGTCACGCGGTTCTGGAGCGGAGATATGGCCACCAGGGCTCGACTGCGAGACCGACTGTTCATGGACCCCGGCATTGCGACCTCGACAGCCCTATTCCGTATCGCAAGCCGCTGGGGCCTGAACGTCGACCAATACTACTACGACGTGCGATTTTCAGCGAGACGGATTGCGCAGCACGATGCAGGCGCCGCCCGCGGCACGCAGCTTCGCGCACAGAGAATCAGCGTTGGTGCGGGTCCTCTCGGAAACACGCACGATGTACTTGGTGGCGCCACGCCGTCCCGGAAGGCGCGCCCGCAAGACGAGCGGCAGCCGGTCGCGCAGCACCCCTTCATAGGTGCGCCGGAGCCGCTCGTAGGTGGCAAGCGCCGGCCCCTCGGACCAGCCGGCCGTCAGTTGCACGCCCCATGGTCCCCACGCCGCGCTCGCCGTCAACACCGGGCGGGCGCGCAGGCTGGCGGTGATGAGCTTGCCCAGCTCGGCGCAGTCCACCTTCAAGGGGGTGCCGGAGACCTGCCACTGCGGGGGCTGCTCGGAGGCCCAGGCATCGGCGGCGTTGCCAGTGATGGAGACCACATAGTTTCGGGTCTCCTCCGGCAGGCCGCGGCGGCCGGCAAGCCATGCCTCGACGCGGCCGGGGCCGGCGTTGTAGGCCGCCGCAGCGAGCCCCAGATTGCCGCGAAACGTCGTGCGCAGCTCGCGCAGGTAGCTGGCTGATTCGCGCAAGGCCGTCAGTGGCTCGAGCGGATCGGTGAGGCCGCGCTCCGAGGCGGTGCGCGGCATGAACTGAGCTATCCCCAGGGCACCCTTTGGGCTGACGGCATTGGGGTTGAAGCGGCTCTCCTGCCAGATGAGGCGCGTGAAGAAGTCGATGGGGAGCCCGTTGTCGGTCGCCGCCTGGGTCAGAACGCGGCAGATCTTGTCGGCGGAGGGACGCTGCTCGGGAGCGGGCGGTGGGCCGTCGGTCCCCAGCCCGGTGCCGCCTTGCGGATCAGCGACGGCCGGGAGCCCCGGCAACAGCGTGAGGGCGAGCGCGATGGTGGCGAGCGCCACCCGGAGCAGGTCGCGTGCGCCGGCCCCGGATGGAGCACTGGGTGGTGCAGGTCCCATCTTGTGCTGTCCCATGGGACGTGAAAGCGTTCCTGGATAGGCACCAACTTTGCGGCATTCGGAGCCATCGCGCACAGACTTGTACACGAGACCGCCCTCGATGAGACGTGCGGTGCAGGCATCTGGCCATGACGTCAAGTCGGACGCCCACGGGGTGGATAACGTCGAGTTCCGTGCTGTGGTGCCGGGCAGAAGCGCGCGACCTGGTAGAAGGAGAAGCGATATGGGCGAAGCGGCCGTGCGGCTGGAGCGCGACGAGCGGCCCAAGGGGGCTGTCGCGGTCGTCACAGTGGACAACCGGCGCCGGCTCAATTGCCTCTCCACGCCCCTGATCGTCGGGCTGGCGGAGACCTTCGCCAGGCTTGGCGCGGACGAGAAGCTGCGCGCCGTCGTGCTGACCGGTGCCGGCGACCGCGCCTTCATCGGCGGGGCTGACCTCAACGAGCTGGGCGCGCTGGAGCCCGACAGCGCACGGCTGTTCATCACGAGGCTGCACCAGGCGTGCCGCGCCATCCGCGACTGCCCTGTGCCGGTGATCGGCCGCATCGGCGGCTTCTGCCTGGGGGCGGGGCTGGAGCTGGCGGCCAGCTGCGACTTCCGGGCGGCGGCGGAGGGGGCGCAACTCGGCATGCCGGAGGTGCTGATGGGCATCCCCTCGGTGATCGAAGCGGCGCTGCTGCCGGGCCTCATCGGCTGGGGCAAGACGCGCGAGATGCTCATCACGGGTGCGCTGTTCTCAGCCGCCGAGGCGCTGGCCATGGGCTTGGTGCAGAAAGTTGTGCCCGCCGCCGAGCTCGATGCGGCCGTGGAGGATTGGCTCGCCGCCATCTGCCGCGCACAGCCACAGGCGGTGCGCGCGCAGAAGGCCCTGATGAACCGCTGGCAGCGCGTCTCTGTGGAGGAGGGCATCCTCGCCGGTATCGACGCCCTGGCCGAGGCCTACAAGACCGGCGAGCCGAGGGCAGCGATTGCCGCGTTCTGCGCAAGCCGGAGGCCGCGGGAAACCTGAGCGCGGGTGGCACGCCCCTACGCGGTGCCCTCCTCCGCCATGCGCCGATAGACGTCTGGATCACGACGCTCCATGACCCGCTCGGGTTTGGCGGGGGCTTCGAATCCGTGCCGCGCGTATAACCCGTGGGCATCGGCCGTGACGAGCAACCACAGGCGCAGATCCTGCAGCTCAGGGTGACGCATGATCGAGCTCATGATGGCTTTGCCTAGGCCCAATCCCCGGTGTTCAGGATCGACGAAGACGTCACAGACGTAGGCGAAGGTAGCGCGATCGGAAATCACCCTGGCGAAGCCGACGGTTGTGCCGTTCTTAATGGCGCCGAAGCACAGCGACCCGTTGATGGCGCGGTCGAACACGCTGCGCGGCATCTGCCCGGCCCAATAGCTCTTTCGTGCGAGCCAGGCGTGCACGCGGTCGAGGTCGATCCGGGACAAATCGTTTGTGATCTCGAGCTGAGGGGCAGCCTCGTTCCGTGCGGAACAGCACATGGTCGATCTCTCTGGGCATGGCGGAAACAAAAAAAGCCGCGCTTTGGGGCGCGGCTCGCGGTGATCGCTGATCTCAAAGCGTCATCGCTCCCGCGCCCGATTCGGCGTGAGCAGGCGACGGCGTCGCAGCGAGAGGACCAGAGGTTTCATGGCGGCGAAGTCTTAGGTTTCCCGGCGCTCACTGTCAATCCAGAGCACGTCCTCACATCGTCTCACGGCATGCCCGATGCTGCGCCACGGCGGCCGCCCGACCGCTCGCGTCCCTTCACCTCTGCCACCGTCCGACACCCTGGAGCTTCTGCCAGTTCCACAGGGCGAGGTAGAAAGCGATGAAGAGCAGGAAGATGCCACTCGGAAGGGCGAGGTAGGCGATGCCTGCGGCACAGAGCAGGCCGAGGCCGGCAACGATGCGCACCGACCAGGCCGGTCCCAAAAGCCGGCCCAGCCAAGCGTCGAGCGTGTGACCGCCGTCGAGCGGGTAGGCCGGCAGCAGGTTGAAGACCATCAGAACGTAGTTGTACGTGGCGAGGCTCGCCAGCGGCCATGCCAGCAGGGGCGAGCCGCCGCGTGCGGCCGCGATGGCAAGGGCACCGAGCCCCCACCACAGCAGGAGATTGGCCGCCGGCCCGGCGAGAAAGATGACTGTGCGGGCGAATACGGAGCGCGGAAGCGAGCGCTCGAAGTGAGCGAGGCCGCCTAGCCCCGTCAACTCGATGTGCGACACGTGGGCTTTGAACAGCCTGCCGGCGAAGGCGTGGCCAAGCTCGTGCAGCAGGATCGACAGCAACAGGCCGACGACGATCACGAACCCGGCCGACATGGCCTGGGTGTTGCCGCTGGTGAAGTAGGGATAAGTGAAGATCAGCAGCACCAGCACGAACATCATGTCGAGATAGATCGGGATGCCGGCGATGCGGCCGATCTCGAAGCGCGTGAACATGGCTCTTCCTTGCTCCGCTCCCCGCCTTGGCGGCCCTCGCTCGACGATCGAGACTCAGTCGCCCTGCCGCGCGGACAGGTGCGCTGAGCCCACGAGCGAGCGGCCTGCCCTGGCGGCTTGCGTCTCGAACACTCAGTGCGCCTTCGGTGCGCCCGGCTGGCGCAGGGGATGGGCGCTGGCGAATCGCTCGTCCGCCATACAACGACTATAGATGCGCTGCACCGTGGGGTGGCTGTCTAGCGTACCCTTGAAGACCATATAGCCCGCGCAGTGGCTGGCGAGGCACAGGTCTGCCATGGTGGGCGTGTCGCCGTGGCAGTAGGTACCGGTGGCCGCATCGCGCGACAGGTGGCTTTCGTAGGCGTCGAGGCCCTGACCGAACCAGCGCCGCACCCAGGCGGCTTTGCCCTCGTCGTCAAGGCCGAACGTGGCGGCCACGTAGTTGCGCACGCGCGGCACGATGAGGGGATGGGAATCGGCCACCGTGATGAGGGATAGCGCCCGCACGCGCGCCCGGCCCTTGGGGTCGGCCGGCAGCAGTGGCGGCTCAGGGTAAACCTCGTCGAGGTATTCCAGGATGGCCAGGGACTGGTAGAGCACGCTGCCGTCGTCCACGACCAGCGACGGGATCACCATCTGCGGGTTGACGTTCTTATAGTCCGGCTGGTGCTGGGCGCCCGCGTCGAGGTTAACCTCCAACGGCTCGTACTCGAGCCCCTTCAGATTGAGCGCGATGCGCACCCGGAACGTCGCCAAGGAGCGCCAATAGGTGTAGACCTTCATCCTCTTGTCTCCTCCTCGCTGCTCTGAGCGGATAGGGGGCCGACCCGGGTCAGGCCCCTGGCCCAACCCGTCATCAACATTATGCGTCCGTGTGGACCAGGGGTCTGACCCGGTCTCGCTTGCCCGCGTGCGTCTGTAGCATCTCTTCCGGCCGCATCGTAAGCGGCGGGTGGGTTCTCCACCAGCGGCAGCGTGGGGGCCCGGCTCGCGGGCGGCCAGCGCTTGACTCGGCCCCGCGGGCGGGTGCAGCACCTGCCGTGCATTGCGGTAAGAATCAACCGATGGAGCCTGACATGGCCTTCGTGGAGGCGGACGTTGTCGAGAACCCCGGCGGAGAGCTTCCCTTCAAGGTGGTGTTCAAGCAGGGCGAGACGGTGCTCGGCGAATGGCCGGTGGAGACCAAGGCCGAGGGCGAGGAGCAGATCGTGGAGATGATCCGCGAGGCCATCGCCGACGACGATGACGAACAAGAGGGTGAGGACGGCGAGGAAGAGGGCGACGACGAGGACGACGGTGACAACCGGCGCAAGCGAAAGGACGACGACTGACGAGCGCGCGACGCGGCTCTGGCCCTACATGCCGTGCCACGGCCGCATCAGACGCGCCACGTGGTTGCGCCAGCGGACCGGGCGCTCCTGTGCGACCACGCAGATGCATCCATCCGCGCCGGCGACGGGCTTATGCTCGACCTCATCGTCGAGGTCGCACACGTCGCCGGGGCCATAGCGGCCGCTGTGGTCGGTAATCGTGCCACGCAGCACCATGGTCAGCTCGCTGCCCTCGTGGCCGTGGTCGGGTACGCTCGCACCGGGTGCGCCCTTGAACAGGTGCAGCCGCGCGTCTCCAGCAATCCGAATCCGGCGTACCCACAGCCCGCGCGCGATCCAGCGCCAGCGCAGGGCGTCAAGGTCGGTGCCGACGAGATGTGCGAGCGGAGCCGGCACCTCGGCTGAGCCTGGGGTAGCGGGAGCTGCAGGCCGGTGCCGCTCGATCTCGGGCCGTTCCGGCGCGTGCCGCCGCAGGGCGACCCCGGGCAGGCCCGCCAGCATCGCACCGCCCATGAACTCCATCATGGCGACCTCGTCGCGGCAGCGCGGACAGACCGCGACATGCGCCGCCACGACAACCGCGAGCGCACCGGGCAGAGAGCCGGCGGCGTAGCTCAGCAGCGTCGAATCGTCCGGGTGACGGGTGATGGTCATACTGGTGTCTGCAGCGTTTGGCGCATCTTCAGATCGACGCCCTTGCGCATCATGTAGGCTTTCGCGTGCGGTCGGTAAGCCCTGCACGGCTCAGGAGATGCCGCCGGGTGTCCCCGCTCGGCCATACGCCGCAACAGGCCCGTCACAATGCCGCTATGTGCATTTAGCGGTGATTGTCCGCCCGACGCAGGAATGAGTGAGATTGGGATCATAGCAGACAGCAGCGCCCTGATGCACAGCTGGTACGCGGGCCACCGTCGGTTGGATTACACCGCGTTCAGGAGTTTCGTCGCCCCATTCCGGGGCAATGTCGTTTTCAGGGCGCGGGAGCATGGTCCGGCGAGAACGACGGCTGAGAGGCGGGGGCGGATTCGACTACATGCCGTGCCAGGGCCGCGCCAGCCGTACGAACAGGCTGCGAAACCGCACCCGGTGGTCCTGCGCCACCACGCAGATGCACCCGTCCGAGCCGGCCACCGGCGCATGCTCGATGCTCTCGTCGAGGTCGCAGATATCGCCGGGGCGGTAGAGGCCGGTGCTGTCCGACAGCGTGCCGCGCAAGACAAGCGTGAGCTCGCTGCCCTCGTGGCCGTGCTCTGGCAGGATCACATTCGATGCGCACTTGAAGAGATGCATCTGGCCGGTACCGGCGATCCGCACATGCCGCAGCCAGGAGCCCGGCGAGACCCAGCGCCAGCGCAGGGCGTCCAGATTGTCGCCCACCAGACTGGCCAGCGGTGCCGGCACCTCGCCTGCCGCGGCTGGCGGCGGCGCAGACGACGGACGGCGCTCGATCTTGGGCACGGCCGGCAGCGGCCCGCGCATGGCAGCGCCCGGCAGGTCGCCAAGGATCGCCCCGCCTACCAGCTCCATCATGGCCACCTCGTCGCGGCAGCGCCGGCAGACCGCGATGTGGGCGGCGGCGACGACGGCCAGAGCGCCCGGCAGCGAGCCCGCGGCGAAGCTCATCAGCGTCGAGTCGTCCAGATGTTGGGTAATGGTCATTCCAGACTCTCGAGCGCCTGGCGGATCTTCTGGTAGGCGATGCGCATGCGAGATTTCACGGTCCCCAGGGGCAAGCCGAGCCGTTCCGCGATCTCGCTGTGGGAGAAGCCTTCCAGATATGCGAGCGATACCACCTCCTTCTGCTCCGGGGGCAGCTCGGCAAGGGCCGCCTGCACCCGCTCCTTCTGCTCCTTCTCGGTCATCGCCTCGTCGGGCAGGGGCTCCGACGAGGCCTCGGCCAGGCGCCCCTCGGGGAGCTCCTGCCACGGAACCTCCCGTCGCAGGCGGTCGATTCTGAGGTTGCGGGCGATGGCAAACACCCAGGTGGTCATGCTGCCCTTGTCGCCCGCGTAGAGCGCCGCCTTGCGCCAGACCGTGAGCAGGGTCTCCTGCGCCAGGTCCTCCGCCGTGCCGGCATCGGCACCCTTGCGCATCATGTAGGCTTTCACGCGCGGGCCATAGGCCTCGTAAAGCTCGCGAAATGCCGCCGGGTCAGCCCGCTCGGCAATGCGCTGCAGGAGATCTGCCATGATGCCGCGGTGCGCGCTGAGCGGTGCTTGGCCGCCTGATCCTGAGGTGATTGTTAGGTCGAGCATAGCCCACAGCAGCGTCCTGATGCAAAGCCGTTACGCAGCCGGGCGCGGTTTGGATCTAGCTCGCTGTGACATTTCCTGGCCGCAATTGCGGGTCATCGGCTTTCCGCGGGGCGCGACAATGATTAAGGTGGCGGCGGCGGATTTGGACCCCGGCAAGGCGCCGGCGGCCGGAAGGCGGCCCAAATGGCAGCGGCTAAGCATATTATCTGCGTTGGACATGCGGCCCTGGACCGCATCTACCGCATTGATGCGTTTCCGGCGCAACCCACCAAGGTGAGGGCGCTGGAGCATATCGAGGCCGGTGGAGGCATGGCGGCCAACGCCGCCGTGGCCATTGCCAGGCTGGGCGGCGCGGCGGAGCTGTGGAGCCGCGTGGGCGACGACAACGCCGGCCATACGATCCGCGGCGGCCTGCGGGCCGAGCGCGTTGATGTGCGCTACGTGCAGGCCTTCGAGGGCGCGCGCTCCTCGACCTCGGCCATCATCGTGGACGACGACGGCGAGCGGCTGATCGTCGGCCAGCGCGATGCCGGCATGCCCTCGGGAACCAGTTGGCTGCCCCTGGAGCGCGTCAAGACCGCGGATGCCGTGGTCGGCGACGTGCGTTGGCTGGAAGGTGCGCGCGCGGTCTTCGCCCAGGCCCGCAAGGACAGGGTGCTGACGCTGCTGGACGCCGACCTGGGCGCGCGCGAGGCGCTCCCCGGCCTCCTGCAACTTACCGACTATGCGATCTTCTCGGCGGCGGCGCTGCGCGATTTCGTTCCCGCCGGTACCGATGCCGAGCGGCTGGAGCACGTCCTGACCCTCGGCCCGCGCCACGCCGGCGTCACACTCGGGGCGGAGGGCTACCTCTGGCGCGAGCGGACCAGCGGCGGCCACATGCCGGCATTCCAGATCAGTGTGACGGATACCACCGGCGCCGGCGACGCCTTCCACGGCACCTTCACCCTGATGCTGGCGGAGGGCCGCTCGGCAGCGGAGAGCGCTCGCATGGCTGCGGCCGCCGCTGCGCTCAAGTGCACGCGCCTCGGCTCGCGCGCGGGGCTGCCGCTGCGCGCCGAGCTCGAAGCCTTCGAAAGAAGCAGGACGCACGCTTAAGGACCAGGCTTCAGCGGCCAAGCTTGAGCGTCGCTGCCCTGCTTTTACGCAAAGCTCACGCTATCGAATCTCACCCTGGAAAGACGCGCCGTCGCGACGTAAAGTCGCGCGGGGCTGGGCGTCCCTCAACCCTTAGCAGCGGAGTACGACATGCCTGACAAGACCTATGGCGGGCGGGCCGAGGGCTTTTCCGCTCTCACGATGCCGTTCGGACTCGAGGCTTTGATGGAGCTGAACCGTCCGGCTTTGGCGGCGATGGCGCAGGTGAACGGCAAGGTCTACGAGAATCTTGCGGCGATGAACAAGAATTGGACCGACTTCCTCAATCGGCGCCTGGAGAAGGATCTCGGCATGCCCAGGCAGCTTGCAGCCTGCAAGTCGGTTCAGGATGTGTACGGTGTCTACGCCGATTTCTTCCAGGCCGCCGTCGCCGACTACCAGAGCGAGTTCGAGCAGATGAGCAAGCTCGGCAAGACGCTCGCCGACGACGCCCTGCAGGCGATCCAGGCGCGCCCCGAGGCAAACGGGCGCGACACGCTTCCCAACTGAGCGGCGTTGCCACCAAGGTGAGATGGTGGGTGCAGTGAGTGATGAGTGAGTGGGGGTCGAGAAGCGACGCCGGCTCACGACCTCACGACCTCACCACCTCGCCGCTCACTTCCAGCGCCGTCTTGAGCGCCCCCATGAACTCGCCGTAGTGGTCGATCGCTGCGGTGGGATTGAGATCGCGCACCGGCACGGACGTGTAGCCAAAGGTGACGCCGATCGAGGGGACGCCTGCCGCGGCCGCCGTGGCGATGTCCACCTCGCTGTCGCCCACCATCACCGCCCGCTCGGGCCTGCCCCCCGCCATGGCGATGGTGCCGGTGAGATGGCCCGGTGCCGGCTTGAACACGTCGAAGGTGTCGCGGCCGGCGATGGCGGCGAAGCGCTCGTGCAGGGCCAGCTGGCGCAGCAGCGAGCGCGACAGGCCTTCCAGCTTGTTGGTGCACACCGCCAGCCGCGCTCCCGCGTGCAGGAGAGCGTCGAGCAGCGCGGGGATGCCCTCGAACGGCCGGCTCAGTACCGCGATGTTGTCGGCGTAGTAGGGGAAGAACAGCTCGTGCAGCCGGATCACCTCGTCCGGGGTCTTGGCGACGCCGTGCAGCCGCAACCCTTCCTCGATCATGGCGCGCGAGCCGCGACTGATCATCGGATGCAGATCGACGGGTGAGACCGGGGGGAGGCCGATCAGGCCGAACACGTGGTTGGCGGCGGCGGCGAGGTCCGGCGCCGTATCGACGAGGGTGCCGTCGAGGTCGAAGACGATGGTGGTTCCGGAGAGGTCGAGGGGCATGAGGGATCGGTGACAGGGGTGAGGCGCGCGGTTGGTTCGATGCGTGCTAGCATCGCCAGCAGGCGTTTGGATGGCGATTGCGCTCCTGCCCGGTTTCGCGGCAGCCATTTCAGGCATCCGTATCAATCGCGCCACAGTCGGGACGATACGCAAGCTCCCTCGGTCGTCCGCCTCATATCGGCCGAGATCGCCACGTGAGAAGATCGCGTCGACGGGTTGAGCTTTGCTCCGGCTGCCGCCGTTGCGGTGGGTCGGTGTCGCGTACGGAGACTGAGGCTCATGCGCTTTGACGAGGCTTGGCGTGCCCGGCGCGCTGCCATCGGATTTGTTGCTGCGACATGGCTGGGATGCGCGTCGACGGCATCGGCGCAGAGCTCGCCGTACGATTGGGCGCCGTCTCCTTTGATCGACGAGATCCGTGCCGGCGTCCTGGCGCACAGCATCGACCCCAACAACGGCGAGGACGGCGCCGACCTCAATCTGGAGCTGCTGCTCCGCCGCCCTGCAGGGCGCTACGACAATCCGCTGCTCGATTTCGCGCTCCGGCCGCGCGTGCACATCGGTGCTAGCGTCAACACGGCGGGCGACACCAGCCAAGTCTACGCCGGGCTGAGCTGGGACGTGCAACTCACGCCCAAGCTTTCGCTGGAGCTGACGTTCGGCGGCGCCTTGCACGACGGGTCGACGGGGGCCGGCGTCGATTCATACGGCTGCAGCCTAAACTTCCGCGAATCCGCCTCGCTCGGCTATGCCCTCGACGAGCGCTGGACCGTCTACGGCACGATCGCGCACATGTCCAACGCGGACCTGTGCGACGAAAACACCGGCCTCACCAGCGTGGGCATCCGGCTGGGCTACAAGCTGAAGTAGGGCCATTGTTCCGCTGTCACCGCCGGTTTCGGAGCGGCGCGGCACCCTGCACGCGGCGGAGCAAAGCGCGGGAACTTGGCGGCGGGCAATCTTGCCTCGCGCCGTGATGAAGCCTACACACGTTGGAGCGACGGGGCGCACCCACAAAGTGCGGAGCTTGCCATGGATACGCCTACCCTCAACCTCACCAAGAGCCAGTGCTACGTGGACGGCCGCTGGGTCGGTGAGCCCACGCTGCCGGTCACCAACAAGGCCACGGGCGAGATCATGACCCGCGTGCCGAGCTTCGGCGAGGCCGAGACACGGGCCGCCGTCGAAGCGGCAAGCCGTGCCCTGCCGGCCTGGTCGAAGCTGCTGGCCAAGGAGCGCTCCCGGCTGCTGCGGCGCTGGTTCGACCTCATCACCCAGAACACGCGCGAGCTGGCGCTGCTGCTGACCAGCGAGCAGGGCAAGCCGCTGGCTGAGGCCGCGGGCGAGATCGCCTACGCGGCGGGCTTCATCGAGTTCTTCGCCGAGGAGGCCAAGCGCGTCTACGGCGAGACCATCCCGAGCTTCAAGGCGGACGCCCGCATCGTGGTCATCCGGCAGCCGGTGGGTGTGGTGGCGGCCATCACGCCGTGGAATTTCCCTGCCGCCATGATCACCCGCAAGGCCGGCCCGGCGCTGGCGGTGGGTTGCACCATGGTCCTGAAGCCCGCCTCCGAGACGCCGCTGACGGCGCTGGCCCTGGCGGCGCTGGCCGAGGAGGCCGGCATTCCCAAGGGCGTGTTCAATGTCATCACAGGCAAGGCCGGCACGATCGGCAAGGAGCTCACCTCCAACACGCACGTGCGCATGCTCACCTTCACGGGCTCCACCGAGATCGGACGCATCCTGATGGCACAGTGTGCACCCACCATCAAGAAGCTGGGCCTGGAGCTGGGGGGCAACGCGCCCTTCATCGTGTTCGACGATGCCGACCTCGACAGGGCGGTGCAGGGCGCCATGGCCTCCAAGTATCGCAACGCCGGCCAGACCTGCGTGTGCGCCAACCGCCTCTACGTGCAGGAGGGCGTCTACGACGCCTTCGCCGAGAAGCTGGCCGCGGAGGTCAAGAAGATGAAGGTGGGGCCGGGCACCGCCGACGGTGTTACCACCGGGCCGCTCATCAACAAGGCGGCGGTGGAGAAGGTCGAGGAGCACGTGGCCGACGCGCTCAAGCATGGGGCGAGCGTCGTGGTGGGTGGCAAGCGCCACGCGCTGGGCGGCAACTTCTACGAGCCCACCGTGCTGGCCGACGTCACCAAGGAGATGATGGTGGCGCGGGAGGAGACGTTCGGTCCGGTGGCGCCACTCTTCAAGTTCAAGACCGAGGAAGATGTGATCGCCCAGGCCAACGACACGCCGTTCGGCCTGGCCGCCTATTTCTACGCCCGCGACCTGGGCCGGGTGTGGCGCGTCGGCGAGGCGCTGGAGTGCGGCATCATCGGCATCAACGAGGGTATCATCTCCAACGAGGTGGCGCCGTTCGGCGGCTACAAGCAGTCGGGCCTGGGCCGCGAGGGCTCCCACCACGGCATCGAGGAATTCCTGGAGACCAAATACATGCTGATGGGCGGTCTGTGAGCGCGCTGCGCGGCCCTCCCTCTCCCCGCCCATCGCCGCCCTTGCGGCATACGCCAACAGGGCAGGGAGAGGGCCGGAGTGAAGGGCAGCCAGAGACTCCGACGTCGGCATTTTGGGCTGTCCCTCACCCTAACCCTCTCCCCGCAAGCGGGGAGAGGGGATCCTGGAGGCACCTGTGACGACCGCCGACCAGTACAAGCGCCAAGCCGCCGAGCACGCCATCGCCCTGGTTGACGACGGCATGGCGCTCGGGCTCGGCACCGGTTCCACGGCGGCGCATTTCGTCGATCTGCTGGGCCGGCGCGTCAAGGAGGGCCTGAAGGTCGCGTGCGTGCCGACCTCGGAGGCCACGCGGGCGCAGGCTGAGCGCCTGAGCATTCCTCTCATCGATCTGGACAGGCAGCCGGCGCTCGACCTCACGATCGACGGGGCCGACGAGATCGACCCGGAGCTGCGCCTCATCAAGGGCGGCGGTGGTGCGTTGCTGCGCGAGAAGATCGTGGCCATGGCCTCCGGCCGCATGGTGGTGATCGCCGACCACTCCAAGCGGGTCGCGACGCTGGGCGCCTTTCCGCTCCCCGTCGAGATCGTCCGTTTCGGTGCCACGACCACGCGCAACCTGATCGAGGCGCTCGCCGCGGAGGCCGGCTGCACGGGCGAGATGGTGCTGCGCGTGCAGCCGGACGGCCAGCCGTTCGTCACCGACGGCGGCCATCTCATCCTCGACTGCGCGTTCGGCCGCATCGCTGACCCCGAGGCGCTGGACGAGGCCCTCAAGCTGGTTCCGGGCGTCGTGGAAAGCGGCCTCTTCTTAGGCGTTGCCGACGCGGCCATCGTCGCCGGCCCCGACGGGGTGGTCGTGCTGGATCGCGACAGCGAACCGCAAACCGGCTAGGTTCCGCGACTTCCCGAGTCGAGCAGAAGGTGGTGCCTCCATGACACCTGACACGACGCCTCGCATCACGTTTCGCCTCGCGCCTCGTGCGCTCGTTCCCGGCCTTCTTCTCGGTCTTTTTGGCCTCATCGTGGCGGCAAGCGTGGGAACGGCCCAAGCTCCCGACCGCGCGCGCCACGAGGCGGCGAAGGAGATGATGGTGCACTCGGGCGCGGTCAAGCAGTTCGACGAAGCCATTCCGCTGATCTTCGAGCAGATGAGCCGCAGCTTCATGACAGTGGTGCCCGACAAGGCGAAGGAGATCCGCGAGGTCTTCGACCAGCTCGTTCCCCGCTTTCTGCAACGGAAGGGCGAGCTGATCGACCAGATCGCCGCGCTCTATGCCGTGGAGCTGACCCTGGAGGAGCTCAACGCGATCATCGCTTTCTACAAGTCGCCGGTCGGGCTGAAGTTCGCGAGCGTACAGCCGAAAATCGTGCGCCAGTCGATGATCCTGGGGCAGCGGTGGGGCGAGCGCATCGGCGCCGAGCTCGAGCAGCAGGCGCGCCAGGAGTTGCGGCGCCGGGGCGTGGATTTGTGAGCCCGCCGTCGGGTACGCACAATCTCGAGGTGTCGGGACTGTGTCAGCACCTTGGTGACTGCAGGTGGCACCACTGGCGAGAGCTGCGTGGTCCCGTGCAACTGAATTGGACCGACCGCTTCATTTCCGGTCAACCGACATTCGGTACCGTTCGATATCACGTGCAAATCTGAAGAGTCGGGCGCTCTACCTGAGCAGGCAGGGCGCCCGATCTCACGTCCTGGAGGGGGAAGGGACGGTCCCGCGCGTGCGCCAGCCCTTGGGGCGGCCGGTCTGCGCACGGTGAGCAGAACCCCGGTTGCAATTGTCCTGGTTCCGCGGCGTTGCAAGCTTGTTGACAAACCTGCTGGCAAGCGGAAGCTTGGCTATTCCGGGGGAGTGCAGGGCTATGAAGGCGCGCCAGCTTATCACCAACGGATCCTATAGCCCGGATCAGCTGAAGGCGCTCGGGAAGGCTTTCGATGATGCGTGGGGTCAGATCGCACCAGCCGTCAGCAAGCGGCCGAGGGCCATAGAGGCGGCCCGTCTGAAGCTCGCAGACGTCATTCTCGGCTTGGCCAGGAACGGCAACTTTGATGCGCAGTGGCTTGCCGACACGGCAGTGCAGGTGATGCGCTCGCAGAGCATGCGATCGTAGCAAGGCAACTCCAAGTCGAGACATTCATCGGTTTGATTTAGGGGCCTTCTCCTCTGCGCGCGATGCCAACTGCTCGTAGCTTTCCGCAATCTCGAGCATCGTCTTTTTGGCGTCCGGATCATCGAGCTGATCCGCTGCGGCGCGTGCGTCCTGAGCCAGCTGGCGCCAATGCTTCGGGTCGTCTTTCAGCGGGGTATGGGCCATGGCTGGAGTTAACACCGCCACCCTGGCCGGGTTCCAGACAGACAATCACTGAGAAAGGCTCAGTTGGAGCCTTTCGGGCGGGCCTCGGCGCGGCGGGCCAAGCGCTCGTACGCTTCCGCAATCTTCAGCATGATTTGGCGGGCCTGAGGATCGGTCATCTCGACTGCAACCGCGCGCGCCTCGGCCGCCAACGCCCACCACCGGGACGGATTATCTCGGTCCGGCGGCATCCTTGCTGCTTCCCCCAACGCCCATGCGGTGTGACCATCGAGAACGTGCGTGCGTCGGGTTAGGTTCCCTGCAGTGTATCGGAAGCTCCGCCCTTCGAGACGGCCGCCGGCGCCCCGGCTGGCCCAGGGGCGGGCAACCCAACGACCAGCATGGACAGTTTTCGAGCCTCCATGACGGCCTATCAAAAAGGCGGCAAAGTGAAGCGTCAAGGGCATTTTGCCGGCTGTGACAGCAAGAGCGCGGTCACACGTGGTGACCGCTTGCGCTCGCTTGCGCATCGCCAACGCCGAGAGCATCTTCACGTGCCACGGAACGTTACGCCCCCACCGCGAGCATCCGAGCGATGAGCCAATACGACTTCGATCTCTTTATCATCGGCGGCGGCTCCGGCGGCGTGCGGGCGGCGCGCGTCGCGGGGCAGCACGGGGCCAAGGTGGCGATTGCCGAAGAGTATCGCTTCGGCGGCACCTGCGTGATCCGTGGCTGCGTGCCCAAGAAGCTGCTTGTCTATGCCAGCCGCTTCCGCGACGACTTCGAGGACGCGGCCGGGTTCGGCTGGACGGTGGAAGGCACGCGCTTCGATTGGCCCACGCTGATCGCCAACAAGGACAAGGAGATCGCGCGGCTCGAAAGCGCCTACCGCCGCACCGTGGGCAACGCGGGCGCCACCGTGTTCGATACCCGCGCCACCCTCGTGGACCCGTACACCGTGGCGCTGGCGGGCGACAGGCGCAACGTCACGGCGCGCGTGATCCTGGTGGCCAGCGGCGGCCATCCTGTGAAGCCCGACATCCCCGGCGCCGAGCACGCCATCACCTCCAACGAGGCGTTCCATCTGAAGGAGCTGCCCGCCTCCATCCTGATCGTGGGCGGGGGCTATATCGCCGTGGAGTTCGCAGGCATCTTCAGCGGCCTGGGGTCCAGAACCACGCTCGCCTACCGCGGCGAGAAGGTCTTGCGCGGGTTCGACGACGACCTGCGCAGCGGCCTGATGGAGGAGATGGCCAAGCGCGGCATCGACGTGCGAGTGAAATTCGATCCAGCGTCCATCGCCAAGAGCGGCCGCGGGTACGCGGTCACCATGAATGACGGCGCTGTCGTGGAGGCCGCCTGCGTGATGTTCGCGACCGGTCGCACGCCGAGCACCAGGGGGCTCGGCCTGGAGAGCGCGGGCGTGAGGCTCGGCCCTGTGGGACAAATCCTGGTGGATGCGCAGTCGCGCTCCTCGGTGCCCAGCATCTACGCCGTGGGCGATGTGACCGACCGGGTGAACCTGACGCCGGTCGCCATCCGCGAGGGCCACGCGTTCGCCGACACGGTGTTCGGCAGCAAGCCGTGGAGCGTCAGCCACGAGCTCATTCCGACGGCGGTATTCTCGACGCCCGAGATCGGCACCGTCGGGCTGCCGGAGCACATCGCCTGCCAGCGCTATCCGAGGCTCGACATCTATCGCGCCCGCTTCCGGCCCATGAAGCACACGCTGTCGGGGCGCGACGAGCGCGTCCTCCTGAAGCTCCTGGTGGACGGCGACACCGACAAGGTCGTGGGCTGCCACATCCTGGGGCCGGACGCCGCCGAGATTGTGCAGATGGCGGCGATCGCCCTCAAGATGGGCGCCACCAAGGCCGACTTCGACGCTACGGTGGCGTTGCATCCGTCGATTGCCGAGGAGCTGGTGACCATGCGCGAGAAGGTGCCGGCACCGCATCCGCCGCCGCCGAAGGTGCCGCCGCCTGAGAAGAAGGGCTACGATGAGACGGCTTGAGGGACGCATCGCACTTGTCACCGGCGCCGCCTCCGGCATCGGCCGCGCCACGGCACAGGTGCTCGCCGAGGAGGGCGCCCACGTCTACGTGGCCGACGTGAACGGTGTCGGTGCTGAGGCCGCTGCGGCCGAGATGGCGGCAGCCGGCCTGGCGGCGCAGGCCGTCACAGCCGACGTCTCTCTGGGCCAGGACGTGACTGCGATGTTCCGCGCAGTGGAGAGCCGTCACGGCCGCCTCGACGTGCTGGTCAACAACGCCGGCCTCAACGTCGGCGGCGATTTCCGCCACCTCTCCGACGCCGACTGGGTGAGGATCCGCGAGGTGAACCTGGACGGCGTGGTGCGGGTGGCGCGCGACGGCTTCGCCCTGCTCAAGGCCTCCGGGCGCGGCTCGCTTATCAATGTGGCCTCGATCATGGCGCACCGCGGCCTGCGCCCGCTCACGGCCTATTCGGCCACGAAGGGTGCGGTGACAGCCCTCACCCGCGGGCTCGCCGTGGAGTACGCGCCCTTCGGCATCCGCGTGAACGCGCTCTGCCCCGGCTTCGTCCACACCGCGCTCACCGCGCGGGCGCTGCGCAGCCCTGCCATCGAGAAGGCGCTGGTGGAGTCCACCGCCCTGCGCCGTCTGGGCCGCCCCGAGGAGGTCGCCAGGGCGGCCCTGTTCCTCGCCAGCGACGAGGCCTCCTATGTCACCGGAGCGGAGCTGGCGGTTGATGGCGGCATGTCGGCGGCGCTGTGACGAGGGAGAGCGTGAAGGGGAGCCCATGCTGAGCAACGAACGGCTGATCCGCGTCCAGTGGGGCGACTGCGACCCTGCGGGCATCGTCTTCTATCCCCGCTACTTCGAGTGGGTCGACGCCTCCACCATCCTGCTGTTCGAGAAGGCCACCGGGCTCACCAAGATCAAGATGCTGGAGAGGTACGGCGGCGCCGGCCTCGCGCTGCTGGAGGCGCGCGCCGCCTTCAAGGTTGCCTCCCAGTACGGCGACGACATCAGAATCGCGACGCGCGTTACCGAGTTCCGGCGCACCGTCTTCCTGGTGGAGCACCGGGTCACCAGGGCGGATGGGACGCTTGCGCTGGAGGCCTTCGAGACCCGGCTGTGGACCGTGCGTGATCCCGCCACCGGCCGCATCAGGGCTGGCGAGATGCCCGCTGAGATCGTCGCTGCCTTCCAGGCACCGGGGTCTGACCCCTCGCCTCTGCGGTCGAGTTGAACCTGCAGGTTGGTGGCGAGGGGGCTGACCCCGTCCGACCGAGGCGAGGGGTCTGACCCCGCCAATGGGATGCGGCCCGCGAGCACGTGGTCAGGGCGGCGCGGCGGGGCTACAGTGGGAATGGACCACAGCCACGAGACGGCCGGCTCGCCGGAGAAGGGGTCAGACCCCTGGCCACAACCGAATTGTGCGATATCGACAAGGCCTCGGCCAGGGGTCTGACCCCGGCAGCCAACGGCCGCGTGCAGATCCTGAAAGGAGCTCCCATGCCTGACAACATCGCCCCCTACCGCGCCGACGAGGTCGGCAGCCTGCTCCGCAGCGTCCCACTGAAGGACGCGCGCGCCAAGCACGAGAAGGGCGAGGCCACCGCGGCGCAGCTGGCGGCCGTCGAGGACGACGAGATCAGGAAGATCGTGCGGAAGCAGGAGGAGGCAGGCCTCAAGCTCGCCACCGACGGCGAGTTCCGCCGCTCCTGGTGGCACTTCGATTTCTTCGGCGGGCTCAACGGCGTCGAGATCTATCAGGCCGAGCAGGGCATCCAGTTCAAGGGCGTGCAGACCTCGGCGCGCGCGGTGCGCGTGATGGGCAAGCTGGATTTCCCCGCCGACCACCCGCACCTGGAGCACTTCAAGTTCCTCAAGGCCACAACCAAGGTCACGCCGAAGATGACCATCCCCGCCCCGCCGGTGCTGCACCTGCGCAATGGCCGCAACGCCGTCAGCTCGGGCATCTACCCGGAGATGGGCGCCTTTTTCGACGACCTCGGCACCCTCTACGGCAAGGCGATCAAAGCCTTCTACGACGCCGGCTGCCGCTATCTGCAGCTCGACGATACAACCTGGGGCTATCTCTGCTCCGCTGACGAGCGCGAGAAGGTGAGGGCGCGCGGCGAGGACGTTGACGCGCTGCCCGGGATCTATGCCAAGACCATCAACGCGGCCCTGAAATCGAAGCCCGCCGACATGGTGGTCACCACGCATGTCTGTCGCGGCAACTTCCGCTCCCGCTGGATCTCGGAGGGCGGCTACGAGCCGGTGGCCGAGGTCCTGCTCGGTGGCATCGACTACGATGGCTACTTCCTGGAGTACGACACCGATCGCGCCGGCGGCCTCGAGCCGCTGCGGTTCCTGCCCAAGGGCAAGAAGCGCGTGGTGGTGGGCCTGGTCACCTCCAAGACCGGTGCGCTGGAGAAGAAGGACGACATCAAGCGCCGCCTCGACGAGGCAGCCAAATATGCGCCGCTGGAGCAGCTCTGCCTCTCGCCCCAGTGCGGCTTCGCCTCCACCGAGGAGGGCAACGACATCACCGAGGAGGAGCAGTGGGCCAAGCTGCGGCTGGTCGTGGATGTTGCGCGTGATGTGTGGGGTGATTGACCGCTGGCTGCGGGCTGGGGGTCCGTCACAATTCGATACAGTTGAGGCAAAGTTGCGCAAGAGTCTTGCCGCAGAGTTCTCATGACACGACGCCCTCTCCTCACGCGGGCCGCGTGTCAGGGGGAAAGGTCATGCGCGGGCGGCCCGCGCCATTGCGCATGGCTGCCGTTTGCGGCTCGTCAACGGGCGTGTTGGCGAGCCGCAACTCTCCCTGCCGGGGCTGCGAGAGCCCGGTCGCTGCCTGTTCGAGGCTCCATTCAGTGCAGGCCCTGGTCCCCTCTCCCGACTGGGGCCTTTTTTCTGAGAAGGGTTTCAGGCCAGGTGCTTGCTACCCTTGGGCTCCTATTAAACACCGATCCTGTCCCTACCCCGGCCGGCCGTGCTCACCAGGAAGCCGGAGTTAGTCGATCAGGATCGCCAACCAGCTAATATGCCCCCACCAGGGCAATTCGGGCAATGGAGAGCCGGGTCAGGCCCGACGCGGGATCGGCCCGAAGGCCGGCGGTGGGATGCGGCGTCGGCAGGCGTTCTCGGATGAGGAGGCGGTGGAGCCGACCCTGGTAGGCGGGACCCTTTGATACTGAGCAGGATACCCTGGCGAAAATTGAGTGCACGTCTAATATGCGCGCCATGACAGGGATCGCGGGACTCACAAGCGGGGCGCTGCGCGGGCTGGCGGGCCCCAAGGCGGAGAAGACCCTGTCACTCGCCCTGCAGGGTGGCGGCGCGCACGGGGCGTTCACCTGGGGCGTGCTCGACGCCATCCTGGAGGACGGACGGCTCGCCATCGAGGCCATCACGGGCGCCAGTGCCGGGGCCGTCAACGCCGTGGTCCTGGCCGAAGGCTGGCTCGAGGGCGGCCCGGACGGCGCCCGCGAGCAGCTCAGCCAGTTCTGGCAGCGTGTCAGCCTCGACGGAGCGCTCCCGGCCCCGCAACGACAGCTGTTCAACCTGCTGCTCGGCAGTTGGCACCTGGACGGGTCGCCGGTGCACCTGTGGCTCGATGCCTGGACGCGGGTGCTCAGCCCCTCCGAGCGGAACCCGCTGGATATCAACCCGCTGCGGGACGCCTTGAAGGAGCTGATCGACTTCGAGCGCGTGCGCGCGTGCCTGGCAACCCAGCTCTTCATCTCGGCCACGCATGTGCACACCGGCAAGGTCAAGGTGTTCGAGCGCGCGGAACTCACCGCCGATCACGTACTGGCGTCGGCCTGCCTGCCCACCATCTTCCAGGCGGTCGAGATCGACGGCGAGCCCTACTGGGACAGCGGCTATGTCGGCAATCCCGCCCTGTTCCCGCTGTTCTCTCAGGCGCACTCCGACGACATCCTGCTGGTGCAGATCAACCCCATCGAGCGGCACGAGACGCCGCGCACCGCCTCCGAGATCCAGAACCGGCTGACCGAGATCACCTTCAACGCCAACCTGCTGGGCGAGCTGCGCGCCATCGAGTTCGTGCGGCGGCTGATTGACGCCGGCAAGCTGTCGAGGGGCGATTACAAGCGCGTGCGGATGCACCGTATCGCGGGCGGGGAGGAGCTGGCGGCGTTCGCAGCCTCCTCGCGCCTCACCGCCGAGTGGTCGTTCTTCAACGAGCTGAAAGACCTGGGGCGTTCGGCAGCGGCCCGTTGGCTGGCCGCCAACTACGACGCGATCGGTGCGCACGCGACGCTGGACCTGAGGGCGGCCTACGGGTGAGCCGCGGCATTTCGGCAGTCGGGCTTCGGCAGTCGCACAAGCGGCGACACTCGACTGGCGGTTGCCGACTGCCGGGCGGGTCAACACCTGGCTGGGGCGGTCTCACCCCAGCTCTGCGCCCGTGACGCGCCAGATCGCATCGCCCACATCGTCCGCCACCAGCAGCGAGCCATCGGGACCCAGCGTGACGCCGACCGGCCGGCCATAGGACACCTTCTCGTCCGGTGCGAGGAAGCCCGACAGGATATCCCGCGGCGGCCCGGCGGGCAGCCCGTTCACGAACGGGATGAAGAGGACCTTGTAGCCGCTCAGCGTGCTGCGATTCCACGAGCCGTGCTGGCCGATGACCATGCCGTCGGGAAAGCCCGGAAGCGTGCCGGCCGGTAGCCAGCAAAGACCGAGCGACGCGGTGTGACCGCCGAGCGCGTAGTCCGGCGTGATGGCCGTGGCAACGGCGGCCGGGTTCTGCGGCACCCGATCGTCCACCGTCTGCCCCCAGTAGCAGTAGGGCCAGCCGTAGAAGCCGCCGTCGCGGACCGATGTCAGATAGTCCGGCGGTGTCTCGTCGCCGAGCCCGTCGCGCTCGTTGACCACTGTCCACAGCGCGCCGGTTTGCGGCTCCCATGCGAGGCCCACCGGGTTGCGCAGACCACCGGCGAAGATGCGGCTCTCGCCGCTCGCCAGATCGAGCTCGTAGACGGCAGCCCGGCCTTCCTCGACCGCCATGCCGGTCTCGGCGATATTGCTGAGCGAGCCCACGCCGGCATAGAGCTTCCGGCCGTCGGGGCTCGGCAGCAAGCTCCGCGTCCAATGCCCACCTGACTTGAACCGGGTCAATGTGCGGCCTGGAGCCGCAATGCGGTCGGCGCCCGGCACATACGGGAAGGCCACCACACCGTCGGTGTTGCCGACGTAGAAGGTGTCTCCCACCAGGGCCATGCCGAACGGCTGGTTCAGCCCCTCCATGAAGATGTCCCTCTTTTCGGCGACGCCGTCGCCATCCCTGTCACGCAAAAGCGTGATGCGATTGGCGCTGACACCCATGGCGCCCGCACGCCGCATCGTGGCTTGCATCGCGGAGTGGAACACGCTCCTCACCGGACCGGGGACCTGCGTCGCCTCGGCAATGAGGACGTCGCCATTGGGCAGCACGTAGATCCAGCGTGGATGCTTCAGGCGGGTCGCGAAGGCATTGACCTCGAGCCCCGGCGCCGCCACCGGCTTCTGCCCTTCGGCCCACCCTTTGGCGGTGGGCATTTTGAGCGTCGGGATGGCGCCCTGCGGCTTCGCCGCCGGTATCGCTGGCGTGCTGCCCCAGGCGGCCTCGTGTGCCGCCCCCTGCATCCCGCGCCACAGCAGCGCGGCGGCGCCGACCAGCGCGACGATCCGCGCGAAGATTGCGGAAAAGCTCATCCAACTCCCCTGCTCGATTGCGAACGTCGGGCCCCGGGTCCGCACCATGCACAATTTGGATCGGCGTAGCAGCTGAATAAGCCCGAGAAGTCCCTCATCAGGTCCGCACCAGCGGGACGCCGATGGCGTCCGGCGCGACGAAGCCGTCTCTGCCACACGATTGACCGCCACCCGGCGATAGTCTACGGCCCACGCGGCCAACCGAGGGAGAGAGCCCGTGCCGACGCGGTGGATGATCTATGGCGCCAACGGCTATACGGGCGAGCTGATTGCACGGGAAGCGGTCAGCCGCGGCTTGAAGCCTGTACTGGCAGGCCGAACGGCGGCCAAGGTGGAACAGCTGGCTGCGAGCCTCGACTTGCAGGCGCGCGTCTTCGATCTCGCTGATGCGACGGCCATCTCGCGAGGTGTCGACGGGATGGGGCTTGTCCTCCATTGTGCGGGACCGTTCTCGGCAACTGCCGCGCCTATGATGGCGGCCTGCCTCGCCATGCGCGCCCACTACCTCGACATTACCGGCGAGATCAGCGTGTTCGAGCATGCGCGGACACTGGACGCGGCGGCGCGGGCGGCGGGCATCGTCGTGTGTCCGGGAGTGGGCTTCGATGTGATCCCCACTGACTGTGTCGCGGCGACGCTCAAGGCCGCTCTGCCCGATGCGACGCACCTGGCGCTGGGGTTTGACTCCCGCTCAGGCTTCTCCCCCGGAACCGCGAAGACCTCGGTCGAAGGCCTCGCGCAGGGCGGCAAGGTGCGCCAGGACGGGCGTATCATCGCCGTCCCGCTCGCCTACAGGACCCGGCGCATCGATTTCGGCGATGGCGAGAAGCTTGCCGTGACAATTCCTTGGGGCGACGTCTCGACAGCCTACGCAACGACGGGCATCCCCAACGTCGAGGTCTACATTCCAGGCTCGCCCGCGATGATTGCACGGTTGCGCCGCGCCAACCGGTTCAAGTGGCTGATCGGCATGGGCCTGGCACAGCGATTCATGAAGCGACGCATCGACAGCACTGTGAGGGGCCCCTCTGCTGCCAAGCGCGACGCGCAGCCCACCTTCGTGTGGGGGGAGGTTACGAATGCGCGAGGCGACAAACGCACCGCTCGCATCAAAACGGCAAACGGCTACAGCCTGACAGTGACAGGCGCGCTGGCCGTGGTGGAGCACCTGTTGGCGAACAGCGTGCAGGGTGGCGCCTACACGCCCGCCAAACTGATCGGTCCCGATCTTGTCACGCGCCTGCCGGGCTCAGGTCCTGTGCAGATGGCCTGAGGAAGTCGCGATGCGTCGCCGCAGCGGTGTCGCGCCAGGAGCTGAATTCCAGGTGCCGACGCACCGGGCAAGCTGACCCGAGCGGATGTTGAGCCGTCACGGATACTGAAGGCTTCCTTGATGCCGGCCTCCCAGGTAGGCCGCCACAACGTCCGGATTGTTGAGCACTTCGTCCGGCGCGCCCGTTGCTAGTGTGCGGCCGTAGTTGAGTACGTGCACGCGGTCGGCCAGGTCGGCGACCATCTGCATGTCATGCTCGATCCAGACCATGGGCAACTTCAGGTCGTACTTGATGCGCAGAATGAAGCGGGCAAGGTCATCGCGCTCGTCGCGCGTCAGGCCGGCGGACGGCTCGTCCAGGAGCAGCAGCGACGGCTCCAGCGCCAGAGCGCGGGCGAGGCCGACAATCTTCTGGATGCCGAAGGGTAGCGCCCCGGCATGCGCGTGCCGGACACCTTCCAGCTCAACGAGCTCGATAATGCCCTCGACAACCTCGCGGTGTGTCACCTCCTCACGCCGAACCGCTGGCGAGAACAGCATGCGCTGGAGGGGGTTGGTGATCAGTCGCGCATGCCGCCCGGTCATGATGTTGTCGAGCACGCTCATGTGCGGGAACAGCTCGACGTGCTGGAAGGTGCGCGCAATCCCGAGCCGGGCCACTGCGCGCGGCGAAAGGTCAGAAATGTCACGCCCGCGACAGAGGATTCGGCCTTCGCCCTTGTAGATGCGGCTGATGCAGTTGAAGGCGCTGGTCTTGCCTGCGCCGTTGGGGCCGATCAGCGCGAACAGCTCGCCCGCCTCCACCGCGAACGACAGCCCTTCCAGCACGGTGAGGCCGCCGAAGCGCAGGTTCAGGTTCTCGACCTCCAGCTCAGCCATACCACCTCCGGCTGCGGCGGTATTGCTTCACGTCGCGGTAGCTGCGGCGCGCGCCGCCACTGGCCTGGCCCAGATAGAACTCCTGGATGTCGGGATGGTCCCGCAGGCGCGCACTGTCGCCATCAAGCACGATACGGCCGTTCTCCAGCACGTAGCTGTAGTCGGCGACGGCGAGCGCAACCGCCGTACTCTGCTCCACCAGCATCACGGTGATACCGAGCTCGCGCTTGATCTCCACGAGCCGGGCCATCAGGTCGTCCACCGCCACCGGCGCCAGACCCAGCGACAGCTCGTCCACCAGCAGCAGCTCCGGCTTGCATACCAGCGCCGAGGCGATCGCCAGCATCTGCCGCTCGCCGCCAGACAGAAGCCCGGCTATACGGTGGCGCAGATCGGCAAGGCGTGGGAAGAACTGGGCAACGCGCTCCTCGCGCCGCCGGCGCTCGGCGGTGCTCTCGCGTGGGCCCGCCGGCACCGCGAGGTTCTCGGCGACCGTGAGGTTGGGGAAGGCCTTGTCGCGCTCCGGAACCAGGGCGATGCCGGCGCGCGAGATGCGGTGTGGCTCGCTGTTTTCGATGCGCCGGCCCTTGAAGCGGATGCCGCCCTCGGTGACGCGGGCGTCGTCGATGCCGTGAAAACCGGAGATGGCGCGCAGCAGCGTGGTCTTGCCGGCGCCGTTGGTGCCGAGGATGCCGACGATCCTCCCCTGCGGGACCGCGAGCGAGATGCCCTGCACCGCGGTGATGGCGCGCTGGTAGACGACCTCCAGCTTGTCGACGGCGAGCAACGGCCCAGGGATCTCGCTCATCGGGACCGCCCCGCCATGGGCCGGTGCTTGAACGGCCACATCAGAAAGTAGGTCTGGACGCGACGCCAGATGCCGACGAGGCCCAACGGCTCCAGAACCAGGAACAGGATCATGACCGCGCCGAAGGCGGCGTAGTTCACAGCGAATAGGGCCCCGGCGTAGCGCTGGGCGCCGGGCAGCGCACGCAAGGCGGCCTCGATGCCGTAGGGGAACAGGGTGACGAAGGTGGCGCCCAGGATCGCGCCCAGAAGGGAGCCCATGCCGCCGATGATGATCATTGCCACGTATTGGATCGACAGGAACAGGGAGAACGCCTCGACCGACACGAAGCCGCGATAGTAAGCGAACAGTGCACCCGCCAGCGCGGCGAGCGCCGAGGAGATGACGAAGGCCAGGAGCTTGTGGGCGGCCACGCCGATGCCCAGCGCCTCGGCCACCGTCTCGTTGGCGCGGATGGCAGCCCAGGCGCGGCCCGTGCCGGCGCGCAGCAGGTTGAGGCAGAGAAGAAGCGTGGCGGCAGCCGCGCCGCCCAGCACGAAATACCAGGTGCGTCCGCTGGTCATGGCGAAGCTGCCGATCGTCGGCGGGTCAATGACGATGCCGGTGGAGAAGCCGCGCTTGGTCTCGTACTCACCGCCGAGATAGACAACGAGGAAGTGCAAGGCGAGCGTGCTCACCGCCAGATAGAGGCCGCGCAGCCTGAGCGACGGCAGCCCGAAGATGACGCCCAGCAGCGCACCGACCAGCGCGGCGGCCGGCAGGGTGAGCCAGAACGGCGTCTGCAGCTCCTTGAACAGGATGCCGACCGTGAAGGCCCCGGCCGCCATCAGCCCGGCGTGGCCCAGCGACACCTGTCCGGCGTAGCCGGTGAGAAGCATCAGCGCGAGGGCGCCGATGGAGGCGAGGAGCACCTGATTGGCGAGATCGAGGAGGAACGCAGACGCCAGAAACGGAAACAGGGCCAGCACAGCGAGCAGCGCGGCCAGGGCTCCGCGCTCCGTGCGCGACTGGAGCAGCGCCAGGTCCTGCGCATAGCCAATGCGGAAGTAGCCGCTGGCGTGCGGTCGCCTAGACACGGTCAAGCTCCTCGCGTGTGCCGAACAGCCCCCACGGTCGCACGACCAGCATCGCGATCAGCACCAGGAACGGCACCACCTCGGAGAGCAGCGGGTCGACGTAGTGGATCAGCAGCACCTCGGCGGTGGCGACGATGAGGGAGCCGGCCAACGCGCCGACGAGGCTGTCGAGCCCGCCCACCAGGGCCGCTGGGAACGCCTTGAGCCCGATGATGGCCATGGTTTGGTCGAGCCCGGAGTCGAGGGCGATCAGGATGCCGGCGAGCGCCCCCGTGAGCGTGGAGAGGCCCCAGGCGAGCGCATAGACGGCGTGGAGATTGATGCCGCGCTGGGCGGCGAGCAGCGGGCTCTGGCCGGCGGCACGCATGCGCAGGCCCCAGCGGCCGAAGCGCAGGAAGGCGAAGAGCGCGCCGTAGACCAGCGCCGTCGCTGCCACCAGCATGGCGGCGCACAGCGAGATGCGCGCCCCGCCCGGCAGGGCGATGGCGAAGTTGGTGATTTCCAGCCGCTGCGCCGGATACTGCTGCTGCGCGGACCAGATGAGCACCATCAACCCGCGCAGCAGGATGCCGAGCGCGACCGTGGTCAGCACGGCGGCCAGCACCATCTCGCCTGTCATCTTACGCATGAGGAACAGGTAGACCAGCACGCCCACGAGCAGGCTGAGCCCGACCGCCGCGGCGATGGCGATGAGCCAATGGCTGCTGAACGATGCCGCTGTCATCACGAGCAGATAGGCGCCGAGCATCATCAACTCGCCGTGGGCCAGGTTGAGCACCCGGCTCACGCGGTAGACGAGCACGTAGCCGCACGCGATCAGCGCGTAGATGGCGGCCAGCACCACGATGTTGACGGCGAGCTGCATGGTCGACCCTGCGTGCGCGGCCCCCTCTCCCCGCTTGCGGGGAGAGGGTCGGGGTGAGGGGCAGCCACAGCAGCTGACGTCGGTGTCTTTTGCTGCCCCTCACCCTAACCCTCTCCCCATGCCCGAAGCGAGCATGGGGAGAGGGAACGATCACTTCACCTCGAACACGCTCCAGTCCTTCACGCGCACGATCCCGGCCTTGGCCGTATCCCACCGATACACGCGGTAGTACTGGCGCGTGCGGAAGTGGTTGTCCTTGGTCCATTCGATGGGGCCGCCGCGCAGGCCCTTGGTGTCCACCTTGAGGCTGGACATGGCCGCGGTGAGCTTCTCGGGCGTAGCTGGCCAGCCCGCCGACTTCAGCGCCGCCTCGATCACCATGCCGGCGATCCAGCCCTCGGCCATCTGCTGGGGCGGATAAGGCACGCCCGCCTTCTTGGCAGCCTCGGCGATCTCCTTGTGGATCGGCAGGTCATCCTGGAACAGCGCATTGGCACCGACCACGTAGAACTTGCCGTCCTTGAGACGCGCGAGTTCGCCCTCGGCCTCCAGGTGCGACCAGGCGATGTAGTCGCCCTCCCAGCCGAGGCGGCGCAGGGCCTCCAGCGTGCGCACCTGCGTCACCCACGGCGCCCAGGAGAACACCCAGTTGGCTCCCGCATCCTTGAGCTTGGTGGCGAACGGCGTGTAGTCGGGCGTCGGCGGCGGGATCACCTCGTTGCCGATCACGGTCATACCGAACCCCGGCGCCTGCGACGCGGCGAAATCCATCTCGCCCCTCGACACCGGGATGGCCATGGCCGAGAAGCCGATCTTCACCGGCTCCTTGGCCGTCTCCTTGACGAAGGCCAGGGTGGCGCGGCTGTCGTAGTTGGCCGCGAACGCCGTGGTGCAGAACTGCAGGGCGGCGGCGGGCGGGTAGACGTCCTTCGGGCACACCGAGGCGGCAAACAGGAGCGGCACGCCGGCACGCTTCGACTCGGCCACCACCGGCGCGTAAGTCGAGGACAGGCTGGCGTTGATGAGCAGGATCACGTTGTCCTGCGTGATGAGCTTCTTGGCGTTGGCGGTTGCCTTGCCGGGCTCGGCCGAATCGTCCTGCAGGATCAGGTTGACCTTCTTGCCGCCGATGCCGCCCGCCGCATTGACGCGATCGAGATAGACGCGCAGCGCCTCGATGGCAGGGGCGTAGGTGCTGGCGGGCGGGCCGGTCAGCGCGCCCGTCAGGCCGATGTTATAGGTGTCCTGCGCGGAAGCGGGCCATGCGAGCATCGCCGCCACGAGGGTGGCGGCCAGTTTACGAAGCATCGTCTTCTTCCTCCCAAATGCCTGGTTGCTTGCTTCTTGCAGTCGTGCTGCCGGCCTCAAGCCAGTACGTCCGCCACGCTCTCGGCCAGCAGTCGCTCCTCCCCGTCGGCGTACATCTCCTCCACCAGCGGCTTGAACCGCTCGTACATAGCCTTGCGCTTGACCTTGCGCGTTGGCGTCACCGGCTCTCCCTCCGCCTCGGGATCGAGGGCCTTGGGCAGGATGCGGAACGCCTTGATCTGCTCGACGCGCGCCAGTTGCGCGTTGGCCTTGTCGACCTCGCGCTGGACGAGCTCCTGTATCCGCGGATGCTGCGCCAGGCTGGTGAAGCCGGTGTAGGCCACCTCGTGGGCGCGGGCCCAGTCGGCCACCGTGTCGAAGTCGATCTCGACGACCGCAACCAGGTACTTGCGCGCGTGGCCGAACACGACCGCCTCGGCAAGATAGGGGCTCGCACGCAGCGCGTTCTCGATGAACGAGGGCGAGACGGTCTTGCCGCCGGAGGTGACGATGAAATCGCGCGCGCGGTCCACGAGACGCAGGGCGCCATCGCGCCATTCGCCGACGTCACCCGTGCGCATCCAGCCGTCGGCGCCGAGCACTCCCTGGGTGGCGTCCGGGCTGTTCCAGTAGCCTTCGAACAGGTCCGGCGAGCGCACCAGGATCTCACCGTCGTCGGCGAGTCTCACCTCGAAGCCCTCCGGTACTGTGCCAACGTCGCCAGGACGCGGGAAAGGCCCGCGCTGTCCGGCGATGATGCCGCCCGCGGTCTCGGTCTGGCCGTACATCTCACACACGTTGACGCCTAGCATATGCCAGACCGCCATGGTTTCGGCCGGCAGCGGCGCGCCGCCGGACACCACCAACTCCAGGCGGTCGAGACCGATCTTGTTGAGCACCGGACGGAACACGAGCGCGCGCCACAGCGCATGCACGAGCGCAGGGCTCCCGCCTGCCTGGCCGGACCAGCGGCGCCGTGCATGCTGGCGCGCAAAAGAGGCGGCGCGATTGTAGATGACGCGCTTCAGCGCCGAGGAGCTCCCCACCCGCACCAGCACGTTGGCGGCCATCTTCTGCAGGTAGCGTGGCACGGTGAACAGCACGGTCGGAGCCGTCTCGAACAGCGTCTCGGGAAGGTCCTCCGCCGTCTCGCCGATGTGCGGGACCAGTTGCGTGATCAACGGCAGTGTGACGGCGATGTCTCTGCCGAGGACATGGCACAGCGGGAGATAGGCAACGGTGCGGTGAGGCTTCGCGACCAGCGTGGGATACTGTGCGGCAACCGTGCGAGTTGCCGCAAGATGCCTGCCGTGCGTTACGAGTGCGCCCTTGGGGTCACCCGTGGTGCCGGAGGTATAGACAATGAACGCCGGCTGCTCGGGACGGACCTTGTCGACCTCGCTGCGGAGCCAGTCCAGATCCGCATCACGGCGTGCCTTGAGCAGACTGTCGAAGGCGACGACCTTCTCGTGGCTGAACGCGAACAGTGCCGTGTCGTCGATGACGAGGATGCGCCGCAACGCCGGCAGCCGGTCAAGCAGCGGCAGGATGCGGTCGACGTACTCCTGGTCCTCGGCGATGAACAGCACCGCCCCGCCATCCCGCATCTGGTGCTCGACCTCCGGCGCGGAGGCCGTCGGATAGATGCCGTAGACGATGGCTCCCAGCGCTTGCGCGGCCTGATCGCAGACCAGCCATTCCTCGCACACGTCGGCCATGATGGCGACGCGGTCGCCGGCGCGCAATCCCTCCGCCGCCAGCGCCTTGGCGGTTCGCGCCACCATCTCGGCATAGTCGCGCCACGTCCGTTCGCGATAGATGCCGCGCTGCTTGGCGCGGAAGGCGACCTCGCCAGGGGTCAGTCGCGCACGCTCCAGCAGGAGGCCCGGCGCGGTCATGCGGCGGAGCTCATCGGCGGATCGGAGCCTGGCGGCGGTGCCACTCATGACGTGTGTAGCGCCTCAACGTTTCGGTGAGTCCTCCGGCCAAGCGAGACCGTTGGCGACAAGCTCGGCAAAGCCGTTCGCGATGCGGTGATGGTCCCTGTCCCGGTCGGCCTCGCGCCAGTTGATGGCGGCGTTGCACATGCCGAGCACCGCCAGCATGGCGAGCCGTGCGTCGGTCCCGGGCCTGATGCTGCCGTCGTCGATGCCGGCCTGGATCACCTGCTCGAAGATGCGCTCGATGCGCCGGCTCTTGCGGCCGACGCGCCTGCGGCTCGCGTCCGGCAGGTAGCGGCGCTCGTTGATGAACACCCGCACGTAATCCGGCATCGTCTCGATTGGCGTAAGGTGCGAGCCGATCAGAAGCCTCAGCTTCTCCAGCGGTGGCACGTCCATCCGCATCACACGCTCGGCGGCCTCGACGAAACCGTCCGTGCCGCGCGCGCAAACCTCTTCCAGCGCCGCTTCCTTGGAGGGGAAATAGTAGTAGAGGCTCGCCTGCCGCATGCCGAGCACGTCGGCGATCGCCTGCGTGGTGGTGCCGTGATAACCCCGCTCCGCGAAGACGCGCGCGGCAGCATCGATGATCTCGTCGGCGCGCCGCAGCACCCGGCTGTTGCGGACGAAGCGCGCGCGAGGCGTATGGGTGGTCACGAGCCGATCCTGCTTCCCGAGCCTCAGTCCTACTTGCCCTATACAACTATAGAATCTATACGTCTATGGAAAACCAACCCAGCGAGGAACCCATGCCGACAGCGGCAGAGCAGCGCCCGCCCTTTCGGGCCGATCACGTCGGCAGCCTGTTGCGGCCCAAGACGCTGCGCGAGGCGTTCCGCCACCACGCCCGAGGCGAGCTGAGCGCCGCCGCGTTCATGGACATCCAGGACAATGCAATCCGGGACGCGGTGCAGCTGCAGGAGGATGCCGGCCTTCAGGTCGTCACCGACGGCGAGTTCCGTCGCAGCTCCTACTGGGGCCGGTTCGTGGAGCGCTGCAATGGCTTCGAGATCAAGCCGGCCGCGTTCAAGTTCCGCGACGAGCACGGTCACGAGGCCGATTTCACCGCGACCTATGCGTCTGCCAAGCTCTCGCGCACGCAGCCGCTCGCCACCGACGAGTTCGCCTTCCTCAAGCAGGTGACGAAGGTGACGCCGAAGATCACCATGCCGGCGCCTTCCACCATGCACTTCTACCGGTGCACGGCCTTCGCCGATCCGAAGGTCTATGCAGATGCCAAATCCTTCTTCGCCGACCTCGCCGCCATCTACCGGCAGGAGATCGCCGACCTCGCCAAGGCCGGCTGCCGCTACATCCAGCTGGACGAGGTCGCTATTGCCATGCTGTGCGACCCCGCCATTCGCGACAAGGTATCCGCCGCAGGACAAGACCCCGACGGTCTCGTTGACCTTTATATCAAGGCCATCAACGATTGTGTGGCGCAAGCGCCCGGCGACATGGTCGTCGGCATCCACATGTGCCGGGGCAATTTCCGCGGCCGATATTTGTCGGAAGGCGGCTATGAGTCGGTGGCGGAGCGCTTCTTCACCGGAACCAATGCCACGCACTTCCTGCTCGAGTACGACACGGCGCGGGCAGGTGATTTCAAGCCGCTGCGGTTCGTGCCGAGGGCCAAGGGCGTCGTGCTCGGCCTCGTCAGCACGAAGACCCCGGTCCTCGAATCGCTCGATGATCTCAAGCGACGTGTCAATGAGGCGGCGAAGCTCATTGATCTCGAGCGGATCGGCATCGGTCCGCAATGCGGGTTCGCTTCGACTGCCGCGGGCAATCCGCTGACGCTGGAGGAGGAGCGCGCAAAGCTCCGTCTCTTGGTCGAGGCCGCGCGCTCGGTGTGGGGCTGAACGCCTGCGCCGCGCTGCTGACAGATCCGGTGAGCAGGCTGAACAGCACGCGACGGGGTCAGGGAGCGGACAGGGGCCGGTCTTGCCACGGCGCTGAGCGATCTACCCGCCTCAGTGGGGCGTCTGGTCGGCGTCGTAGGGCATCCGGTCGAACGTCACACCCGTGAGCGTGGCATTTCCCGGAGATTGCGGTCGAGGCCGGTAAGCGTCGGCATCGCAGCCAAGCCTATGGCACGGGGTGGCTACCTCCGCGCCGGGTGGGATGGCTGCGGCCGCGACAAAATGCTATCTTGCGATATCAGAAGCCCGCACAACGGCCGGCTGCCAGAGCACTGTGTCTGGCGAGCAACAATCACTAGGAGAGGTAACCCCATGAAAAATCCCATGGATCGCAGGACCTTCCTGAATAGCCTCGGCATCACCGCGGGTGCTGCGGTGGCCGCAGGCGCAATGTCGGGCACCTACTTGGCCGGTCCCCGCCCGGCTCATGCGGCTCCCAAGGTTAAAGGGACGGTCCCCGACAAACCCTACAAGGCGGGCCACATCACGTTCCTGACCGGCCCGGCCAACTTATTGGGCGAGCCCGGACGGAAAGGCCATCTCCTCGCGGCAGAGGAGATCAACGCTGAGGGCGGACTGCTCGGCAAGCGCAAGATCGAGACCATCTTCGCAGACGAAGCGGCCGGCACCGACGCCAACGTGCGCGAGCTGCGCCGCATGAAGCTGTCGGAGAACATCGACCTCTTCACCGGGGTTATCTCCAGCGGCAACACGCCCGCGCTCGGGCCGGTGGCCGAGGAGCTGCAGGTGCTGACGATGTTCAACGACGGCTGCACCGACTTCCTGTTCGACAAGGCGGTGCCCAATCCCAAGTACACCTTCCGCGTCACCAATATCCAGTCGGCGGACGGAATCACCTCGGCGGTGGGCGCGGCGAAGGCCTGGCCGACGGCCAAGAAGGTCGCCTCGATCCAGCCCGATTACAGCTACGGCCGCAACGTGCACGAGCACTTCATGCTCGCCTACCAGAAGCTGGTGCCAGGCGCGACCGTGGTCTCCGAGGCGTGGCCGAAGCTCGGCGCTACCGACTTCACGCCGCACATCACCAAGCTGATCTCCGACCAGCCCGATGTGCTGATCTGCGGCGTGTGGGGCGGCGACTACGTCGCGTTCTACAAGCAGGCGCTGCGCTACGGGCTGTTCGACAAGATGAAAGTGGCCACCACGCTGGCGTTCGGCGGGCAGCCGCACGCCATCGGCAAGGACCACCCTGAAGGTGTGCTCGCCGGCTGCCACGCCAACTACTTCTTCACGTTTCCGGGGAAGGGGCGCTGGCCGATCAACGACTCCTTCGTCGAGCGCTACTACAAGCGCTGGAACGAGTACCCGAGCTTCGAGTCGGACGGCGCCTACACGGCGCTCTATCTGCTCAAAGCGGCGGTGGAGAAGGCCAACCTGCTCGCCGGCGGCTGGCCCGACGACGAGATGATCATCGCCATGCTGGAAGGCATGGGCATCAACGCGCCGGCCGGGTACACCTACATCCGTCCCGATAACCACCAGGGCTACAAGGACACCGTGATCGGGATGACCAAGAACGATCCCAAGTACGACTTCCCGGTCTGGGATCCGGCCTCGATCATCACCATTCCGATCCGCGACATCACGGCGCCGCCGGATTGGCCGAAGCCCGGCACGTCGCACAACGAGTCGACGGCGGCGGCCAACTGGCTGAAGACGACCTGGCTGACGTAGTCGAGCGCCAGCGAGACTGGTCGCGGGAGCGGCCGTTGGTCAGACACGGCCGCTCCTTCCGCGATGGACGGAGCGATAGATGCGCACGGCGGTTGTAGGTCGGGGTAGCGCGTTAGCGCACAGCCCGGCACGGTGCGGCTTGTCCGGGTTGGGTTACGGTCGCCGCCGGTGCCGCGCTGCCGCGGCGATGGCGTTGGCCGTCGCCGCAATCTTAGCCAGCGGCCGGGGTGGAGCCGGGCATTCGGTCGGTCACTTCCCGTCATATTATCCAGATGAGATCCGCATCGACGCCATCGAGCCGGAGGCGGCCGCTGCCGGGCTCGTCGACAAGACCCTGCACGCCTATCTGGGCACGGTCCCGAAATTTGCCGGACCGGTTCCCGACCATGTCAGGTCTGCCAAGTCGCTGGGTGCGTTCCTGGTTCTCTCTTTCGACCCCGCGTCGAAGCGCTTTGCCTCGGCGGAGGAGCGCTGCAGTGCCGCCCGCGGCGTCATGGCCGAGCTCAGCACAGGAAAGGCAGGCGGCTTCATCTTCCATCCCTATCCGCTCACGCCGTATCACGCCGATTACCTGCACCATGTCGACCGCATCGAGGCGGCCAAAGCCGCTGTCGGCGGAACGACGGCGCCGGCGGCGGCTCCGTCCATCTCCGCCAGGGGCGAGCTTGCGGACGGCATCGTACGCGCGCGCTTCGGCGCGGTCGCGCAGGGCGCCGATGTGGTGCTGGCGGCTGTGCCGGTCGACGATCTCCTCTCCGACGCGAGTATGCAGGTCAATGGCTGGTCGGGACCGCCGTGGGGCAAGGAGGGGTGGTTCCATGCGTATCGGCTGCTGGCGCCCGGTCTCGATGCCGCGCATCGGCCGGCCGCCGATGCGGCCTACGAGGCACTGACGCATGGTACACTGCGTGCGGGACTAGCCGAGCACGTCGATCTGGAGCGGCAACTTGTGGCCGCGCTCGCGGTGGGTTGCAACCGGATGGTCGTCGGCTACACGGCGCGGGAGGAACATTTCAACGAAGCCTATCCGCCCGGCGCCGAGAACATCGGCTACGACGCAATCTTCGGCCTCAACGCGCCGATCTTCGTGCGTACGGCGAAGCTCAAGGAGTACCCCTGGAACGGCAAGCTCCGCCTCGGGGTGCGCGATCTGCCTGTCTCGGCCTGGAACCCCGTGGCGGGCTTCACCGACGGCATGGGGCGGCTCATGTGGGCGGCCATCGGCGACCCGGCCATGATTCCGTTCCCGTTCAGCGCGAGCTGGATGCCCAACCGCATCCAATCGGAGCTGACCAAGGTCGAGGGCCGCTCCGGCGGCATCAAGGTGCCGGCCGACGCGCTGCGGCCCGAGCCCAGAACGGGCGTGCTGCAGCGTGTGGGCAACTGGACGTTTGCCTCGGAGAAGGTGACCTACGAGGTCCTGGGATCGCCGTTCGACGACGGCACCGAGCAGACGGTAGCCGACGTGCTCTATCCGCTCGCATTCCTCTATCGCTGGGGCGCGAAGGCCGAGCGCGGCGATGGGTTCAGCGAGCCGCGGCTCCACACAATCTTCGCTGCCTTGGAGGAGCGGCTCGCCGGCATCAAGGTGGTGCGCGTCGATGAGACCAGGCACGCGGTCGCCGAGGGCATGGAGATCGTCACGAGGACACCGGTGGTGGAGATCTACCTGCGAGACGCTCCGGGCGACGAACGGCAAGTGGCGGCCCTGGCGCCGCCCTGGAGCACGGTGCCCTGGCACCTGCTGGTGCTGATGGAGGAGGCCAACGCGCGCGGTTACGCGGCCTTCTCGGCAGGCGAGGCCGCGCGACGCGGGGTGCCCTGGCTCGACCTGGTGCGCGATCCGGTGCTCAGAGCAAAGTTGCACGAGCTGGCGGCGCAGTTCGAGCGCGAGGCCTGGCGGCCCGCCCCGCTGCGGGACCTCGTCGGCGCCGATGAGGCGCGGGCGCGCTGGCGTGCGCTCAGGGAGTACGCGGAGAGGAACGGCCATCTCTTGATCGCCAACGGCCCCTACCGGCTGAAGTCGTGGACGCCCGACGGCGTGGTGCTCGAGGCGGTGCGCGAGATGAGCTACCCGCTCGGGTTCGGCACCTTCGACCGGTTCGTCCATCCGCCGAAGGCCATCATCGACGAGGTGGTGCAGGACGGGCGCAGCATCGTGGTACGCGCCAGCGCCGACATGATCCTGAAGGGCGGGCGCGGCACCATGCACGTCAGGGAGTCTCTCAAGCACACGACCGCGCGCGGCACCTATCCGCTGCTCGTGGTCTCGCGCTACCTCCTCATCGATGGTGCCGGCAAGGTGCTCAAGGTCGACAAGATGGGATGGCGCGAGGATGGGCTCTTCACCATCGACCTGCCGGGGGATTTGCCGTCCGGCGACTATACGGTCATTCTGGCGGTCTTCCTGGACGGCAATGCGGTTGAGCCGTCGGCCAGGGCGTTGCATATCCGCCGCATCGGCGCCTCGGGCTCGCCGGGCTAGTGGGTTGGGCGACCGATCCGGTGGCGGAGTTTACGGCAACCGCGTAAGCTTGGCCGTCCTTGCTCGGGCGGAAAGAAAATGGAAATCCTGGTCATCCAAGTCTTGAATTCCATTTTCTACGCGGCGGTGCTGTTCCTGATCGCCGCGGGGCTCAGCCTGATCTACGGCGTGATGCGCATTGTCAACTTGGCGCACGGCAACTTCTTTGCGTTTGGCGCCTTCGTGTCGGCCTGGGCCGTGGGCGGCCTGTTCGGCACCGGTGGGAGCGGCGGTCTCGCGCTGATGGGGCAGCTCCTGCTGCTCCCCATCGGGGCGTTTGCGGTCGCGGCGCTCGGGGCCGTGCTGGAGCCGACGCTGCTGCGCCCGCTCTACAAGCGGCCCGAGGAGTACATCCTGCTCATCACCTTCGGGCTGCTGATGATCCTGGAGGACGTGATCAAGCTGCTGTTCGGCGGCACGCCGCTCACCGCGGGCACCATCATGGACAACATGGGCAGCGTCCGGGTCGGCGGCCTGCTCTACCCGACCTACAATCTGGTGGTGATTGGCGTCGGCATTGTCGCCTGCCTCGCCTTGTGGTGGTTCGTCTATCGCACCCGCTTCGGCGTGATCCTGCGCGCCACGTCGCAGGACCGGCGCATGGCGGCAGCGTTGGGGCTCAACGTGGGCCGCGTCTATGTGCAGGCCTTCGCCATAGGTTGCTTCATGGCCGGCCTGGGCGGTGCCTTCGTGGTTCCGGCGCAGGCCGCAGTGCTCGGCATGGGCGTCGATGCGCTGATCCTTGCGTTCGTGGTGATCGTCATCGGCGGCCTCGGCAGCCTTGAAGGAGCCCTCGTCGGATCGCTGATCGTGAGCTTCGTCAGGACGGCGGGCATCCAGTTCTTTCCTGAGGTCGAGCTTGCCGTGCTCTACCTGATCGCCGCCGGGGTATTGCTGATACGCCCGACCGGGCTGTTCGGGAGGGCGTGAGCGATGCCGTCCGAGCGCTCCGCTCCCTCGTTCCTGGCAGCGGCGGTGCCGGTCATCGCCGCCCTCGCCTTGCTGCCGCGGTTCGCCGGCATCTACCAGATCGAGCTCATCACCTACGGGCTCGCCTTCGCCATCGCCGCACTCGGCTTCAACTTGCTGCTCGGCTACACTGGGCTCCTGTCGTTCGGGCACTCCGCCTACTTCGGGACCGGCGCCTACACCGTGGCGTTCATCGCGCGCGACCTCGGCATCCATTCCATGGAGCTGTCGATTCTCGGCGCCTTGGTCAGCTCGCTGCTGGTTTCGGCGCTGTTCGGCTACGTGTGCGTGCGCCACACGCGGATCTTCTTCGGCATCCTGACGCTTGCACTCTCCCAGGTGCTGTGGAGTCTCGCCTTCAAGTTCTTTTGGATTACGGGCGGAACGGACGGCCTTCGCGTACCGCGCACGGGCGTGACGCTGCTTGGCGGCCTGATCGACTTCAAGGGCGCGGGCGCGTACCAGCGCTTCGTCTTCTCCTACTACTACTACGTGCTGGCGATCTTCGTGATCGCGGCGCTGATCATGTGGGTGATCGTGCACTCGCCCTTCGGCAAGGCGCTGCAGGCGATCCGCGACAACGAGACCCGCGCCGGCTTCGTCGGCATCCGCGTGCGGCGCTATCGCTGGATCGCGTTCATCATCTCGGGCGTCTTCACCGGGCTTGCCGGCGCGCTGTGGGTACCGCTCAACGGCCTGACCACGCCCGAGGTCCTGTACTGGCCGTTCTCCGGCGAGATTGTGTTCATGACCGTGCTGGGCGGCTTCCGCACGTTCATAGGATCGATGGTGGGCGCGCTGGCATTCAACTATCTCAAGGTCTATGCCGTCGCGAGCTCGCAATATTGGCAGCTGGTCCTGGGAAGCGTGCTCGTGGCGATCGTGCTCGTTCTGCCAAGCGGCATTGTCGGGGCATTTGGCCAGCCACCGCCGTGGGTGAGCCGAGCAGCCGCGAGTCGGAGCCTCTTCGTGCGCGCCTCCTTGGCGCTTCTGCTCCTGCTCTATCTGTTCCTGAGTATTTCCCAGTTTACTCAGGCAGTCGGTCTATCGGGTGACGTCGCCGGGATTGTCGGCACCTTGGCCCTGATGGCCGCCATTCTGTCTTGCTTCCTCCTCATCGTCCTGATCCATCATCGAGGTACCGCAATCGACCACGGTTGGCTCGTGATAGCAGCGTTGTTGCCTCCACTGGGATTCCTAGTCTCCAGAGCTATGGGCGCTCCCGCACTTTTCGCCACAGCAGCCCTTGGCGCTTCGCTCTTCCTCTTCCCGATTGCTTTGGGCGCATCGCTTCCATCACGTAAACTCGCAGAGCGTGGGGCATAGGATGGCGATCCTCGAGACCATCGGCCTCAAGCGCTACTTCGGCGAGACACGCGCCGTGGACAACGTGAGCCTGCGCGTCGAGGAGGGTGAGTTCGTCTCCCTGGTAGGTCCCAACGGCGCCGGCAAGACCTCGCTCATCAACGTCATCACCGCGCACCTGAAGGCCGGGTCGGGCAGGATCCTGTTCCAGGGGAAGGACATCACCAACGCCTCGGTGACGGAGCGCGTCAGGCTCGGCATCGCGCGCAGCTTCCAGATCGTCAACGTGTTCGACGACCTTTCGACGTTCGACAACGTGGCGCTCGCCATCTTCTCGCGCCAGGGCAAGACCGCGCATCTGGGGGCGCTGGCGCACCGCGACAAGGCGGTGATCGACGAGGCCGACGGCATACTCGGCCAGTTCGGCCTGACGGGGAAACGAGATGATGACGCGCGCGACCTGGCCCAGGGCGAGCGCAAGCTGCTCGACGTCGCGCTGGCCTACGCCATGAAGCCCAAGCTGCTGTTCCTCGACGAGCCCACCAGCGGCGTCTCCACGCGCAACAAGGCCCAGATCATGGATACCATCGCGCAGGTGGTGCGCGGGCAGGGTATTACTGCGGTGATCGTGGAGCACGACATGGACGTCGTGTTCAAATACTCCGACCGCATCGTGGTGATGGCCCAGGGCGCGGTGATGGCCCAGGGCACGCCCGACGAGATCCGCGGCAACGACCAGGTCGCCATGACCCTGCTCGGCACCTCCGGGCCCGATGCGTTTGGTCAAGGTTCCTTCCCGCAGAAGGGGTGAGATACGTGCTCGAGGTCAAGGCGATCGACACCTACCGCGGCCCCGCGCACATCCTGCACGGCGTCTCGCTCGAGGTGGGGCCGAAGGAGGTCGTCTGCCTGGTCGGCAGGAACGGCGCCGGCAAGACCACCACCATCGAGAGCATCATGGGGCTCCTGCCGGTGAGCGCCGGCGAGATCACCTTCCAGGGCGAGACCATCAGCAAGCTGCCCCCGCACGAGCGTGCCCGTCGCGGCATCGGCTTCTCGCCCGAGGACTGCGGCGTGTTCCCTGAGCTGTCCGTGGGCGAGAACCTGATGATCGGACAATGGCTCGGCGAGGAGATCGTCAAGAAGCGCGGCCGGCAGGGTGCTGATCCACAACAGCAGGCGTTCGGCGTGTTCCCGGAGGTGCGGGACCTTCTCGCGCGCCAGGGTCTGCACCTCTCAGGCGGCCAGCGCAAGATGGTGGCGGTGGCCCGCGCCATGATGCTGTCGCCCACGCTCCTGCTCCTGGACGAGGCCTTCGAGGGCCTGGCCCCCGTGGTTGTCACCCGCTTCACCGAGGCCGTCCTCAAGATCAAGGCGCTGGGTGTCTCGATCCTGATGGCCGAGTCGCACCTCGCAGCGGCCACCCGCATCGGCGATCGCCTCTACGCCATCGACCGCGGCGAGATCATCTTCCACGGCCCCCCGAAGGATGCGCTGGCCGACGAGAAGGTGGTGCGCGCACTGCGGGGCTAGATGGCCCGCGACAAATGCTCGGAGTTTGGCATGGATATGCGCCGGGCCCTTATCTTGACGGTGGCAGTATTGCTGCTCGCGCCGGTGGCACGCAGCGGGCATGAGCTTCCAGTCTATCCGTCCTATTATCCGCATGAGATCGAGATTGCGGCGCTGGCGCCGCAGGAGGCAGGCGAGCTGCTCGCCAAGGGCAAGCTCCATGCCTATGTCGGCAGCGCCCCGAGCTTCGGTGGAGCTCCACCGAAGGAGATCGCGTCGGCGCCGTCGCTCGGGTCCTGGCTGGTCGTCAAGCTCAACCCGAATGCGGTGCTGGCCAAGGAGGAGACATCGGCTTGCGCCGTCGTCGGCGCCGTGGTGCGCGAGCTGGAGGGCAGAGGCGGCGATGTGGTCGCCCATCCCTATCCGGTCACGCCACTGCACGGCGACTATCTGCACCACGTCGACCTGGCGGAGGCGGCGAAGGCGCAACTCCGCGGCGCTGCGGTGGACGGCCTGAAGCTGCGGGCCGAAGGGATGCTGGCGCAAAGCCTCGTTCGGCCCGAATGGCGCGCCGAGGGCGGTGACTGGGATGCGCTGATCCAGGAGGTCGATGCCGGGCGGCTGGTCGCCTCCGACACGACGCTTGTGAACGGTTGGATGGGACCCCGCTGGGTGCGCTGGGGCTGGTTCCACGCCTATCGGCTGCTCGCGGACACGGTCGCCGACCCGGAAGCCAAGCAGCGTCTGGTCGCCGACGTGGCTCGATTGCAGTCGGGCGAAACCGCCGATGCCGCCGAGCGCGCCAACCTGGAGCGCGATCTGGTTCGCCGGCTCACGGCCGGTTGCCGGGGCGCCGTCGCCGGCTACACCCTCAAGCGGGAGCTGTACAACGTCTCTTTCACCGACGGCATCGAGAATATCGCCTACGATGCGCTCGAAGGCTTCAACTCGCCCATGTTCATCCGCACGGTGAAGCTCAAGGACTTTCCCTGGAACGGCTGGCTGAAGCTCGGCGTAGCCACGCCACCGCAGGCCGCCTGGAACCCCGTAGGCGGGTTCACCGATGACTACGGCCGCCTGATGTGGTCCGCCATCGGCGACCCCGCCGCCATGCCTTCGCCCTACGACCACGGCTGGGTTCTCAACCGCATCTCCGAGGTGGAGTCCTCCCCGCGATGAGTCCAAATCCCCCTCTCCCCGCGCATCTCCAGCCTCGCCCCACACGCCGTCAGCGCGGGGAAAGGGATACGCGCGGCATCTGCAATACGCTGCGTGTGCTCGCCATTGCCCTCATCGTGATGTTCAACTCGACGACCATGGTCAGCGCCGCCGATCTCACCTTCGATCTCAAAATCCAGAGCGGACGGGTGCCGCAGAGCATGCGTCGCGTCCGGGTGAAGCAGGGCGACGCCGTGAAGCTGCGATGGACCAGTGATCGGCCCATCGTCCTGCACCTGCACGGCTACGACATCGAGAGGAAGGTCGAGCCTGGCGTCGTGAGCGAGATGGCGTTCGTCGCCCGCGCTACGGGGCGCTTCTCCGTCGAGGAGCACAAGCCCGACGCGAAAGGTGGTCACTCGCATGGTGAGGCCGCGCTTGTCCGCATCGAGGTGCTGCCGAAGTAAGGCGCGAACGGGCAATCGCGAATGGCGAATGGCCTGCCCGCCAGTCGCCAGCGCGATGTCAGCCGTCGCGGTCTGCTGCGCCTGCGCCACACCCGCCAGCGCCCACGGCTTTGGTCAGCGCTACGAGCTGCCCGTGCCGCTGTCGCTCTATCTCCTCGGCGCGGCGGCGGCCGTCGCCCTCTCGTTTGCGGTATTCGGCCTGTTCGTGCGGCACACCCCCGCCGCCCGCGCCGGTAGACGCTACGATCTGCTCGCCACGCCAATCGGCCGCGCGATCGCGCACACTGGCGTTCTCCTCGCGCTCAGGGCCGCGGCGGTGGGCCTCTTCATCGTTACCGTGCTGGCGGGCCTGATCGGCGACCCCAATCCATACCGCAACATCGCGCCGACGTTGGTGTGGATCGTTTGGTGGGTGGGCCTCGCCTACGTGCAGGCGTTCCTGGGCGACCAGTGGCGCCTGATCAACCCGTGGCGCACCGTCTACGATGCCGCCAACTGGCTCTACCGGCAGCTGGGGTGGGGGAGCGAGCTGTCGCTGCGCCTGCCCTATCCATCGTGGCTCGGGGCGTGGCCCGCCTGCCTGCTGTTGCTCGGTTTCTCCTGGATCGAGCTCATCTCTCCGAATGCCGCCGAACCGGCGTTCATCGCCCGCCTCGCCATCGGCTACGCCATCCTCACCTGGGCCGGCATGCTGGCCTTCGGACGCGATGCGTGGCTGCAGCACGGCGAGGTGTTCTCGCTGGTGTTCGGCACGCTCGCCCGCTTTGCTCCAACCGAAGCGAGAGAGGGCCGGCTGCTGCTGCGCCCCTTCGGTACCGGCCTGCGCGAAGCCCCGCCCCTCTCGACCTCGATGATGGCCTTCGTGCTGCTCCTGCTCGCCACGGTGCTCTACGACGGGCTGATCGGCACCGGCGAGTGGGCAATGCTCGAGGAGGGGCTGCGCCCGCTGCTTCCCGTGGCGGGCGACCTAGGCTCGATGGCCATCAAGACGGTGGGGCTCGTCTCCATATGGCTGCTCTTCCTCGCCGCCTACATCGGCATCAGCGCCCTCATGAGCCGGCTCGGCGGAGGGCATCCGGGCACCATCGAGGTTGCACAGCGCTTCGCCCTGACCCTGGTGCCGATCGCCATTGGCTACCATGTGGCCCACTACCTTGTGTTCTTGCTGGTGCAGGGTCAGTACATCATTCCGCTCCTCTCCGACCCCTTCGGCTTCGGCTGGAACCTCATCGGCACCAGCGGGTATCGCGTCGACATCGGTCTCGTGGGAGCCCGTTTCGCCTGGTACGCGACCGTTGCCGCGATCGTCATCGGTCACGTGACCGCCGTCTATCTCGCCCACGTCAAGGCGATCGGGCTGTTCGAGGCTCCAGGCGCCGCGCTGAGATCCCAGGTGCCGCTTACGGTCCTGATGGTGGCCTACACGGTCTTCGGCTTGTCCATCGCTGCGCAGCCGATCGTCGAGAGCCGTGCGGCGGCCACCCCCGCGGCGGTGCCCACCAGGATCGGCGATGCCGTTCCCATTCCGCCCGGCGCCATGCTTCCGCGCGGTCCGGACGGCGCGCTGGTGGCGCCGGACACGACGACGGCCAGGATGAGGCTGTCCTACAAGGTGCTGGGCTCCGCCTTTCACGACGGCACCAAGACGACCGCGGCGGACCTGCTCTACGCCTACGCCTTTGCCTATCGGTGGGCCCGTCACGACGCCGGCAGCGATACGCGCTACGACCCTTACATCGACGCGGCGACCGCCCCTCTGCGGCGGCATCTCGTTGCGCTGCGCCCCGTCGGCGTCGATGCGGGTTCCAAATCCTTCCTTGTCGGCGACGTCAAGTTCGTGCGCGAGGTCCTCACCTTCGAGGTATACCTCGACATCGCCCCCGCCGATCCGGAGTGGAATGCGGTGGTGGCTCCGCCGTGGAGCACGCTTCCCTGGCATGTCCTCGCCCTGATGGAAGAGGCCGTGAGCCGCGGCTGGGCCGCTTTCTCCGAGGTTGAGGCGAAGCGGCGCGGCGTTCCCTGGCTCGATCTCGTGCGTTCGAGCGAGTTGAACGCCAGACTGGCGGTTCTGGTCGCGGACCTTGAGCGCACTGCCTTCCGCCCCGACGCCTTGCGGACCTACGTCTCCGAGGACGAGGCGCGCGGACGCTGGCAGGCGCTGGCGTCGTTTCATAGGGCCAATGGCCATTTCCTGGTAACCAACGGGCCCTACAAGCTCAGGAGCTGGACACCGCAGAGCGCAACGCTGGAAGCGTTTCGCGATCTCACCTATCCGCTGGGCGTGGGCTCCTACGATGCCTACGCCATCCCGCGGCGCGGGTTCGTCACCAAGGTGGATTGGCAAGGCGGGCGACTGACGATCTCCGGCGACATAGAGGTGGTGGAGAAGTTCCAGCGCAGCTATCGCGTGGTGCGCACCGCCCTCGACGCGGTCTCCGGGCCGGTGCTGAGACGCGCCGAGCCGGAGTGCCGCTATGTGCTGACCGATGCAGAAGCGCGCGTCGCGCTCGCCGGCACTCTTCCGCTTGGCACCGATGCAAGCTTCCAGGTCGACCTCAACGAACGCTTGCCCCCCGGGCGCTACACGCTGTCGGCGCTCATCGCGGTCAACGGCAACGTGATGAATGCCGAGATACATCGCATGCCGCTCGTTGTCGCCTCGCGTTCACGATGACTTAAGGCGTGAAGAATCAGGTGGCGTCCGGGGGCAGACTCGCTCGAGTGGTTGCCCTACCCTTTGCCTTCGCCATGTTTGTCGATTGCTGCTTGCACCGCGGCTCTCGACTGGGCGCCGGCCGTCTCAAACTTGGACTTGGCGTCGTTGTAGCTCCAGTCGCGAAGCTCGTTGGCATTGCGCTGGAAATGTGGATGCACGTAGCGCGCCATCAACTCGTAGCTGCGCCTTGTCGCCTGCCAGTCCGCCCAATTGTGCGCCAGCAAGAGCACGCCACCGAAGCCGCCGTTCGAGCCGCTCCACAGGCGCTCAAAATGACGGATGCAATCATCGGGTGTGCCGATGCAGGCAAGGCCCGAGGACACCAGCCACTCCGACGGGTCTCCGGTCACATCGGGCGGGATGATCGGGAAGGTCGCAACCTCGGTGAAATAGCGTCTGAAGTCCTCCAGCCCGAACCTCACGTCGTCTTGCGCCTGCTCTCTCGTTGCCGCCACATGAGCGAACGTGACGATGCGCCACTTCCGGCGATCCGGCGTCTTGCCGTTGGCGTGTGCATTCTCCTCGTAGATGCCCCAGTTCCTGGCATGCGCCTTCAGCGCGTCATCCGAGGTGCCGCCGATGGAAAGCATGCCGATGCCGTGTCTGCCCGCCGCCACCGCTCCGACCGGCGAGCGGGACGAAGCAACCGCCATCTCCATCATCGGTTGCGAATAGCTCTTGAGCTGCAGGCGGGCCTCCTGCAGGTCGAACCAGTCGGTCTTCCTGGTCACCACGCGACCCTGCATCAGCTCCATGACGGCCTCGAGCGACTCGTCAAGCTTGCGACGCTGGTCCTCGGCCTTGAGCCCCATCTTGACGGCGTCATAGACGAGCGAGCCCGGTCCGACGCCGAACATGGCCCGACCGCGCGTCATGTAGTCGAGCTGCATGAGCCGTCCCGCGACGGTGAATGGGTTGTGGTAGGGCAGCGAGACCACGCCCGTCCCAAGCCGGATGTGGCGTGTGCGCTCGGCTGCGGCTGCGATGAACAGCTCGGGACAGGCGATGATCTCGAAGCCTCCCGAGTGATGCTCGCCGATCCACGCTTCGTGATAGTTGAGCCGGTCGAGATGAACCAGCAGCTCCATGTCACGGTCGAGGGCCAGCAACGGGTTCTCGCGAAGGGGATGAAACGGAGCGAGAAAGACGCCGGTTCTCAGAAATCGATCGTTCATCGCTCGCGCCTTCTTTGATGCGTTCCTAAAAGTTGCGCCCCTCATCCCGGAAGCTGAGGGCGAAGCCCGAAGCTATCCGGGACCTCCATCAACGAGTCGAACTCCCGAGGTCCCGGATCGGAGCGCAGCTCGCGCAAGCGCTCGCATCGCTCCGTCCGGGATGACGGGTGGAGAGCTATGGAGCGGCCGACAGGGCCGCAAGCACCTTCGGCGGGGACATGGGCAGATCGGTGAGGCGCCTCCCGATGGCGTTGCGCACGGCGTTGGCGACGGCCGCTGGTGCCGGCACGATTGGTACCTCGGCCACACCGCGCACCCCTTGCGGATGCTTGTCGTTCGGCACCTCGATGACGACGGCATCGATCATCGGCAGGTCGGAGGCCACCGGCATGCGATAGTCGAGGAAGCTCGGGTTATCC